>Ga0307974_1000947_pt1:0-5000 | contig 19099 bp, 21 predicted proteins | sample OrgLakmetagen784_FD_201812 | JGI IMG/M metagenome (GOLD analysis project Ga0307974, IMG submission 201812) | Saline water microbial communities from Organic Lake, Antarctica - #784 | ecosystem: Environmental > Aquatic > Non-marine Saline and Alkaline > Saline | place: Antarctica: Organic... | reverse complement strand
CCCTGTATACATGATCTTCTACGCACTTAGAACGTCACAGTGACCTGCCCTGGAGCAAATCCGGACGGAGTAAAGTAGATCAAACAGCCTTGTAAGCAGGATGTAGCTATTCTGTAATGAGTACAGGTAGGGTTGGCCAGAACCCTATCTATACGTAAAACGGGGTATTTTTGGCAGAAAATTCGCCAAATGTACGGTCATATACGGTGTATACGGTCAGTGCGCGACAGGTTTTCTTGTGGTGTTCCTTGTGGATGTGTTTTAACAATCCTTTGAGGTGTGCAGCAATTTCCGAGGACGACACGACTAGGGTTGGCCAGCACTGTATATCTGCACCATATATGACGGTATGTATGATGATTTCCCTGCCAAAATTCCGTATGTACACCGTATAAAACTATAAATGTATGGTTCTGGCCAACCCTAGGCATGACCCCAGCTCAAAGACACTGTGGGTTGGTAGTAAGCGGTGGAGGAGCTTTACGGTACTCGTACCAAAGTGGCTTTTTCCTTAATTAATTAATGTGGGGAGTGGCTTTCACTGCATGCGTAGTTTTTCCTTTCTTGTTTTTATGTCTAGTTAGCAATGCCAAAGGCAGACTGCAAAAGGGAATCGCTCACTGAGCTGTATTGGCCAAAAGAAAGGGGACAGCGGATGCCATAAACAAATGCGCGCAGGGTTGTGGGCAACGGCTTTGAGTACCTGCACAGAAACTCAGTGCCTATGATGCTGGACGAGGACCAGGGGGAGGCCAGAGGGCAACAGGTAGGAAGCTGTCAGTTCTGTACCGATCACCCCACAGGGCCTTATGTTGTCTGAAACTGCTGCACACGCAGCTCTCATGGGGGGATGACTACCTGTGTTTATTGCTGACATGTACATTACTTGTGATTGTTGCTGACTTGTGACATGTGCATTTCACGCTGCCTACACATATGGTGATAAATGTACCTACCAATGAGCGGTGTCTTGCGTGGGTTCTATGCATCGTGCGGTCGTGCGCGGATCAAGGCTCTTTATATCTTACAGAGGGAAAAAACTAGACCTTCTCGGCCCTCTGACACCAATACCAATATACACCGATAGAATAAAAATTGTGACACAGGGCAGTGGTGACGCGTCAGCGTCAGAGGCGTACGAGTTTTTCGCCAACAGGCAGGGAAGGGCGGCCTCTAGATGGCCAGGCAGTGGTGAGGGAAGCAACGGCGGCTCAGATCCAACAAGCAGCAGCAGCTCACGCAGCCCGCCTGAGGACCCCAACGTTTTGCGGGTCATTGCGTTCCGGGCAGCCCTGGGCGAGAAAATGCTGTCATGGATGGAGTCAAAAGGTAGGTGACAAACCCTAACCAAAACTTGTGTTGAAATGGTTACAAGACGGACACTCCTCCTATGCAAACAACTTGTGTGTTTGGCGGGGTGAGCGTGGCTGTGTTTTGGTCTTGTCTTGCCTTTCTTCGTTACGCTGGTATTTTGTGTTGTTTACGCCATCACCTGCTCTGCTTTTAATCCTTGAACACCGCTGCGCGCATCGTGAACAAAAGGAAACGCTGCTCCCTGAAAAGTACTTTATGCAAGGGCGCTCACGATACTGACAGTGGTCACATTCGTTACAAAAAGATAGCACAGTACGTCACGCAGGCATCACCTCTGCACAATCAGGGAATTGATACAAACTACCTTGGTCAACCCGCAGGGAAAAATTAATATTTATGCGGGGTGTTATCCCCAAGGTACGGTATATGCAAGCGTCATGTATGCAAGCGTCACATATGCAAGGACACTCACAATGCATCCCCTGTGCGTCTCTTTGCACTCCAGAGGGGCCTTTGAGTGGACTCGAAAAGGAGCTGCTGTCTCTCAAGACAGGGCAGCTTGACGTCGTACGTCAAGGCGTGCGTGTGATAATGAACGGGCTGCAAAGAGAAGGTGCGTGGGCAAATGTTTGCTTGTGCCAACATGTTGGGTGTGTTTCTGCCTGGGAGTGCTTGTGTGCTATGCTTGAGTTCGAGTCGCAAAGGGGACCTTGCTGTCAGAAGCGCTTCTTCTGTACACAGTAAACAATGTGTTTGTGTGTTGCAAAAGGGACCTTGCTGTCAGCAGCGCCTCTTCCGTACACAGTAAACAATGTGTTTGTGTGTTGCAAAGGGGACCCTGCTGTCAGCAGCGCCTCTTCCGTACACAGTAAACAATGTGTTTGTGTGTTGCAAAAGGGACCTTGCTGTCAGCAGCGCCTCTTCCGTACACAGTAAACAATTTCCTTGTGTGTCAGATGCACATGTACCTTCGCACAAGAAGCTGGAGTGAGTTCAAGCCTTTCAGTTACAGCATTTTGCTGACTTGCGCTGATTTTAATCTAGGTTTGGAGGTAAATGAATGTTATAAAAAGCCACCTTAACTTGTGCAACGCTGCCTGCTCACAGGCTTTCTGGGAGCTTTCTGGATCACTGCTTATGGCATGTCAGACGATGAATTTGAGGTAAACATGATGCTAATGCGCGTGCTTGCTTTTGCTTTCAACAGGTTTCTTAGAATCCTATGGCATTATCTTCTTTGGAGCAAGCAAAGCCGAGCAACGGGTGCGCATTGGTGCATTGGTTCATTGGTTCATTGGTTCATTGGTGCATTGGTGCATTGGTTCATTGGTTCATTGGTGCATTGGTGCATTGGTGCATACGTGCATTGGTGCATACGTGCATACGTGCATTGGTGCATTGGTCATTCAAGTTAACGCATCATCCAAATGAGTATTGCATACTCCTGTCTCCCCTCCTTCACAGTAAGGGTATGCTTCATTTTTTGACTTACTGAATGGCTAGGGTTGGCCAGAACTGCACGCACACACACATCGCATATGATGCAATTATCATATGATGCAAATGTCCCTGCTTGATCTACGTATCTACGTCGTGTACATGTGTGTTTGTATGGCTCTGGCCAACTCTATGGATGAAGTAACGGCTCAGTTTGAGGGCTGCGCAATCTGCAAAGCGTATTCTATGATGATGGCTGTATGATGCTTGGAAATTGGCTGCTATTTAGAACGGCCACTGTACGTAAGCCTGAAGTAAACGGCAACCTCTTGCCGCACACTTTGCTGCTTTGCATGAACATATGCTGTGAACTATGGTGGAACTTTTGCTAAATGCACCCTGTTAAGAAACTAACCAAACTGGTCACAACCATCGGTCCTTTTAAGAAACTAACCAATTTGGTCACGCCCATTTGTCCTTTCGTGATACCAACCCAAAAAGGTCATGCTGCAGGGACACTTCAGAAAGAGCAATAATTGACTCCCAGTATTTTGTCAAAATTCCTGCCTCTCTTTGTTCCAGAACCACTTCACTTGGGCCCGAGGAGAGCCAGGTGTCCTGAAGATCTGGCAGCAGTCGCCCGCCACTGAGAGGAGTGAGACAGCCCTGCAGCAGGAGCAAGGTTGGAGCCAGGTGATCAGGATGAGAAGATGAGGGGGTCAGGGGTGGAGAGATTGAGGGGTGAGAGGATGACAGGAGAAAAATGCTGGAAAAATACTGCACGCGTGTCCAACAACATGCGCAAGGTGTGTACACTAGGAAGAGGTGTCTGCCCGTTATGTGGATTTAGGCTGCGTTACTTTGTTGGTTTTTGCCTGCTTTCTTAAGGCTTGGGGTGGCTAGGTCACCGCAAGAAGCTTAATTGGCAGGTGCGTGTGTGTATGTAAGTGTGCCATGACATTACTGGTTCTTTGTGCTGCGGTAATACTGGGCACCTCTCCCAAACAAGGTTGTCAGTCATTCATTAGGTGATGCCGCAAGTAAGGTGGACACTACTTTGAGTTGATGTAAGCAAAACTAAACAAGGCTGTCAGTCATTCATTAGGTGATGTCGCAACTTAGGTAGACACAAAAGCAAGCCCAGCAATCGTCGTCCCCTGTCTGCTCTCCTGGAAAGGCGTTCTCAAGAGTAAAACTGATCAGGTCCGACAAAAGCTTGATTTCCTTAAGCCATGAGCATGAATGCAATAGCACCGCTGATGCTAAGGAAAATGTTCTGAGCCGGCCATGCTCTAGTGTTGCCTCGCTTTTGATGTCTGACTGGCCCAGATCACACAAGTTTAACTAAGGATCATAGATAATGAAGGATGTCATAATCAACTCTCATCAAGAGCTGGTCTCAGGCAAGCTGCAGTCCTCAAGATCTCCATAGCTTCTGTCTTTTTTCTTCTTTGCTGAGGTGCAGGATTTGTACAGTACCCGGTGCCAAAGTGGCTCCTTTTTCCTTAGTTAATGTGGGGAGTGGTTTCCTCTGCCAATGTAGACCTCCTTTTGCTTTTTCTTAAACAATCAATAGACAGAAAGGGACTTTCTTGTGCTAGCAACAGGGACCCTTGCAAAAGGGCTTTTGCCACACTTTACAGGCAACTCTTCCTTACTTTCTCACCAAAATTTGACCAACCTGCAGGACTTTGTATACCTTTTGATGGCAGCCTATCTAGCGCGATGTGGTGTTGCCGGTGCGTACTGCGTGACCAAGTGTAGTCGGCGCACAACACCACCACCACATGACCGGATACATGTTCCTTGAAACATTAATATTCTTGTCTTGACAAATTTGAAGCCATGCATGCGTACCATCTGCGTCTGACTGCAACGATGTGTGCACGTTATATAGAAAGGAATTTAGGAGGGATGTCTTGAACTTTGTGTGACGGATACGTGGCCTATGGCCTATGTATACGTGGCCTATGGCCTATGGGTGCGTGGCCTATGGCCTATGGATGCGTGGCCTATGGTCTATGGATGCGTGGCCTATGGTGTATGGATGCGTGGCCTATGGTCTATGGATGCGTGGCCTATGGTCTATGGATGCGTGGCCTATGGTGTATGGATGCATGGCCTATGGTCTATGGATGCGTGGCCTATGGTCTATGGATGCGTGGCCTATGGCCTATGGATACGTGGCCTATGGTCTATGGATGCGTGGCCTATGGTCTATGGATGCGTGGCCTATGGCCTATGGATAC
>Ga0307974_1000946_pt1 | contig 19108 bp, 16 predicted proteins | sample OrgLakmetagen784_FD_201812 | JGI IMG/M metagenome (GOLD analysis project Ga0307974, IMG submission 201812) | Saline water microbial communities from Organic Lake, Antarctica - #784 | ecosystem: Environmental > Aquatic > Non-marine Saline and Alkaline > Saline | place: Antarctica: Organic Lake... | reverse complement strand
CACACACACACACACACTCTCTCTCACACACACACACACACACACACACTCTCTCTCTCACTCTCACACACACACACACACACACACACACACACACACACACACACACACACACACACACACATGCGGCGCACAAATGCACACAAGCACATGCACTAGAAAAAGTGACATTGCACTCACGTACATGCACTCTCATGCACACACGTAGGCAGAAACAACACGTCTCTTGCTGGCGTACGGGAATGTGCCTTTTGAGGATTCGACCTTTGGCTTTGACCAGTGGCAGGTATTGACGTGTTCAATAATTTACAGCAATCAGTGATGGCGTACTTAGATGTCGTTGGGCGCATAAATAGGATGCATAGCTTCGGTTGCAGATAGTGTGTGGCGTTTGTTTGCCTCCAGCAGTGCCCCCTTCTAGCTTGCGGTGTCCTCTCCTACCTGCTCTGCTGTGGAGATGTGCACACACACACACACACCCCATCCTCGGAATCCATTGCATTGTAATCTGCATTGTTGACGCCTGGCATACGTTTTCCACGTTTTGCATGCCAGGTTATAAAAACAAGCATGCCGTATGGTCAGGTGCCAATCCTTGAGGTGCGTCATACACTCTGTGTGCAATTGTGTCTGTGTGTTCACATGCGCGAGTGTGTGCCTGTAACTGCAAGTGTGAGTATAGCATGAGCGTGAGTGTGAGCGTGCATACATGTACGTTCTATCTTCCCCTGGAGGTGGTACCTGATGCTTTAGAATGCAAGACATCCCTTTTTATATTGCTTCGTAATTCTTGCAAACCTTAATGTCTCAGTCTTGGTGCTATATTAGAACTGCTAAATTAAACACTTTGGAGCTCATAATCCATTTCTTGCTTTTTAGACGGACATGAGCATTTAGATGCCCTCCTAATTGCTAGCTGCTAGCTTCTGTGATCACAAGCCAAACAAGCCGACTGCTTTGATCACTCAGGTGGACGGCAAAGTGCTGGCGCAGTCCTCAGCCATTGAACGCTACTGCGCAAAGCTTGCAGGTGAGCTCCGTGTTAAAAAAAAATGTAATTATAAATGGCACCCTTTGGAATCTGAAGGCACGAGGCATGTTTAACGTAGTGCGTTTCTGATGGCATTGTACTTGGCATCAGAATGTGTAGGGTCACCAGCCAGTGATCACTGCTGCGCGAAGCTTGCAGGCACAACTGGCTCCATACACAATGTTGCTTTGTCCTCATACCATTTCGTACCACGTGTTAGATTTCTGTCCATCCCATTGGTCATTATAAAATGCTCATGCAAAGCATGATAAATGATAAACCATATGGGTGGTCCGTGCAGTAGTCTGCAGGCTACTCTGCTATGATGATAATTATTATAACTATATCAGGAGGATGCCGACGCTATTCTTTCGGACGGCACGTGTCAAATTGATTAAAATCTTATATATTTAGAATCCTGACGTCAAGAGCCACTGGCACACATAATACATATGGGTCGATTTGGGGAGGGGGGGGGTAGGTTCTCCAGTGGGGTTTTAGTTTTGGGGGGGGGGGTCTCCAATTTTTTTTCTGGGCCACTTCCACGAAATTCTTAATATATCATCGGAAACTCTAGCTCAAGCCCAGTCGATTGCCACCCTTTTTGAGCAAATTGGGTAATAGGGGGGGTCTGTGGATAATTCCAAAAGCCAGAGGCACGCACGCTCGGGTGCAGGCCGCAGGGTGATTCAAGCCAATAGAGCAGCAATTATCTCCAAACTTCCAGGAATGTGCCAGCATGAGATACATAGTGGAATTCTGAAGAAATGGAAGCAATGTGGGGCCGTGCAAGCTAATTGTGGGTGCTGGTAGGTCATATGTGCATGGGCGCCCGTATCTCAAAATTTGCCCCGTAACTCTGCAACACTTCAGTTTTAGGTCTTAGTGAGTATGCAGATGGATGCAGAATTCAAAAAGGGGCAGATTTGTACCCTTTTTGTCTGGATGGGGGCACTGGAAGGTTTTTTGGGGGGGGGGGGGTTCCCTCAGGATTTCGACCCGAAACGTATACGTGCCTTCCAAAAGTTTTTAATGAACACCCTCCTGCCGATATGGTATTTATGTATTTATATATTAGGTGTTTGGTAATTGTCAGACCCCCCTGGTCAGGTGGAAATCGGCCGAATCGACCTTTGACCTGTCAGATGCTATTCTAGCTCGCACACTGCAATGTTTGCCCTGAAATTGAACATGTATTTAGAGCATGAAAGTAACCATCTTGTAAAATTCCAGCTCCTATCGTGGGCTCTGTGGGCCGCAATGGAGTGAAAGAGTGAGGTCTCTTGTGTGATGGTTGGTCAAGACTCCTGACTCGTGCGCTACCACAGCATCAGACAGAGGCAAACCCCTTCCTAATTGCTTATAGGGGGGGTTGCGTTGTCAGATCAGGAAGCCCGCAATGCAGCTTAATTGCTGCACCAAAGCAAGCATTGATTTTTCTCCATCGATATCTCACCACTTAGACCACGGATTGCCATGATTTAACGCAGGTTGTCATGAATTAGTACAAGCTACACAGCGCAACAAAAATCAGACCAAACGGCACCGTAACAAGCTCAAACGAGCTGTTTTGGCGCCTCATCTTTGGGCGCCTAGTTCGTTGTATTCGCAGACAACAAATTTAATGACCCCAGTTTTTAGTCTGGATCGTGAGAAATTCATTGATATAAGTAAGCTCTTGTGCCCGGACTGCAAAAGTGGTCAAAGAGCATCTCACAGCATACCCACTTTTCAGGGAGGTCTGCCAGGGGGGTCTGGATAATTGTTAAATGGATACAGTTTTCGAATCTGGTTGGGGTTTATTTTCAGCTGCATCCAATCCATCCATCCTGAGTTCATCCATTAAGTGTCCAGACACCCCCGCAATTACTAACCTGGTGCTCACTTCGTTCCTTTGCAAGTGAGGCATTGGTTAGTTTGAGCTTTTCTTGCGGAGACAAACGCGCACAACCATTCATCAGTGCAGACGTGCCCGTTATTTATTATTTATGCGATTTGTGTGCTCTTCTTCCCACGCAGGCCTGGTTTCTGCCGATCCTTGGGCTGCTGCAAAGGAGGATGAGATGGTCGCCTTCCAACAGGTGCTTGCCAGTGCCATGTTTTCCACTTTCAATTAATAAATAATACGTAGTCTACACTGGGAGGCATTTCCAGTCCTGGACGTATGCACATTCCAGCACATTAAATATTTCTCCAAGCACTGAATGAAAGTCGGCGCATTGCATGGGCTTCTGCCTAGTAGCATAGGTAACTTTTTTTGAGTCATGTCTAGGTTTGGCCAGAACCGAATACATACAACGTATATGACTGTATATTTGGTGATTTCCTGCCAGAAATACCGTATATGCACCGTGTATTTATGGTTCTGGCCAACCCTTATCATGTTCATCCCCATTTGGCTGGTCTATGTAGATCAGTGACCGGCGACGTAGCATGCTCTAAATATTCGTCTAGGCATTTAAGACTTGCTGTGCAATTGCGATGTGATGCGTGGTCATGTGAGGCATGATTTTTGAATAGGACTGCACACACAGATTTGGAGGAGTCAGGTGACAAGAGTCACGGAGTAAATGCTGCATGCATCCTGTTTGTCAAGCTGTTGTTTTCATCATCACACGCATTCACATGAGTACACACACACATACACACGAATAGGAGATGATGGATCTGTTCATCCCTGCATACGTCATCAAGGACCCAGAGGCCAAAGCAAAGGCAAGGGCCGAAGTCTGTGCTGGGCCGCTGCAGACCAAGCTGGTGAAGATGACTGAACTTTTGGTGGGTTCCAAATGTTGCGTGTGTGTATGTGTACGTGTGTATTTGTGTGTATGCGTGTGTGTGCGCGTGCGTGTGCGCACGTGCGTGTGCGTGTGTGTGTGTGTGTGCGTGTGTACGTGCGTGGGTGGGTGTACGTGTGTACGTGTGTACATGTGTGCGCGTGGGTGTACGTGTGCGTGCACGTGTGGGTGTGTGTGGGAGGGTATGTGGGTGTGGGAATGTTTTTCCTACTCTTGTCCAATACAGGGATAACACAGCTGAGTGAAAATTGGTGTGTGTCAGGCTTGGTGTGTGTATGTTTGTAATTTATAATATATAATAATGCGGGCACTGCTCCAAACTATTTCTTCACCTTTTCTGTCCTGTGTGTGGTGAGTGATGAGCGAGAGTGGACCTTTTCTGTCCTGTGTGTGGACCTTTTCTGTCCTGTGAGAGTGGATATTTTCTGTCCTGTGTGTTGTGAGTGATGAGCGAGAGTGGACCTTTTCTGTCCTGTGAGAGTGGATCTTTTCTGTCCTGTAAGTGGTGAGTGATAAGTGAGAGTGTACTTGCAGACATGCATAAGTGCATGGCATGTGCCTTATGAAGCTGGACCCTTCAACAAATGATGATTTCCTGGCTTTGTAGCCAAACGCGTTACAGAGGCTGTACCTCATTGATTTGCTGGGTACACATAGTGCCCTTTGTTTTTACAAAAATACATTAATGACCCCTATATTTTTTTACCTACCTGAAGATGACGTACCCCAATTCGCTGCTGTAAAATCTCATGTCTCTCTCGACACGTGTGATCTGTGATCATAAAACAACCAAAGAAATCCCACAGAGATCATCAATGGAGGCAATGTCAACGCCCTTGACATTAATCTGAATCACACGCTCCCAGACTCTCCTGAATTCATTCCTGCAATTCGTGCGCACTGTCTTTTTTCCGCATTTCGACTGCAACAGCTCCCGAGCATTTTGGTTACCACCATCCCAAAGCCCATTCGTGGCCTGACTCCATGTACACAGACTTTTTAACTAATGCCTAGGCCTGTTTCAAGATTACATAATGTGACACTGGCTGGAGTGAGCGCTACCAAGCGCTCCTTCAGATCAAACGACATGCTTTGATTTGGCTGCTCCCGTCACCAAAGGACAGTGCATGAATACAGCCCTCTGATCGGCGTTGGCCGCATGACAAGGCCGTCACAGGAATATCCCTTGCAAGTCCCACTTTACCGAGAGGCTGCTGCAATTGATCTTCTTGTTACGTCACAATGGTTCCTACCTGTTTGCCTCAGAATATCTCTGTTTGCCTTTGTATAACCTACCTCTTTCTTTGTTGATGGATACAGATGGATGTACCTGTTACATCACACTGGTTTCTACACCCCTGTTTGCCTGTATGTCTATCTTTCCTTAATTGGTGGTCAGGGGTACGGTCAGACGTTTAGACCGAGAGACTTTCCGTGTGACCTTGCTGCTTTTAAGTTGCTGCATTTCTACGAACAGTATTGGATGGGCGACGAGAAAGTGGAAGTGTAATGCCTAAAAAAAAAAACTTCCACTTCTCACCACATAGGAGGACAATATAAAGTGGTCTCGATCAAAACTGAAGTGACTAACATGTGAATAAGCCTTAACACAACTCATTCCTTCAGGAGGCTACCGGAGGACAGTTTCTGACAGGCAGCAAGCCAATGTACCCCGACTTCCTTGCCTTCAAGGTGGGTCCTGCATCCCTCCTCTCACTCATGCAGATGGCTGTTGGTGACGGAGGCAGTACTGGTAATGGCTCTCGTCAGATCTGTGGGCGTTTGCTCAGACAAAATGGGATTGGTTCGGGTGCGAGCTCCATTCAAGCCAGATGCATGCTTCTGAGGCTTGCTAGGGAAACAGGAAAATGATGCAACTGTGTCGCCCTTATGGCCAGTTGGTGGGCCGGTAGGCAAGCCAGATGCATGCTTTTGAGGCTTGCTAGGGAAACAGATGCAACTGTGTCGCCCTTGTGGCCAGTTGGTGGGCTGGTAGGCTAGTAAGGGTACTAGTCTAGTCTGGTGAAGGAATCCATACATGCACACTGGCGCATTTAGGGAGACCTGTTTAGGTGTGTGCCAACAGGCACAAGATATGTAATATCATGTCCCTGGTGTGAGCTGCTCCTGCCCTTTTACGGTCCATTCAAATGACAAAACCTGGCTTTTAAAATGCAGGGTGTGTGTGTGTGTGTGCACAGACTGCATATGAGAATGTGTGCTTACAGGCATGTGAAACCCGATTACTAAAGCTAGCGTGTCACTTTGCACTCACACATTGCTGCGCAAGATTGCTAAAGGTATGCCTGTTTCCTATACCCAGCGTTTACCTCTGCACCCTCCCTCTGTTGCGCACGAGTGGCTCAGAAGGTTTTTCTCGCAATACCTTGAATACTATCGTGCTTTGCTGACAGCCTGCGTTTGTTTCCTTCGATGTTTTTTTTTATCCCGTTTCAATGTTTACTCTAATCCCGTCGCACAACTTTCTTGCTCTGCTGACAGCCTGTTTTCTTGCTTTGCTGACAGCCTGCGTTTCTTTCCTTCAATGTATACTCTAATCCCGTTTCAATATTTACTCTAATCCCGTTTCAATGTTCACTCTGATCCCGTCGCATAATACTCTCCAGAATCTATCTGGGCTTGTTGGCGGCAGCATGGACGGAGTTCCAACCACCCTGCTTGACAACCATTCAAAGGTGTGGTTGCATTATGGAGTGTGGTAAACACCGATTGTATTGTCCGTCGGTTCAGGAAAGATGTCAAAATGAGGCGGAAAATTATAAGTCAGGTTGATCACTGCCTGGAAGCCAAGCATAAGATACCCAAGTCAAGACCGGTGACGAAAGTATGGAGACACAGACGTTTTTTTATTACGATTGGCACAGCCAGCTTTCGAAAAAGACAGCACATAAACTGTTAACTGTCAGTTGGCGTGAGCACCTCGGACTTTGTCGCTGTCACTCAACAATAGGGTTGTCCAGAACCATTTATATACGTTATACGCATATATATATATACACTGTATTTTGGTGATTTCCGAGCCAAAAATACGGTATGTACACTGTATATATGTTGTTCTGGCCAACCCTATTGGGTGAATAGGCATGACATCTAAGATCAGTGGCAGTAATGCCCAACCTTTCTTGAGGAATGCCGGAACTTCGCAGCAGAACCTCAAGGTCTTCCTCAAAACTAGTAATAGCAACGAACCTTATCTTTGATTAATGTGGGGAGTGATGTTTCTGTCCCTGCCCATTCTTCCTTTAGTTAAAATAGCTGCCCGTACAGGTAGCACATTGCGCTTTATATATCCATCAAATTGTGAGTGGAGCAATGCTGCACGCCTGGGTTTGTCATATAATATACAGTGACAAATTTCTCCTTGCTGCCCTTTACCCACAAGTATTTTCTCGTAGAAGAAAACATTGCAAGCCATGTATGTCACACCACAGGAAAAATTGACCAAGCTGCGCACAAACCCACTTTGTGTTTAGGGGTTGCAATCAGTGTTGTGCACATACGGCGTCATTCAAAAATGGCACCGTAAATAACGATCGTAAACAACGGCGTTACCGTCACTAAACTGTGACGATTGACGGCGTAATTTACTATTTTCACTGTCAATTTGACATAAATTACGCCGTCAGCGTCATTTACCATTGACGCCGTCAAGCGTCAGGTGCACAACACTGGTTGCAATACTTCGAGATCTGCACCGGCAATGGGATGCAGGGGCCTTCTTGAAGCCACATATCCCACCTTAGCACACGTGCTAAGTATGTTTGTTCTGCCCTTCCTTCTCTCCTTGCTTTGCAGTTAAAGGCATTCCACGACCGAGTTGCCCAGCTGCCCCCCATCCTCAAGTTCTACGAGGGGGTAACTGAGGGAACTCGACTCAGCTACAAGCCTATGTATGCATAGGCTACATATGCCTATGTTGGATTGCTACACTAGTAGGCAGTTGAGGAACAAACAAGAAGCTGTGTTTGTGATGGATTTTTGGTGCTTGAAACGTGTGCCATTGCGTGTAAATTACACTGCGAGCTAACTCTTGCGTCCTTTACAATAAAAGTGAAATTGCTGTGTATGCTAGTTGGGCGTGAAGCTTTAAGACAAGCTGCCCGTTTTTTCATATAAATAGTAGTCCCCCAGCTCTTTTAAGCACTATAGTATGGGTGCTGTAGTTGCCACCCACCCTCAATTCTTATCAGACATTCAATGTTCTCCTCTGCATTGAGGTGGCTGCATGATGTCAAAATGAGTTACAAGGTTAAAGAAAGGCCTTCAGTCAAGAAGTGTGACTGCTCGCCTGCAAATGGATGGCGATTAGTGCATAGAGGAGAAATTAAAGCTTGCTGTTGTTCTGGCTTTAAAATGTAGACACATTATAGGCCTTAGTTTGGGAAAATAGAGATGCTTCTTTCCTGCGGCCAGAATGAACACTCCATCAGACATGCATCTACACTTATAAAAACAAGAAATGCAACGCAAGACTACAACATGAACAACAACAGTCAGGGTGTGGGTCTGGGTGCCACGGCACACAAGAACCCCCCTGCTGACCCAAACTAATATTTTTCTTTCGTGTGTTTGTGCGGTGGGGGGTTGCCTTGTGCGGGCACCTACTTAGCTCCCTCCCTTAATCATGCTGGCTGTGTCATCATCACAACCAGCGGAGTCCAGTCTATTCTGTTCTTTTCCTGTGCAGCGAAATCGCATGGAGATCGACGCAGTTTAAAAGAACGTGCTACTCATCTTGGTTATTATCAGCATCACACGGATCACAGGTAGGAAGCAAACTTTGGTCCCATGTCGCTGTTACAAATAAACGTAGGGTGTGAAGTCATCACAAAGTCTGGAGCGAGCCAGACTGCGATTGATCACGAGGAAGGCTAAGAACATGCATTTGGAAAGGCTGTAAGGCGAATGTGTGACAAGATCCCTCTAACTGGTTTTGGCTCGGTGAACAATATATCAGCTACGCTGTCACGCCCAATCGTTGGCAGCGACGAATCGTGTGACAGAGCAGTGAAGTTGGTTGGCAGTTGAGAGTTTCTTTATGTCTTGTTCAATAAGCTGGATTGGCTGGTCGTTGTGCTGAGTCTTATACTTTGCAGTGACGGTAATTTGATATGACAATGCCTCCTCACTAACCCAAAAGAGGCACGCTTAGGGTTTAGATTAGAGGGGTCTATTAGGGTTTAGGTTAGAGGGGTAGGATAGAGGGCTCTATACCCATAGACAAGCTGTGGGTATGGTTGCTCCTGCACATGATCCTCATTTAATGGGTTAATGCATAATTTCGGCAGTAAGGGTTTCTTTGCTGCTGGCACCGAAGTGCTCCTTCCCTTGGTCAGCTGGATGTGTCATCACTATCAGCGTAGCGTTTTCCTTCTCTCTTAAAGATGGTCGAATTTTGAAACCCTACTGTGCCTGTCACAAATCTTTACTTCTTTTTCTATTCCTGCCACAAGCGCGACGCTGTTGTTGAGCAATGAACATCTTACACCAATTGCAAAGGAAGCAAACATAAAATAATGATAAGGCATTTACCCATTCCAAGCGTATCCGCTCAAAACCACATCAACGCTCTCTGTAGGAAAGCTTTGTTTTGACGCGGCACGCGCTGTCATTGAGCACTAGAAACGGGCAATCAAAAAGGAGGAGTCTTGTCTGTGACTGTAAATCTATCTACCATCCTTCCCTCACTCCATTTGAGTGGTGCTTCCCCTCATGTTGCACTTATAAGGAGAAAGCAGCACATGAACAGGAGAAGGCAACAGGTACAGAGGAGAGAGGCCAAAGGGCGTTTACGTTTGTTAAGAGGTGTTGTATGTGGGTATGTGGTGCACTGAAATTTAAGAGCTGCATACAGCTACTTGGCCAGTGGGTTGCTCATGAGGTAGCCCACCGCGTCCTGGATGGACGATATTTTGTCTGCCTCCGCATCGGGGATTTCCACTCCGAACTCCTCTTCCAGGGCCATCACTAGCTCCACCACGTCTAAACTGTCCAGCCCCAAGTCTTTGTCGAACGTGGCGGACGTGGACACCTGCGGAAGTGTGTTGGATGAATAACATCATTTATTCGTCAAGACGATGAAAAAGGGAGAGTGTGGTCGCACTCTGCAAGCACACAAGCAGTGTGTTTCATGAGTGCCCCATTGTTGTGTCACCGTGTACACAGCTACAACATGGAGCAGCTCACAGGTGATCCTCAGGGGATTTGTGTGTGTGTGCGCCAAAAACATGAACTAGTGCATACCCCAAGTGCACAGAGAGGGACACGCAGCTCCCTTTGCAGACTACGTAGTAGATGAGGGGCATACATTTTGCATTCAGTCATTCATGCTCCAAGCATTCATGCAAAATGCACGGACACTCGATGGCCACGAAGCGTGTGCGTGCGTGTACGTGTCTGGTGGGAATTGCGTGCGTGCATGAAATGGCCTTCCAATTCACTGTTCTCCTCTTCTCTAGCAATTGAGGAAGATGAGGAGCGATGGGTGCTTCCATGTAAGACCGTACCTTGCCAGGATCCACTTTATCAAAGTGCTTGGTTACGTATAGCACACGCTCGGTCACTTTGTCCTTGTCAAGGAACCCGCCTGCAGCGCGTGGCAGGGTGTGTGTCCTTGCTTACGTGAGCAATTGTGTACCACTCTCACCGGCTCAAGAGGTGTGCAAACACAAGCCTGGTACCAGTATGCGTCAGTGTGCTCCTGTCAAGCTCGTGCAATAAACCAACAAGTTCAGCTCACCAGCAAAGCCACGGCTGATGATTTGGGAGAATGAGGGTGCCAGGGCTTGCTGAGAAGAGAGACTAGCAGGGATCCTCAGGTGTTTGAGCACGGCGTTTCGCAAGGGCAGCATGGCTGTGTTAATAACAAATATATATTTAAAGCGATTTAATTATATTGCTAACCTACGCCATTGTGTTCTGAAAGTGGGTTTATGCCGGATGAAATACACACTCACACACACACACTTACACGCACACACTCACACACACACACACACACACACACACACACACTGACACACACACTCAAACGCATATGCACACATATGCACAAACACACATACACACACACACACACACACACATACACACACACACACGCACACACACACATACACGCACTCACAAACACACACACTCACTCACACACGCATACACACACATATGCGCACACGGGCGCGTGCACACACACACACACACACACACACACACACACACACACACACACACACACACACACACACACACACACACACACACACATGCGGACACGGGTGCGCACACACACACACTCACACACACACACACACAAACACACACACACACACTCACACACACACATGCACATGTACATTCACTTGCATCCGCACAAATACACACGCTTTAACAAAATTTGATGTTTTTTGTCCTTGCAGCTGGCTGAAGGGAGTCATGAACAAGCCGCATAAATGAGCAGGGACAATGGATGAGTTACAAAAGGAGTTAAAGGCCAGGAAGAGGGTCCTGAAAGTGTAAGTCTCAACGAGCAAACACACATGCACATACACACACGCACGCACGCACACACACATACATAGCACATAGCACATAGCACACTGGACATACACACGCTGGCACACAGCACATCACACACACACTCACAAACACACACTTGCATTTTCATACATACATAACACAATGTACACACACATACACACGTACACAAACACACGCAACACACACAATCAAATACCCTCCTTCTCCTCCTCCTCACTCTCTTTCCTCGACGATAGCTTCAACAAGCGAGAGGAGGACTTTTCGGACAAGCAAGCCTGGGATGATTACTTGGAGGCGTTGGAGGATATTGGTGAGTTCGTTTATTTTTCTAGATAGAGAGCTGCTTGCAGTTAGGGTTGGGGGTGGGTGATGGGCGGTTCAGAAGCTGGAGAGCCTGAGTGCTGTGTTTACGTGTTGCTCACAAGCTTTCTCCTCTTGCTTTCCTGCCCCTGCAGTGTACAATATTTCCAACAGCATAGACGTCCAGCAAACGGAGCAGCGCCTCGTGGAATATGAACGTTCTAACCGAGCCAGTATCATTTCCAACCAGGCCCGTGTGGTGCGTGTGCTGAAAATAAAGGGGGGAAATGCAGCTTATCGTCTTAGGGGCACAGCCAGCATGCCAAAGATGCTGAAGCTAGTTGCAAGGTTTAATGCTATCAAGGATTCTGGTGGATGGAGGGCTGCAGCTGCAAAGGTGTGCAGAAATCACCTCTGACATGGTACAAATAGGGTTTGCAAGAAACGTGTATATAGGTATATATATACACCATATATGACTGCACGTGTGGCAATATCCCAGCTAATAATACTGTTTATTGTTTACACTCCCATCTACCTATGCACATATGTGTGGTTTGGGTCAACCTTAAGTAGAAGGCTACCCCTGTGCCCTACCAAAGGGTGGGCTTCAGTACTTGCAGCTACATTGGATGCGTCGCCATCAATCCCTGTAAGCTGCCGCTATTGCTACTGGTCGCAGTGCTGGTGCTGGTGCTGGTGCCAATTGCGGCATCACCATAACTTCCTGCAGACCGTGGTGCTGAGCGTGCTGCGTACCTCACGTAGTGTGCGACACGAACACTTGCATATTGGGATGATGCTATTTACCCGATGTTCACAGTTTGTATAGGTTAATTATGGATATTTTTAAAACATGATGAGCATTGCGCAGATAGTTGTGCCACCTGTGTGTGCATATTGTGCGTAGTACAGCACTTCATTGATAAGGTACAGACGGCCAAGGCACGCAGGGCCTAAATTGCAAATGCACTTCTTCTTCTTGCAAATGTGTTTACTCTCTTTACTGCACAGCGCACTCACAGGCCGACGAGGCACGCAAGGCCCAAAAATGCAGACGTACATATCGCTCATGCCGGCGCTTACATGTTTGTTTGCGCGTGCACAGGCGGACGAGGCACGCAAGGCTCAAATTGAGGCGCATGGCCAGATGGCTAGCATGGTCGTTGAGGACAAGGTGGCAGCCCCAGCAGCCGGGCCTGCAAGCTACGCACCAACAATGTAAGGGTGTGCCGTTGTGTGCACAGTGTTCCCCCAGCACCAGGAAACAAATTACAAGCTTCCCTGCAGACCGTCACACAAAGAAAATATTGGGGGGCGTCAGGAGGCTGCAGAAAGCATAATATTTGGACGACACGTGTCAAAATTTCTATGTTCGGAATCCTGGCGTTGAAAGCTATCGATTGGTATATTTATGGGTCCAATCGGAGGGGGGGTGGTCCGGGGGGGTCCAGAGTTTTTTGGACCCTCCCTCTAAAAATTTACTGGGTCACTCCTACGAAAATTTAAATATATTTTCGGAATCCTCAGCTCAAGCTTAGTCGATTGGCACCCTTTCAAAGTGATTTGGGTAAAGGGGGGAGGCTGTGGACATGTCCAAAAGTCAGAGGCACACGCGCTCGGATGCAGGCCGCGGGTTGAGTCAAGCCAATGAAGCAACAATTAACCCCAAATTGACAGGACTGTGCCAGCATGAGATAGGCAGTGGAATTCTGAAGAAATAGAAGCAATGTGGGACTTTGCAAGCCAGTTATGGATGCCTGGTAGGTCACGTGTGCATGGGCGTCCGTATCTCAATTTTTGCCCCATAACTCTGCAACACTTCAGTTTCAGGTTTTGATGAGTATGCAGATGGATGCCTGTTTTGAAAAGGAGCGAATTGGTACCCTTTTTGTTTGGGTGGGGGCACTGGAAGGGGGGTTTGGGGGGGGGGGCCCTCAGGGGTGTCCACCCCAAAAAGTAAACGTGTCGTCCCAAAAAAAAGAAAAGCCTCCTGGGGGCGTCATGCAATTTTGATTCAACATTAATTTGGTAGCTGACAAGCCATTAGATGGCAGGTAGGGACAAAATGTGTGTGCGCTAAGCATTTTTAGGCAGGGTGAAGGGTGGGTGGTCGGGCAGAGCAAGCAAGCAAGTTACCCGCTACATATGAACTGAAGCAAAGTAATCAATCGAGAGAACCACGTAGGAAATCCAGCCCGTGAATGTTTCATTATTATGCGTGCTTTGCCGAGCAAGCATGCCGATTTCCGCGCTGAAGTGGCGGACAAGCTCAGCATTTTGTACGTTGACGGTTTATGCCGCGTGTATTGGTTGATTATTGCTGGCAGGCAGAGGTACGCAAGCTCAATCTGGCCGGGGAGGAGCGGATGCGCTTTGTACATATAAATGTAAAGCAATAGAAGTAAGGAGCAATCTCAGTCAATCGCAAAGCAAATCCGTGACTTCACCCCGCAAGCTTAAGGTCGCGCGCTTGTGGGTTTGAGTGGCGGAATCATATGTAGCAATCGTCAGTAACACGCCCATGCAATAAAATATGTCATCGCGGCACTTCTCAGTGCGTCCTTTACGCGTGACCAGTGAATTGATTGCGGCCCGCATGCTGCATATGGGGTTCCCGCGCTGTGGCAGACGTACTCCTGAGGAATTAAGGATTCTGACATGGGCCGGTTTGTGCCTCGCTGCTCTGGAGCGGATCTGAGATGAGCTGACGAGCCCCGGAATTTCTGTCGTTCTACCGGGCCTGCTTAATGGAATCGCTGAACACGATGCTAAATTTAGATTATCATCAGAGAGGGTGGAAGCTGTGCGAACCTAAATTCAGCGCCTCACCATTGGGGTCCGCCGCTGGTGACGCCCTGGCGGGCTTACGACCAGCGGCCTGTAATTAGCCGTTGTTAGAGTCCCCATAATTTTGTGCGCACCCTTTAATCCATCAGCCAGGGACAAGGACTGAGAGACGTCATGAATAAATAGCTTGCTTAGAACCTTGTACCATCCGTTGCACATCTTCAGGCCTTGTCCCACCTGATGGGAAATAATGCTGCTTCAAAAGCTTCAACCTCAAACCTTATTGACGCCTCTAACCCTTTCGCTGACACAGTGTCTCACTGCAAGAAAGAAGAAGTGATTAGACTCTGGCAGCAATAATAAAGCCTGCACGAGCAAGGAAGGGGTCACGTAGATACAGGCATAATCTGACACTTAGCATAGGATTGTCAATGTAAATTGGTGAAGGGAGCGATGGCCAGGTAATAGACAAACTCAGCATACGTAGAGTGTCTACATCAAACATGGGGGGGGCGTGTGTGTTGTTACAAAACTGCAACACCAATCAGTGCGCGACATTATGATAGACGACGTTGTTGCTCATTAAGTACGCATACTGCCGGTGCCACTGAAGCCTGTCGGCATGAACGGCTACAACTATGACACGCTCTTCATGACGCACAAAAAAACAAGCACACAAGCACAAACACACACACATGCACACACATACAAGCATAATCAGACACACATACAGTTACAGTTACAGTTACAGTTACAGACACACATACAAGCACACACACAAATGCAGACATACACACACGCACACACATACACACACAAACACAAAACTCGAGAAAATTACGTAATGTTTGCAATGTACGGCTGGTGCCACACAGGACTGCCATGCCAGCGATGGCTGCCCTGCCGGTGCCCCTGAAGCCTGCTACCATGGACAGCAACGGCACGCTCCTCCCTCCTCCAGGAACCAGGCCACCACCGTTGACTGATCAAGACCCTGCAGCTTTGGCAGCGGCGTGGTCTCCAAGTGAGTGGATTGAGCATATAGATTGAGTGCAGTTATGGTACCTGGCATGAAAGGTGGCTCCCTTTAATTCGTGTGGAGCGTGGCTCAACTGCCTGTGCAATGACTTTCTTCCTTGAGGCGACGATTGCTAAAGTGTGTTTTTGATCTGAAGATCGTGAAAGATTGTGAAAGTGTGTCAGGGCGAAAATTGAGAATGCGTTAAAAAACTGCTACTTTTCTGTTTAGCAGAAATTGATTTTTAAGGCTGAGTTTCACACGATAAGAAGAGGCGAGAGGATTCACAGGCCCCACACAGCATAGGGGCAGAAACTGGGTTTGCCAGGGTGGTACGTAATTTAATCGACTAAAACTTAGGTGGTGAGCAGCTTTCCAGGGACTGCCCTCATTTCAGGCACGACACCAATTTTCAAGGACGCGATTGCTGGTGTCAACAGTGATTTGGATCATGGCCAAAATTCATAGAGTTTGGTTTGTTGATCCTACAGAACCTGTTAAGCATGAAAGACAGCTGGAGCAAACAAGTAGGCACATATAATGATCAGAGTGATTTACGTTAAGCATGAAGGACAGCTGGAGCAAAATGGTAGGCAAGTATAATGATCAGAGTGATTTACCCGCCTCAAAGTCTTGTTGTAATTGCTTCTCACCACCGTTACGCTCCACATTTCCTCATCTCGGTGTGAAACTATTACACAAGCAATCCACGCTGTTCCCAAGGCTTGGGTGCAGTCGCATTATTTCTGTGTTAAATATTGCTCGCTTTTGGATACCTTGTAACCCGCTTGAGGGATGATTTGTTGCTGTTTGTTCTTACCTTCTATTTTGCAGCCACACCTTTTTACGATACAATTTGTGTATAGGTCTTCTATCCATAGGGACGTCTCTGTTATCACCTTTATCCCACGAGCATTGTGAGGCAGTCAGATGTTAGTTCAGTTTGGTTGAAGTCTGAGGTTCTGTTCTGTATGATTTAACATGCCACCAAGATCCCATGTGCTGCTCATGTAAAAACTTTGGCAGACTGCATCATTGCAGAAAAAGCCCCATTGCGTCTTTAAAAAGCTGCTTTCACACGCCATAGTGAATGGCCGTCATCCTAATTGTATTTTGCTGGCGGCGCCACACGCTATGTAGTACAGCGTGTCATCTTTTTGACGGCACAATTACTATTACAGCCAAGGTGCAATTTACCCCTGCTCCGCATTTCGTAGCCTGTGACTTATTTTTGGTGGTGAGAGGCTTTCAGGTGCAGGCACCTGAATGCTCTTTCGCTTAGTTACGGACGTGTTAACACTACCAGTGTAGCCTCTTTGTTTGTTTTTCTTTAACAGCAAAATTGCGAGCACGTTGCGATTGTGTCCTTGCTATCCACGCAGGCTGTTGCTGCTGTTTCATGCTCCACGCAGGCCTACCGCACGCTCGGGCCCTTCAAGAGGCGTTTGCCTCTTTGTTGACCTTCAAGGGTAGTCTGACGGCAGTGCAACCACCACCAGTGTTGCCTGCACTTGCTCAGAAATGATAGATACGTAATACCTACCTACTACATCTGCGCTCCCTCCTGGCTGCAAGCGTGGCAAAGAACTAGGCAACTGCTGAAATAATAACTCCCCGTAAGCTGAAATAAGAACTGAGAGTAAAAGTTGGCTCGCAACGTAGTGCGCAGTCCTTTAATGTAAACAGGATTTGTATTACCCCTGGAGGTAATCTCCCTTTTCTTTTCTGGCTTGTGGGTGCTTCTTTTCCGGCTGTGAGACAAGCAACAACAGTCAAGGTTTGGGTCTGGGTGCTACGGCACACAACCCCCCTGACCCACACTAATTTTACTGTTTGCGATGCGCGGTGGGGGGTTGCCTGGTGCGGGCACCTACGTAGCCCCCTCCCTTAATCATGCTGGCTGTGTTATCACTACCAGCTAAGTCTTTTCTTTTCTTTTCTGGCTGTGAGTGCTATTTGTATTGAACTTTTAATCGCTGCCCAGCACTCAATGCAGTGTTTATTTACAGCCTATTGTGCTTACTATTGACAACATGTTTTCTTAGAAACTGGTGTGTCTGCTGGGAATATAGAAAGAACGGATGCTACGCAGGGGCAGTGTGGCAAACCACTCCTCCACAAAGCACAAAACTCCACCACAGAGAAAACAAGACAGGACAACGGGACCAGGATGGGGGTTGCAGGCTTGACCTGACCGGCGGTGTGAATTGGTACTGGAAAGTGAAGATGTTTAACAAGGTATAGTGTTCCCATGTATGCCTTAATAACAATCATTCAGAAAAGGTGTCATCAGTAGACTTGTTGAGAAAATTATCAGCCTCAGGCTGGTATGACGGAGACCTTCCGTTAGGTCAAATGACGGTAATAAGCTTTTAAGTATAAAACTCAGCACGTCAATCGATGCTGGCTCCTCCAGCTCACTACTAAACATGAAATGTCACGTGGACAGGCCAAGATCAGTACATCTCAGCTGAAACACCAACTGACTGCTTGTCACATAGTTCGTCGCTGCCACCAATAGGATGGGACAGGTCATTTCAATTTTGTCTTTGGACTTTCTGCCATGCATGCACAATGGGTTGTCATATTGGAGAAGTGTGAAAAGAAAAGAAAAAGAACGCTAATACTGATAGCGTAAACACTACCGGCATGGATTAGGAAAGGATGTTGTTTTGTGTTCTGCACCACCCAATGGACGCATAGACACAACATCAGTTGGAGATTATAAGAGAGGAAAGACTTTTCAGTGGAACCCAGGTGGTTGGGATGTCGTGCTAAATCAGTGGCATGGACAACTCGTGTGATTTCGTGATTTCCCCTGGGATTTATAATGTGAGCAACGGTTTTGCGGTTATTTGGTTGTTTGGCCAGTTCAGATCATGGTCTAACAAACCCGCTCAAAAGCCTGCACCCCACCAAGAGTATTGCTCAGATTATTTTGGGGGTTGTATTCAATGTTGCGTCTCATCTGTATGATTTTTGCTGCGGATCTGATCGCATGTAGGCTTATTTTTTTCACGCGTGCTGTGGCATTTAGACCAGTATCTCCGAGGCTGGGGAGTGGGTCCTTGGTGGTTGGTGTGTGGCTGCTGTAGATGGTGCCTGTTGCTCCTGGCCGGATGGTGTGAAGGGTTTTACGGTGTCCGAGTAAGCGAGGCTTATGTTGCTCTCGTGCCTTTCCTGCTTGTTGGATATGAGAAGTGTTTACACTGTACTGATTCTTGATCAAATGTATATCGCGTTCGTTTGGTTGTATGTCTCTTGGTTTCACAGCCAAGGGGTAAGGATTAGCAGCACCATCTGCTAGGTTATCATGGGCAACTCTTCTTGCATTATTGGCAGACCTAGTTTGATTTATGTTTGTTGGGTTTCGTTAACGTTCGTTAAAAACGTAACGTTCGTAACGAACGTTCGTGGGTTTCGGTAACGTTCGTTTAAAAAAAAAATGTGGGGCGTGTGTGCTCGTTGCAGTGGCTCTCTCAATTTTAGTCGGGTCTGGCGACCTGTGTTGGTATGCATGGTCCAGGAGACCAGCCTCGCCGTCTCCTCTTCACGTGGCCCTCGCGAGGGGTGTCTGCGCCAGCGGGCTCTGCGGGTCACGCACGGGCCCTCGTG
>Ga0307974_1000944_pt1 | contig 19135 bp, 15 predicted proteins | sample OrgLakmetagen784_FD_201812 | JGI IMG/M metagenome (GOLD analysis project Ga0307974, IMG submission 201812) | Saline water microbial communities from Organic Lake, Antarctica - #784 | ecosystem: Environmental > Aquatic > Non-marine Saline and Alkaline > Saline | place: Antarctica: Organic Lake... | reverse complement strand
CAATCGCGCAGGCAGAGGGCTGCCTCCGAAGCCCGCCACGCTGCTGAGCCCTCCTCCTCCCTTGGGGGCGTTGGGCACTTCGTAGTCTTCCCAGGTCCAGGTTCGCACCTGTTTTTACGTATATATCATGTATTAGGGCGGTTTGAAGAGGAGCAAATGTGCAAGGCACAAAAGAAAAGGAATTTGTTAAGATTACTCTGCGCTGATAAGCAAGTACTACAGTGCCATCAATGGAGTTGGACTTCGTAGCGACAGCGCACAAGCAAGAGTTGTACATGCGAACACACCCACGCGACTCTTTGTCAGTTGAGAGCACCGTGCCTACCACGTCAGCCGTGGCAGTGAGGAGGAATTCCCCGCTGGAGTCAAAGGCCATGGCGCGCACCGGGCTGCCCGACTCGGGGTTGGTGGAGCCCATCAGCTCGAAGCGGTCCATGTCGTAGAGACGCACCTAATGTGGTATTTTATGGAAGAAACAAAGGAAGGAAGGAAGGAAGGACAGCCAGGGGGTCAACGGAGAGGTCCAGAATAAGAAAAACGAATGAATGGGAAACATCAAGGAGCCACCCTCTCTTCTCTTCGCCCTCGCGTCCTCTCTTCTTCTTGAGCGCTTAGCTTTACCACGCGTTCAGTGGTAGCAGCGGCGAGAATAAACTCGGCAGGGTTGAAGCACAGATTCGTCATGTGCACTGATCGTGGCATCGACACTTGGTGTAGGAGCCTCCCTGAGGTTAAGTCCCAGAGCTTGAAGATTCCGTTCTTGGCTGCGGACGCGACCCACCTGCATCAATGACAACACGGAGAGAAGAAGAGGGCTGAAGTAGCATTCAAGGCAAAATATAATTGAGAAGATCAGGGTGAACTGCATATTTCTCTAGCATACCGTCCGTCGGGGGAAAAGCGCACGGCGGTGACGTCGATGTCATGGCCCTTGTAGGTCTGCATTATGATAGAGCAGAAGTACAGGGAGGCGCGGGAAATAATGCACACACAAATCGTATGTTTAAGAGGTTACATTCGCAAGAGTTCACAGCCTCAAGAAGTGACGTGAAGTACGAGCAAGAAAGCAGCTTGAGTAAGAGTAGACAGCAGCGCCCTCCCCGTAAAGTCTATCGGTTCCCTTTCCCCTGCGAAGTGACGTCAAAGCAAAAGACAATTACACACTTCGCAGCGCACACGCATGGGCACACCTGAATACAGGACTTTGTGCGCACGTCCCAAATTTTCACGTTGGTGTCGATGCTCCCTGTGACCACGAAGTCTCCAAACGGATGATGGTGCATGGAGGTCACTGCGGCGCGGTGGCCAGGCAGCGATCGCGCCAATCGACCTTCCGACAAGTCGTAAATCTATTTCAAAGAAGGGGAGATGTACACCGCAAAGATTTACCAATTATGCTATCAGCGCAAACAAGAAATATTGGTGAGAAATGAGTGAAAACATAGTGCATATGCCCACACCTTAACTGCACCGCCACGCGAGCCGCTCGCCACCGTCGTTTCTTCTTCGTCGAAGCAGACGCATTCCACGGCTGCGCTGTTGCCTGCGAGCGACCACACTGAGGACGGCGACCCAACGCGCCACACGTTGACTTTCTTGTCGTCGCCTGTAAAAACAAGCACGTGTTTGATTATCAACAGTTTGGATGTGAGCTGAAAGAGCCAATGAAACCGTTGAGCAGGAGCAAACTCTATTCATACGTCAACGGCAATTAAGTTAGTACTGGCTAGCCAGAAATACGATTACATGAGAGAGTTAATTCTACCTAGCCTTGAGGCAGAGCCTTAACAGTGTCTAGGCCGTCAAGTCACTTACTTACCGCCGGTTGCCAGAATGGAGCCGGTCTTCGGGCCGATTGTCACACAGTTCGCGTTGGTGGCATGAGCAACGAACTCGCTCACTTTACGCACAGGTGAATGTAACATAGGACTCTAAATGAGCTCAATGCTAGCAAAAGCAGTTTGACGAGCCAAAAGCGGAATGCTAGTGCTCGCGAGGGTTTTCCGACGGCAGTTCGCCCGCCGTTCTTCGACTGGCAGGTGCTAGTCGCTGAGCTTAGAAGGTGCTCGCGAACTATTCAAACGACGCTAGAATTTGAAGAGGCCTTGCAAACTTGAGGTTTAGAGCAGGCTTTTTAATTTATCTAAAGGTCTTTAGATCCCCGGCTGAAAGCTAGACGAAGTCCAAGCTACTATAGCCATGAAGCTCTGAAAGCTGAAAGCTGTTACGAAAAGAGCCCACCTTAAAAAAAGTACAGGGTGTGTGGAATTACAAGGTGTGAGTTATTTTCCTGTACGTATTTGAGGGCTTTGGGTTCGGGCGTTGTGCACGGTGCCCGGCCGTTGGCCGTTGGACCTACTCCGACCATGAGCCATGAACCACGACCAAAAGAATTACAGGCAGGAAGGAGTGCATGATAAGTAATCTGGCAATTGGCCCAATACCTTTCTTTAAAAGAAACCAACATCGGCGCAGTTGTCTTTAGTCTTTGAAGTCTGTAATATTACTGCCCCTTTGTATGAGCGAGCTCGGAATCGCGCCTATATCTAGAACGTCACAGAATTGGCAGTCTTTGAATTCAACGACGGCAGGCCATCGAATCCACAGCAGCCACCCAATTCGGATATAGATATCGTTTTCATTGGCGCATAGGTCACTATTTTCCGAAGACACGGCCATGGCACAAGCGATTTGTTTTTTTTACAGAACAACACTATTAATACCAGATACCAGAAAACACTTCATTCTTTGGTTGTAATTCTGGCATCTTGCATTGATACAACAACTTGTTTTAACTTCGTAATTTGAGCAATAGCTGCTCTAGCTTCCTCGCGTGCTGTGTCTACTTCCACGGCACATTCCCGGCGCGCTTCTGCTGTTGCTGCTGCCACCAGCTGTGCGGTTTCGGCTGTCCATTCCGCTCTGAGCTCAGCTATGCGGGCTTCCGTCAAGTCGGATTTCCTTTCCCCAACTGGATCAACAGCTGAGGGCAATGAGGGCGATGACTTGGGCGCAGTTGTGTGGCCTGAACTGTTGGAGCATTCATGAGCGAGCCCATTCATTTTTGGCGAGGGCGAGGGCGACAGCGGCGGTGTTGGTGATGACACTGCTGCTCCTTCCTCTTTCATCTTCTTCTCCTCCCAACGAGCTGAATATTTCATGAAGACCATCGCAAGCACAAGAATGCCTGCAACCTTTCTCGGGTGCTGCCCTATAACTGCGCCTACAGCGCGAACCGCCACCATGACTGCAGCTTTCAACCAAGGCGGTGCCACTACCCACAGAGCTGTCAAGGCTCCTCCTACTACTACAAGAGTGGCAACCGAGGCCGTAACAGCCCACTGCAAGGCTGCAAGCAGAGGGGCCAAGAACAGAGCTTGCACCATGAAAGCAGCAAAGCAGGCAGCGAGCAACCAGGCTGCATACTTCATTAAATCCCACGCCCATGCCTCAGCCGTATTGACGTCACTTTCTACTTCGCTGGCTTGTGCGCTGGCGTGGTCTTGATGATGATGCAACGCCTGGTCAGAGGAGCGCTGCGCCTGGTACTGGTGCTCTTGCTGGAAGGCTTTTTGCTGAGATTGCTCTTGATTTGTACTATGTACCGTGCCTGCACGGTGTTGTGGCTGCTGCAAGGAATGTGGAAGGTTTGCGTCGCAATCTTCACAGACCTGTTTGTTTGAAGCTTTGGTGCTGACAGCTTTGGGGTCAGCTTTTGTAGGAATTGAAGGAGAAGAAGGAGATGAAGCAGTAGTAATAACTCCATAATCAGAAGAAAGATGGTCTGAATCGCCTTCAGATCCTTTACTACTATTTTGCAAGCCACTGTAGTCGCCATCAAGCATGATCAGCGGCCGCACTACGAGCTTAACCCAGCCCGCTGCCCAGCACTGCTGCCGGTCTACGCCACCCGCATGGTCACCACCAGCAGCGTTCCTGCTGCTTCTCTTTAAAGCATAATCGTGGTTTCCTTGGTCATCCTCGTCGACTGAATCAACGTCAAAGAGGGCCACGGTCCCTGGTACAGTAGGATCTAGCTGCCCCGCTGCCCTCGCCGCTCGCAACAGCTCCGTGAATTGCCCGAGCGCGCGCATGACTGGCCGCAAGCCCTCTGACCCACTTCCTGCTGCAACACTATCCCTGTCATGGCTATAGCTCGACCGACTGCAAGCAGGGTGACTTTTCTCACTCGTGCTGCTGCTGCCGTCGTCGCCGTAGTACACGTTGGCGAGGAAGCGAAGTACCGAGGGGGTCCAAGCAATATGCAGAGTGCCGTTGAAACGATTTTCCACTGCTGCGAGGACTTGGTCTAGGCTACGATCCAGCTGTAATGCATCACAGGTTGCACAACAATTAGCTCACACAAGATAGCAAGGTACAGAGCGCAACGCAGCTGCATGCATTCAGAGTCCAACCGTATTATACACACACATGAAAGCGCAACGATACGTCTACAGAGAAATACAGACTTTCGACATAAAGGTAGAAAACACGTAGCTTAAAGTCATTGGGTGCTACTTAATTGAAAAGCTGTAATAAGACGGCACAAATTAAAACGCTTACCACAGTGTTGAGCTCGTTTGGTGGGTAAGGGTAAAAATGCGCAAAGCAACTGATGCGGCCCCTGGCTTCGGCTCTCAAGAATGGGTTGGGCCTTCCAGCAGCATCGTGAGGGGCCTTGTTGCGCAGGGACACTGCGCGAGCGTCAGCTTGCTTTCGTCCTGCTGCCAATACTATCGATGATGAAGCAGAAGAAGATAGTGGTGGTGCCGCGACTCCTAATGACTGCAGCTCTTGCTGCTGCTGCAGTACTTCACGCGGCAAGAGCAAGGCTTCTGCACCGAAGTTGGAGGTGAGGACAAAGGTGGCGGCACCGGTAGGCACGCGCGCATTGTCAGCGCACGAATCGCTGAAAAAACCATGAGCACCAAAGGCGTTCAAGAAGCATGCTTCCGCAAAGCTAGGATGCGCTTTTTCGAACTCGTCTAACACGATGACGGCATCGGGGTGCTCGCGCAAAGCATTGGTGAGGGCACCTGAAAAGAAAGGGAGGCACACATGAGGAAGGGATAAAAGGTGAAAGAACCCCCAAGATCATTGACGATTCAACCACTATTCACATGCGCTACTTCTTTTCAAAAGCAACCAAGCAAGTACAGTATATAGGCTTTCCAAAAGCAATCAAAGTACCTTCGCATTGCCCAACGTGGCCTTTGTCCGCGCCAAGCAAGTTGGTCACCGACTCTTTGCTCCCATACTGGTTCATCGCAAAGCGCTTCAGCTTCCCACTTGCTTCCAGTGCGACCGGGTCTACGCCCTCGAAGAGCACCGAGGCCACTTGTCTGGCCAAATGGCTCTTCCCTACGCCAGAGGGCCCCAGCAGCACCATGACCGTCGGGCTCCCGTCCAGCCCACCTACGCCAAAGTCCACGTCGTCACGCGCGCTCAAGCACTGGGACACGGTTTGAACCGCGCCAGCTTGCCCTGCGAAGCGAGATGCGAGCAAGTCTTGCACCGCTGGCGGCGGAGGGAGCAACTCGTGAAGTCCTTGAGTGGCACCAGGAGCACGAGCATCTTCATTCTTTGGTCTAGAGGCCGCAGTAGCGCCTGTAACGGCAGCACTACTGCGCGTGCTTTGGCGAGCAGCTAGGGCAACTTGGGCTGCTTGCTTCCACTGTTGAGCAGGGTCTATGAAGGGGACCCATACGGCGCCGTGCCGCTGCAGCACCTTGAAAGTCAGCGGTGGCAAGGCAGCGCGGAGGGCGGTGCGCGCGGCCAGCAAAGAATCAGCTAAGGCATGAGACTTTGCGCCGCCAGCTTCAGCCAAAGAACAATCTGATGAATCCCAGGCGATAGGGTAGTCGAGAATGATTGCCACCTCTCGTGGCAGCCTCACTTCTCGCCCTAATATGTGGTGTCGCCTACTCGTCACCGTCGCCCCAGTGCCCGAGGAGCTCCCGCCCTCGCTTCCTTTCACTTCATCAAGGCTAGCATCAATGCTTGCTTCTAGAGGCCGCAATAAGAGCCCTAGGGCATCCGCACTTAAGACATCTGCTCGTGAAATTACTATTGCAGCGCGCGTGCAGCTCCCAGCCGAGAAAGCTAAGTCATCGCTGCTGAAGTAGTCCCGGACCGCAGACGCCAAGCGCAGCGTTGAATGCTCACCGCAATCGCTGCTGCTGCTGCTGCTGCTAGTTTGGCTGCTACTACAGTCGCCATTGACTTGCTCCAGAGCGTTGAACCATAATACGTCGCACCCAGGTTTCGACTCGGGCCCTGCGAGCAGCCGTGCAGCTAAACGCCTTGCCGATGCATCGAGGCCGGCTAAGACGGTTACTGATACTGCAGACGTCTTCATTGTACCTGCTAGGGCTGCTGCTGCCAACGGTTGATTTGGAAAAGATACATCCCATGATGCTGTCGCCACTGACACCAGGCAGAGTACTTTTGTGAGGCGATGAGAAATAAAACCAGTATTCATATTGCTTCTCTAGAAGTCTATACGCCGATGCTAGTCACCAGAGCACATTGAAGACTTTTGCTCCGCCTAGGCAGACAACTCAAAGTGCAACTGACTGGGCAAGACAGCATGCCCCCGAACAAATGCACTTTCGGTTGTTTCTGAGAGTTGTTCCCATTTTGATTCTGTTCTGAGCGGCGTATACTGACTGTAACGAATAGTAACTCACACTACAACACTGTACTTACTACTTCTGTAGCTCTAGCTAGCTATGGTAGCACAAAGCACAACGTAAAGCTCAAGCTACGAGTGGAGCATGGCATCAACATAATGATGCCTTTATCAAAGCCTAATATTATCCCACGTCTACTTTCTTTGGTTTTCGTGGTATCGACTCAATGCCGGTCTTTCCCATTCAACGACGCTTCCATTAGATCTCTTCGGAGATTCCGTTCCTCAGCATGGGCATCTTTACCAGCTGACAGCCACTCAACTGAGAGGCACGCCATATTTGACCACTCCCAACTAAAACAAAGGAGCTATGTTGTGACTCAGCGGAAGTCTGCACTCAAGGAAATGCAATCTAGAGAAGAGAATGCCACACTTTCTCGTAACCTCGGTAGCTCTCCACCGAGGCCAAGAGACTGGTCGACGCTAGGTGCTTATGGTCACGATTACAAGCGATTTCCTGGAGACTCAACAAGTCTAGAACATATTCCTGGAGGCCGTGAGACAGTCGAGAAACTTCTCGCTTCTCGCTTGCGAGCTAAACTCAAACAAGAATACGAAAAGCATGTCTCCATTCGCCAAGAGCTTTCGTCGTTTGGAGTTTACATTCATGATGGCATCAGAATGTGGCGTAGCGACGGCGTAAAATGGGGGATGGCGCTCGGCCCAAAGGAACACGATTATGTGCGCTGGGCTGAAGATAAGGAAGATCTTTCTCTAATAGATGGTGGTGAACAAACTGTGGATGCACTATTGGCGGAGCGGGTGCAAGCAAAAATAGACCATGATTACCACGCTGCAGACCGAATATTAAATGAACTTTCTGCACTAGGCGTTGCTGTCCATGATAAATTAAAGATGTGGAAAGTTGACAATGGTGACAATGACATTGTCGAAGGCGATGGCTTGTATGTGTACTCGCTCCCTTTTGGGAATCCTGAAGATGTGGACCGTGAATCAGTACTCAACCTGATCAACGAGCGATATCATCAAAAGGTACGCAACGAGATAAATTCTTGACATCCAATATTTTCAGTTGACAATTTGTTGTGTTGTATGATGACACCTTTTCTTTCTAGATGAATGGCAACATTAGAGCTTCGAATCAAGTAAAAAAGCAGCTTGTTAAGATGGGCATCCAGGTGAGTGGGAGGTCACGTAAATTCAATCCGGACAACCACCCATATTCGCCTCTTTCGGGCCGCCTCTTTGCGGCTTTAAGCAGCGATGAATTAGCTGCCGTTGATACTTTGCTTTATAATCGACATGAAGCCCTTCGGGCGCGGAATTACCGCAAGGCTGATGAGCTTCAAGGTGACCTCTTGCGGAAAGGCATTGAGGTGGACGATTTCAACTGTTGCTGGCGGTTCAAGGAGGACAACACATTTTCCCCTGTGAAGTGGCAACTAGACCTCTGAAAGTCATTTGGCTTTCTCTCTTAATGTCTTTACTGTCGTTTGACGTGTTGTAATGGCCGAGTTTGGCGTTAGGCGTTAGATTAATTGCCTAATTGGAATTCATAAGCACCTACGGCTGAAGGCTCACTTAAGGGGATTCTGAGGAGACTTATTATGAAATCGTATTTCTACAGTAAGGATTAGATTAGATTATACTCCCCGATTGCATAGAAACTGTTGGACTGCGATTAAGCAGACGCCAAGCCAACTGGGCCAAGTGCATCATCGTTTTATTGGACTGCGATTAAGCAGACGCCAAACCAACTGGGCCAAGTGCATCATCGTTTTGTTGGACTGCGATTAAGCAGACGCCAAACCAACGAATATTAAAAAGCTGCGTATTGATGTAAAGAGCACTCAAAATCCTTTTGAGTACCTAGGATTCAATTGAGGACTTCTATCCACCTACATGTCGCAACCGCAAACCCGAATATCAATCAGGCAACAAGCAAATCTCAATCGCCTGGGCTCGTTACTTGTTACTGTATCTGTAAACTAGCTGTGCATAGCCACAACTACACTAATATAGTATATACAAAACAACGACACATAACACGTGTATCATTTTTCGCCGAACATGCTGCCTAGAAGGCAGGGCACGGAGTAGACACTTATTCGAGATCAGTCGTTCATTCGAAATTACTAGAGATGCGCGTCGCGGGTATATTATGTACCTTGTTCATAGGCGTAGTGTTGGCCCAGCAGCAGAATGGCCATGGAAGCGTGGCCGAGCTTGAGATCGACGTCAATTCAGGGCAAGTTACAGAAATCGAGCGTTCAAGCGCCAGCGTACAACACGCTGCCGGAGAAACATTCGACGCGTGGCCCGAAAATCTAGAAGTCGATGGTATCACCATCACGGGGCACGAAGGCGAAGATGCCAAGGAAAGCATGGGCCCTCGTGAACTGATTTTGCGAGCTTTTGCCAAACTGCCTGCCGAAGTTCAAGACTCCATGGGCTTCACGTCGCTGCTGAGCGATGCTGCCGCTAGCGGCGAAACCGTTAGTTTGGAGGCTCTGCGCGAACTGTGGGACCGTCGGCAAGCGTTGCTGAAACAGGCAGCCGACACCATGAGTGACAGCGCCAAGGTTCTTGCTAAGCTCATTGCGAGGTTGGACGCAGCCAGTGCATCGTTTCCTGACGGCGGCGACGACCAGGGCACCTCGGTGACCTTTGAAAGTGGCGAAGAGAGCGCGGAAGACGAAGCTTTACTTGTGCTTCGTGACCTGGAAGATTATCTTTCCGATGTGGACAACGCACGTGACTTCCATGACGCACTAGGTGAAGCATCTCGCCATTTTTTAAAAGAGTTTACGGAAGAAGCTAATAGGTGTTAGGATATGAATAGTGCATCCAAATATCACATCCTTTATGTCTTCTCAATCTCAATCTTGCCCTCGATTACTTGCTCATTTTTTTCTTCTTCAATTCAAACTTCTTCCAGGCGGTTGGCCAGTGCTTCTCGATCGCCTCGCTCCGCGCCCGCGCTGGCGGCTTGTAGTAGCACCGGGTACCACCAAGGCGGCCGCCGCTGCAGCGGCTTCGACTGCGACCCAAAGCCGTCCTCCGAACCCGCCGCGGGTGCGAGCGGAAGCTGCGCTAGTGGTAGGCACGGCCATCAAAAACATCGACAGTTTCCGGAACTGGGTCCTTGAGAGCACCGTCGTGGATGTACCCGCCGAAGACGAGTCAGCTGTGGCTGAGACCATAGCGGCTGTGGATCGCGCATCGCAGAAGAAGGAGTATCCTAGCTCTGAAGTTCCTGCGAATATTACTGCAGTGTCAGCGCTAGTGGGGTTGCTTGGTGGCGACTCTGGCACGCCGACCGCAGCGCAGTTGCTCCTCTTGCGGCGGCGCGGAGTTTACGCGCTAGGAGCAGCGTTGCGAAACAACCCTGTGGCTCAGGTGATTAGGGTGCAGAATTCTTTTTGCACGACCTACATCTGGAGAAGGAAGAATAATTCTTCATTTAAATGCTGTAGTTTTTCCTTGTTAGCTAACATTTTCTAGATTATATAGCATTCACTTCTTTTTTTCCCCTTTTCCCCTGTCGTGCCTACAGGCGGCCTTCCTGGAGCTTGGTGGTCTTGAGCACTTGCGGCTTGCTGCCCTCGACTCCGCTTCTACTAGTCCTGCAGGCGACAACAATGATGACGCCACAAGTATAGCAGCATGGTGCGACAGCGCGCCGTCCTCGGTGTGGGCGCTTCGAGGGAAAGTGCTTGCACTCGCGCTAGACTTCCTCCACGAAGAAAAAGCTGTCCGCGACGAACGAGGAACGGCCAGCGCGTCCACTTTGAAAACAAGGGCAGCTGCATCAGGGTTTGTGACCCCTTTAGAGGCTTTAGCAAGGGAAGCCACAAGCTTGAGCTGGCGCCAGACAGCGTCTGTTGCTCTTGGAGCCTCGTGCCCCACCGGCCTTGATGGACCACCTCTGAAAGTCACGGAAACGGCGCTTCAGCTGCTGGCTGCACAGTGGGACCAGTTGCTTGATGCAGCTGACCCTCAGGATGGCGATCTTTCAGCAGTAGATTCAGCAACTATAGCCGCAGCCTCGATCACAGCGGAGCTTCGAGGAGATGCAGCGCTGTTGCGCGAGGGCGCACAAGCCCTTAATCAAAAGTTCCAACGCATGGTGGCTGATTCGGCCTCAGGAAGCGATGAAGACAGCGATGGTATATCGGCTGAGTATATTGTGGAACTACGGGCTCACGCGGAGGCCCTTCTTGCCATTCTCAATAGAATAGAGTAGAATCGCGGCCTGCGTGTATTGTAGATAAGAAGTATTTTTTTTTATCTTTTATTATAGTCGACTGCATTCGCTTCGGCCTAGCATGAGCTCGGTTTTCTGTAGGGGCTTAGCAATTGGAGTAGGGCCGCAGTTAAGATAGGTGTTTATTCACCGCAATGAGCATTGAGTTGCGTGTGAATTCATCTGAATTAAAGAACTTCTTCAATTTTAGACGCATCTGGAGTAGGATATCACCCTCTATCGTTTCTTCTACTAGCTTCTAGTTCTAGTGGCAGGTAGGTGGTAGCTCCCACTTCAAGGGTAGGTGGTTTTATTTAGGTGGGTGATGTGCTGCTGCTACTACAAGAAAAGTAGTTATTAAAAATCATATTGCATAAAAAGCTTCTGATGGGCGGCCCCGACTCACACGCCAAAATTGTAATTATCAGGAACTACTTGAACCCATAAATTTTATGGCACGTGAAGGTTGTGGAGTTATATCGAGTCTACAGTCTTGTCGATCGCCACGTCTTCTTGAATTTCACTCGCCAGCGAGTTCGTCAACAACTTTGACGAAACGGCCACAGGTAGCATCTGAGTCGTTTAACTCTAATTCTCGACGAGAATGCACGCCCATGCCAGATTGCGGAACACCTTGATGACTACTGGGCGAGTTCAGAGAGGGAAATGTCACTGAATGCTCAAACTGTTCCGCTGCACCTGTGAGTCCTGTCGAAGTTATTGTATCATCGTCCCAGTATGATGACAAGATGTCGCTCATAGGGGTTTGCTCTGGTGGTGGAACATTTTCTGGAGAGACAGCAGCACGCCTGCTTGTTGGTTTGCGGCTACATAATAAATCGTAGTATACTATGAACCTTTCTAAAATATTGGAACCGCGTTGTCGAAGTTCCATCAATTGAATCTGAAAAAAAGAAGAAAAAGACGTGGTAAGTTGCGATTCATTGCGAAAATTCTAGAAATTCGATGGCTAGAACATCGTATCAAAATGATTATAAGCATGAGAACAAAATGAACAACCTGCCAGTAGAAAAGCCCGAGGCGCGTGACAGGTACCAAGCCAAGAAATACTCGTCCTAGCATCACAGGGCTTGTCCTCGACTGCATGAGAATCGCGTACAAAATCGTGATAGCCATATTGAGAATTAGGAACACGCCGTTCATAATCAGAGCCGTCACAATTGACATAAGTTGTCGGACAATATGAATATGGTCACTGCTGTAAAGGCTGCTACGTTTACGTAAGTAATCAAGAACAGTCTTTCCAAGTGCATTGGCAAAGTATATGAACACCAGGCCGAAAGTAGCTTGAATCAAGCATACGCCAACACTGCCAAGTGTATGAATCAAGTCGTAATTAACCCCTTCATCAAGGCCGTTGACGCTGAAGTACCCTGCCGTAAAGTCAATGACAGGACCAAGGAGAATTACAATAATAAACAACGTCGGGTACTCTTTCGTCAAGATACGAAGTGACAAGTTCTGAGATGAAGCGCCCCTAAACTTTTCGATGAGGACTGCACAACATATCGACGTTGTGAGAACAGTGGTCCCCCCAAACAGGGTTAGAAACATGTTGTGTATATACACAGGGGCCACTGAATCATTGTATTGGCCTAGTGCCAATAGCACGCATATAACGAAGCTGCACACTGATGCAATCAAACATACTAAGAAAGAAGCTTGTCTCATTTGAGCTGTCGCCAAGTCAGCATCGATTCCGAGAGTCCGCCAGAGAATCAAACTTTCATTAAGACCAGGCAATGCCACAAAAACAAACCCTAAAAGTGGCGTGATTATTCGCATAGTTATTAGTGTCAATATCGATGAATCCGCATCTTTCCATTCGGTATTATGGGGTGGCGATATTACCGCTCGAAAGTCAGTGATGGCTGAAGCTTCATCTGGCCCAATATTCACGCTGCCAGAATATACTTCCACCATGGTCATTGCCATCTCTTGTGTTTCTGATGGATCCCATATGTCATGATCATAAGCCGTCGACCAGCATGGAGGTGATCGCTGGACGAGTTTTACAAACCCCGCTGCACCCAAGGCATCGAGCCGGCGGTACATCGTCATGTAATTACACGACGAAGCACCGCGCAGGAATCCAATGACCACGTTACCTCGTACTATGCTATCATCTGGATTGCACAGCTCATTACCAGAAATGTACACCGCTGGCGCATCAACCTGCGCTGATTGTGGCCCAAAATGTTCAAGTACACAGGTCTCGAGGTTGGATTGTAACTCCGTGCTCCCCGAGAGCAGAATTAAAACAGAAGTCGCTGGTAAAGCACAGCAAGCCAGGATACATAGAGACCAACAACGCATAACGTGAATCCCTAGCTCTTCTCATGCAAGGTCATGGTGTCAATCATCAATGAGGTGTGAGATGTAGTAGTAGCTTCCATAGGAATCCTTCTATGCTTCACCTCTATCATCTACAGTACACAGTCGTCGGTCAGTCGTGAACTTGAGAATTCTGTGGATTCAGAAATCCGATTCGCGGAATCTGCTGTGTGCTGTTCAGTACTTACAGTACTAGTACGCTTAGTACAGAAGTAAGAAGTTAAGTACTTAAGTAAGTTGCAAGTTGTTCTCATTTCCATTACCTCATCCTGTAACCTTTACTATTCGAGTAATCCGTTGTTCGATCTCGAAAAGCTCCTCAGCAGAATCCTTACTGCTATAGCATGCATCACGCATCGCATGCACATTTTCATCTGTTTTTGAATTAGCTCGAAAACGCGTTTTACTCGGGAGTAGATGCACACATTTACATTTGCCAAAACAAACGCATTCTGGGCAATAACGTACAATTCCGTGGACTTTCGTCGCGATTAGGTCTGGTCAATCGGCCATGAATGATAATGGAGCCCGGGGCCGACTAGCACTCGAACTCGAACTCGAACTAATACAAACCCAAATGACACAGAAGCCAATGCTGCGGGCAGAAGTGTACGCACGTGCGTTGTGCGCAAGTCAAAATCGTAAAGAGGGTAGTGTGTAGAGGGCAGGAAGCAGAATACTTCCACCCCCCTCTAAAGCACTGGCCTCCTTTCTTTCTGTATCCCTTCATCCCCTATGGCTTATGGCCTCATGGTTATGGTTATGGCAATGGTTATGGTTATGCACCTTCTCATAAGGCAGATGGAATATGGCCTTGCGACTTTCCTACTTTCTACTTCGCTACTTCGGTGTGCTGCATATGCGGGGTCTTCGGCAACCGCCGGACCCATGTCACTATTGTCTATTGTCTAGTCTAGTCTATTTAGTACTCCACCGTGTAAATAGTAGCCGTTTATACCATGGGGTGTCCGCTGGTTGTGGCCGTCCTGAGTCGACCAGTGTAGGTGCACACCTTGCGCCGCCATATATCTCTTTTGCTTCTTGAAACGAATCGGCAGCCCTTCTAATTAGCCGGTGCTTAAAATCTTCGCGAGAACGGTGAGGTTGCTGACTTCGGTTAATTCAGGTCGTTCCGGGTTGGGCTTAGCTAGCCTCCGTTCGAGCAAAGAGTCAGGATGCGGTCCAAGGTGGGACGAATACAGCTAGGAATTAATTCAGACACATTAGTTCTGCCACTCTTTTTCAAAGGCTTAATGTCATGGATCTTGGTAGCTACTATCACAATCGGATTCTTCGTTGGGCTGGCCACGTTGCTCGGATACCTATGACTCGGGCGCCGCGGCAGTTGCTTACTGGTTGGGTAGCACACTTAAGGCCGAATGGATGCCCTGAGATGACATGGGGTCGGACATCAAAGAAAGCTCTAAAGTACAGAGGGCTACTGGCCAACTTCAAGGAATGGCGTGCCATCGCAGAGGATAGGTCGGAGTGGAGCTCGCGGACGTACTCGAAACCTATGCCTCCTTCCGAGAATTGATCCTACAGGGTTCACAAGAGGTAAGATGAACATTCCACTACGCAAAAGGACACTCAGCCCAGTCAAGCTTGTTCTGGAGGATTCATCAAAACGCAGCTTTTTGCTGTTTGTTTGTTGTTTCTTTGCAATTGGGGAGTATAATCTAATCTAATATAATCTCCCAAAAACAAAGAAAGGCAAGTACACAGCAGCCATAGACATAGAGGCACATAGAGCTGCATATGTATTAGCAAATTCGCTCCAGAAGGCTAATTAGGGCACCAACAGGCGCCTTTCCTCCGAACAAGTCGGCGGGACTGAGTGCTCGTTCGTGTGTCACGTCCCACCGTTCCAGGTCCACGAGGCAATTCTCTGGGCTATTTTTTGCCCCAGCAGGCAGCAGGCAGCAGGGCATCGCCTCAATACTTTAAGCATGTGTGCTGCGTCCACAACCGCAATCCAAAAATCGAAATTTACGACCGCGGCCGCTCGAAACCGCAACCAGGACTTCAAAACTACAAAAGTATTCTATACACGTCCACGGCCGCTTCATTGGCGTAAGCGCGTAAGCAATTAGATCTTCGAACTTACATAAAGTTGGCGACCCTTAACTACTTCTCAATTGCGGCGGGATATTATTATCAGAGGAAGGGGTCTGGAGCAGCTTGGAGCAGAGAACTTGAAATTGTTCGCCAATCTCATCGCAAATGGTTCGGCGTGCAATCGAAAGCTTCTTCAACGCATCTTTACTTGTAGTGCTTCACGGTGTGGGCCAAATTGTCGATGCGGCGGGTGATCGTGTTCAGGGCCTTCTTGATTTCTTTGCCAAAGTGTGTTGCCGCATCCTCGGGGGTCAGGCCTAACATGAGCTTATCGTCCATGAACGCCACGTCCGACCGCGCCGTAAGCTCCGGCATCCCCGCCGGGATCATCAACAAGAATAGGTTCATGAGGAAAGCCTTGTTTTCCCTCAGCACGTTGTAGCAGCGGCCGCACTGCTTTTCGAATTTGTCATAGAGGTTACGGTCGTCGCCCTCTACGACATTACCGAAATTGTTGACGTAAGCACCGCCCATCACGTAGCAGAAATCAGGGGTGAAGACGAAGTTGTCGCGCTCGCGTTTCACGCCGAACTTCGACTTGAAGTTGCCCAAAAAGTGCCCAAAGTCAATGTGGAACAGCATGCCGTTTTCTTTCACCATGATGTTGTCGCTGTGCCGGTCGCCAATGCCCAGCACATACGTGGCGACACAATACGACGCGCAGCTGGAACTGAAGTCCTGCGTCGCGTCGTCGAACGCTGTGGACTTGTTGTGGTGGGCCAAGTGCTTTCGCATGTTTTCTTTCTTGAGAGCGCCGTACTTGCCACCGTAGTGCGTTTGCACCCACGCAGTAGTGGTCGATTCGGTGACCCATTCGATGAACCCCAGTTGGTCTCCCGCGCTTGCGCACTTGTATGGGATCATGCGCGGCTGCATGCCGGATTCGATCCATAGCCGCTCCATCACGCTGAGCACCTATTAGAGTGTGTTTGACAAGAGAAAGGAAGTACATTTAGAAGGAGAAGGGAGGAAGAGCTTTCGAGTTCCAAAGCATTACTTGCTGTCCGTGAGAAGACTGACACTCAATTCAAGTACCTGCTATCTCTCCACCTCTTCCTGCCCTCCACACCCAAACAGTCCACAGTAGCAACAGCTAACACAAACACACATTAATACAATCACCATCGCACCTGTAGAGTGAGCAAATCTTGCCGCAGATCGTCGCCGCACTTGAACAGCGCCCGGTAATAGCCCCTCGCGTGCGGGTCTGCATTCACGAAGTCGAGCCGAAGTGGCAGCTTCTTGGAGGTCATCACCGAGGCCTTCTCGATCACCGCGGCGGTCAACTCCACACGAGGCGCGTGGCACAGGGAAAAGCGAGGAGGCAGGTCGAGCTAGCAGCGGCAGTGGTAGCGCAAACAGGAGAGAGATTGAGAAAATGAAATGAATGTAAATGATTCTCGTTAGTCAAGAGGAAAAGAGGATGTGACAATAATCCGAGGAAGAGTGTGAGAAGAGAATCGACGACAAAGGATATTCGCAGTGGTAGCAACAAATTATGCGCACCTTCTTGAGTTCACGCTGCACGAATTCGTTGTACTTTTGCGCTTTCTTGGGGCGCACGTTGTGGACTTGTTGCGCAATCGAGGTCAGAGCTTCGTTGACGAACAGCTGCTTCGCTAAAATGCTCTTGTGGGGACCGCACTGGTGCAAGTACAACTTCAGGTACAGACCGTAGCTGTGAAGGGAGTTGAAAGGGGTAGAGAAGAGATTAGGTAATTCAAGAACCAAATTCGGAAAAAGACTTAGAGGCGTTGGAAGTCCGTGCAGGTGCCTTCATGAAGAGAAGTTTCCGTCCTGTCAAATAGAGAAGAAGAAGAAGAGAAATACTTGTGCTACTACAGCTTTGTGTGTGTGTGCAGCGAAGCAAAGCTCAAGTCCCTCACCGGTCGTTGATCGCGTGTACGTGCATTTCGGACCGGAGCATCCAGAAAAACAGCTGGCCAATGCGCAGTGGGGATTTGATGGCGCGCCTCAGGAGCATCCGCCCCAGCGGGGAGTCGTGCTCGGCCTCGTACTTCATCACTTGGGTGAGCTGCAAGAGGACTTCGGCCAAGCTCGAGTCGTTCAACCGGTCCAATTGGCGCACCGCAAACTCACGGACAACCGGGTCGCCGTACCTGAAGGGGCGTGAGTGGTAAAATTGTGAGGGCGCGCGCGAGGAACGAATAAAAGAAGGGAAGAAGTTTTATTTTTTTAATGCAACGACCAACCAACCATTACTCTTGTCTTACAGCATTTCCTCCTTGTCCTCTTCTTCCTCCTCACTCACTTGACGTCGAGAAATTGAAGCATGGCCAGTTCTGCGCTGTTGGCCTTGACGTGTTCTTCGGACTTGACCAGGCACATGCGGCCTTCGTCTACCTGCCGAGGGTCCACCCAATCCACGGCCTCCACCAAGCGCGGCAACAGCAGCGGGTGCTCGCAGACCCAATCCCGCGACGCAAACACCAGGTGCTTGTCGGCTTCGGTCAGGGGGCGCAACGGGCTGCTGTTTTCAATGACTTTGAGCCGCAGAGACTGCTCGTGGTTGGGGGGCATCGAGGGAGGCAAAGTAGTCTCGACCTAGAATAGAAGAGAAACAGTCATGAGAGTGGTGAGGAAGAACGCAATTCAAACAAAACAAAGCTACAGCGCAAAGAAACAAAAAAGTTGAAAAAGCAGAAAACATAGCAAAAGCAAAAGAAAGTGGCACCATCATCGTCATCATCATCAACAGCAGACAAATTATCACCGCTTCGAGGGTGAGGCGGTCACGGTAGTCGTTGTAGCAAGGGCGCTTCGCCACCACGGGGAGCTCATAAGTGTCAAAAGTCACGTGCACGCACCCGCAATTCTTCTCCGGGTTTTCCCCCACGGTCCTTGACTCTAAGGCCAAAAACTGCGGGTCTTTCTCGCCATCGGCAATGTCCTTGTCCCGCTTCTCTTGCACCAACTCAGAAGGCCACAGAAAGGCTTTGACAGCGCCCCCAATGAGCTGACGGTTGAACTTGATGAGTGACAACGACACCCCCCCAAGCACCACTGGCCGTGCTTCCTTGGTGCCCTCTTTCGCGCCCAGGCGCTTGAGCACCACGCGGAAACAGACCCGGCTGGCATAGGGCAAAGACCGAATCTTGAGGGGCATGGCCAGCCATTCCGTTGGCCATTCTTGGTCGAATCCCCCGTTGCTGAAGAGCAGCGGCTGGGTCTTGAGGCACAGGGGGGAGTCCCAATCGATGCTGTCCATCATCGCGGCCTCTTGGGCCTGGGTCTGCGCCGCCGTTGGCTGCCCGTGGGCACCCCCTTGGGGACTGCGGCCTTTCCCACTCGCGAGCTGGGGCGGCTTCAAGAGTTGGCCGCTGCTGCACAGAGCCACCTGCACCTGCACCGCGAAACTGTTAGGGTCTTCCTTCTCAATGATGTCGTTGGGGATGGCCGCGTTCAAACCGCTTAAGCCCCGCACTTGCATCCGGAAGCTCCAGTTGATGTCCTCCAAAGGAAACCGCTGCGAGGAGACCCACGCCGAAGACATGGACGACGGGCCGCCCTGTTTGCCACCGCCAGCTGCACTCGCGCCACCACCGCCAGCAGCCTCGGTCGGGCTACTGCTCGCTGCTTCGGCAGCCTCCGCTACTGCTTCCTCGTTGCGGTCCTGCCGGAAGTCGTCGTCGTCGGTGCGCGAATGGTGCGCCCGGTTCGCAGCCAGCACTTCCGCTACGGACTCGCCCATTCGATCGGCCAAATCCAAGGCATCGCCTTCCGAGAGTTTCACCAAGGAGAGC
>Ga0307974_1000943_pt1 | contig 19136 bp, 25 predicted proteins | sample OrgLakmetagen784_FD_201812 | JGI IMG/M metagenome (GOLD analysis project Ga0307974, IMG submission 201812) | Saline water microbial communities from Organic Lake, Antarctica - #784 | ecosystem: Environmental > Aquatic > Non-marine Saline and Alkaline > Saline | place: Antarctica: Organic Lake... | reverse complement strand
TTTATATATATCCTTTCTCCATCTTTTCTACCCCAAGTCTGAACAAGATGTCTATTTCCCAAAAAATCTAGCTGGGTGGCTTCAAACTAACTTGCACGAATGATAAAAAACCCAGGACTTAGATCCTCGCCAGACATAACCACTCGATTGTGGTACATCAGAGATGTAGCCATGACAACTTTGTGTGGTGGGTGGCTTCCTGGATATGCAAGCATACTGTTTAAAACCTGAAATTTGTGAAAGCGGCACTGAACAACTCAACGACATGTCACGTCTCTTACAAATTACATGCCACCTGAGGGTGAGTGCAACTGCAACATATTTTACAAGGTCTTATACCTTGTTTTCAGGAGACATCATCGCACACACAGAACCAGCACCACTGGATTTCTGTGATATGTGCTGCTTCATGGTACCCACCTTTCCAACCAGGAGGCAGTAGAGCACGGTGCAAACGGCCAGTAGATAGAAGCTGATGTCCTTGAGAAAGTGGTAAGGGCAGATCAGTACCTGCAGGCATCCGGTTGGATTCGGGGTGGTCGAACAAGGTCCCCCTCACCATTCCATACACACCCTGCCCTTCTTCCACCTTCCCGTCCTCTTGCTGTGTTGGTTTACCCATCAATGGAGGAGGGTATGAGATAGGATGTGAGAATGCGTGCAGGCACAAAAAGCACCCTCAAGCTCACAATTCACAGTGCAGCCACAGATCGCGCGCAGCATAAACCTACATTGAAAGCATGGACTCTCAGGATGAAAGCACCGCAGCCGAGTAAAGGGAAATTAAAAAAAGGCTGTCAAGCAGTCTCGTGATTTGTCATTACTCTATGCTCTTTACGCTTCCCTCCTCTTACATGCAAGGACCTGCAACAGTGGAGCCTCGTTGCGGAACTTGCTCATGCTCTCTCATGCTTGGTCATAATTTTATGCAAGCACCTGCTTGGTAGTAGATGAGGGTCATGGTGACACGTGCAAAGACGGGAGCAACACGCAAACATACGCCTGGCGCGACACACACACACACACACACACGCGCATGCAAACACACACCTGGCATGAAGACCTCCTGGCACTCATCACTGCCAAGCCAAGAACCATGTTGCCTACAAACAGGCCTGTGCCCAATGGCTCACTAAGGGCCATGCTGATTGCACTGGGCGTCAAAGCCTTTCCCTTCCTAGTACCCTGAAAAAAAAGTTTGCAAGGGAAATTACGTGTTTGTGTGCGTGCACGCGTGTCTGTGTGTGTTTGTGTGTGTGTGCGTGCACGCGTGTCTGTGTGCGTGCACGCGTGTATGTGTGTGTGTGTGTGTATGTGCGCACGCGTGCGTGCTTGCGCTTTTACGCACGCATACGAATGTGTCTGCTTTTTGGATAAGCAAATTGGCAGCCTTTCCTTTGCCCCACAGGGCACTAGCAGATAAACGCGTAGGCAAATGCTGCAAACTTCATGACGGAACCTAAACACGCACAGCAAGCAAGGAGGCCACAATGGTCATCACGTCCGGAGCACCGTTGCCAAAAGCCAACAGAGTTGCCCCGGCAACAGCAGGAGAGAGCTTGAGGTGGTCAGAGATGAGCTCAAGGGTGGGGCAGAAAAACGCATCTGACGCGATGTACATGACACTGAAGAGGAGGACCAGCCAGGCGGCCAGCAGCGCGCTTGCAAGTGGTGGGTTGCTGCACAGCAAACGTGCAATTGTTTGAGAGGGCGAGCTTTGGGTGTCTTGGAGATGTGCACACACATGTCGTGTATGTGTGCATTATTTATTATTTGTATTTGGGGGCTGTGCATGCGTCTGTGTGTGTTTTCTATGTGTTTTGTGTGCAACTTTTTGTGTGTGTATGTGTGTGTTGTACTGTTTGTATGTCTGTATGTCTGTGCGTGTTTTACTGTGTGCGTGCCTTTGTGTGTCCATATGTGTGGGTCTGTGTGTGCGTGTGTGTGTGTGTGTGTGTGCGTGCGCCCGCGCAAATCTTCAAATGCGTATTTGTCGTGTATGCGTGTGTGAGCAAGCAGATTGCAAAAGATGCATGCTCCCCTAAAACATGATGCTTAAGTAGTGTAGCACTCACTCAACGCAATAGTAAAAAGCTGTATAGTTTAAAACCCCCGAGCGTGGCGTGCATCCGGGATGATACCGTGCAAAGCTACACCGTTTGCTGTGCGGTACTTCTGTGTGTGCATGTGTATGTGTGTTTGTTTTCTGTGTATAAAAGCGTTGTGCATCCTGTGCGTATGCGTGCGTGCGTGTGTGCGTGCGTTGTGCGGTTGTGCGTTTGTATGCGAGCGCACGCCCTTCAGATGCAATGAGCCTAACCTAAAGCTTTGTTCCTGACATTACTGCCTCAATCCATTAACGTCTCTTGCCTCGCCCCTCCACATACACACATACATTCGCCCACATACCCACCAACAATACACACAGTAACCCACAGGACACAAGCATACACACGCACACAGACATATAGACAGATCTACACACCTGCACACTCACACACACACTCACACACGCATGCTCATGCACACACACACACACACACATTCACACACACATGCACGCACGCACGCACGCACGCACGCACATACAAAAACACACATGTACATAAACACATATGTAGGGTTGGCCAGAACCGTATATATACACCGTATATGACCGTATATTTGGTGATTTCCCTGCCCAAAATACCGTATATACACCGTATAAATATGGTTCTGGCCAACCCTATACATATGCATACACGCACGCACATACACACACACGCATGTGCACACTCACACACTCACCCTCAGGATGGCAGCCTTTCTCGCCTCCCTTGGGTTCCTGCAAAATCTCACCCATTACACCCACGAGGAGTGTGCAAGTGAGCCAAATGCTTCTCAAACCAGCCATGCTCTTCCAGTGAGGGATTAAAGGACACAGGAGGAGGCTCCGCCCTCAAGGGTTACAATGGGAAATCGTTTGATTGGAAAGGCCTGGAAAGTACCTCGGTAGAATATGCATACCTACCCTTACCCCAAATTTAAAATTAAAATAAAATGGAATTTGACGACACCCCCCAGTCCATGGATCAAATGCTGAGCCTGTAAACAGGTAACAGCTACATTTCCTTCCCTTTCCTTTCCTTCCCTTCCCTTTCCTTCCTTTGCCTTTCCTGACCATCGAATGCCCTTATAATGCTCTACACATGCCAGCTGCACATGCCAACTGCACAGCGTTGCACTCGTGGCCCGCCGTGTCCCGTCGAGTCCCATTGCACCAAGAAAAAACCTGCGTACCTTTGGTCCATTGGCACGCAATCAGTCGCACGAATGTTTTAGGTTGCTACACCACCCTACTCTATAACCTACGTCTGATTGTACCCTCGTCTAAATTAAAGTCTTCCTCTTTACAGTATTGCTCCTAACCATTCAACATTGGTTCAACACCGACACATTTTTTTGGCCATTCACCTTCTTTGAGGTAGAGGAGGAGCCGTGGCACTGATGTTCTTTGCTATTAGCAGGAGATGAGTCCAACTGAAATGAATCGTAGTTGCATATATGCACGTATTTTGCAACCCAAATTGTATACAAGAGGCGCCTTGATTGTTTCCTCTACAAACTGATTGGCTCAGGTTCCATCCTGCCTGATAACAGCTCCTTACTGGGTGCATAAAGCATCACAGAAAGGAAAAGGAGGAGGGTAGTCATTGTGTGTGAAAGCTTCTGTTTTGAGTTGGCATGGACTAATAACTAGGAGTTCTGTAGAAATTTAAAGAAAAAATAAAAGACTGCTGGCAGTGATGACACAGCCAGCATGATTAAGGGAGGGGGTTACGTAGGTGCCCCGTCACGCCCAATCGTTGGCAGCGACGAATCGTGTGACAGAGCAGTTAGTGGTTGACAGTTGAAAGTTTCTATATGTCTTGTTCAATAGTAAGCTGGATGGCCTTTGCTTATCTTATGGATTTGATTGACCTTTATCTTCTGGATTTATTTGATAAACCTTTATCTTCTGGATTTGATTGTTTTGGTAATCAACTTGTGAGCATTCTAAGAGGTACCATTAGAGGGGATCCTCAAGTGACCCTGTACCATTTAAGGTCTCCGATTTTATTTATTCGTTTAGTCATATTTATGTGTAACCACAATGAGGCCGAGAGGTCTGTCTGAGTCAATGGTCCCAGCTCCGGGAAAGAGCAGCAGTGTGGGAGCCAATCAAAGATGAGTGGCACTAGTTGACACGCATACGTGTGTGCAGAGAGCGCAAGGGCATGAGCCAGAGAACTGGTAGAAGCATTAGGGACCACAGCGATGCAAAGCTACTCCTCTGCTAAATGATTTTTCCACCTTGGAGGCCTTTCTTGGTCCGAAGGCGTATCTATCATTAGACGTGCTGAGTCTAACATGGTCCGAACATGAGTCTAACATGAGTCTAGCATGAGTCTAACATGAGTCCGAACATGAGTCTAACATGGTCCGAAGGCGCATCTATTATTAGACGTGCTGACATTATTAGATGTGCTGAGTCTTGTACTTTGCAGGGACGGTAATTTGATCTGACAGCCCGCACCAGGCAACCCCCCACTGCGCAAACGCACAAAGAAAATAATTAATGTGGGTCAGGGGGGTTGTGTGCCGTGGCACCCAGACCCGCACCTTGACTGTTGTTGTTCAAGTTGTATTGCAGTGCATATCTTGTTTTTATGAGTGTTGATGCGTGTCTGATGGAGTGTTCAGCTTTTGAATCGTATGGTAATCCAGATTGAGGTCTGCCAGAGGTCAACATATCATAATAATCACAATAATGTCTTAAATGTATTTAAACCATCTTTTGTTTACCTAGAACACGCTCCCCCACACCCTAAAATCACAGCGCTTCTTAGCGCATTGCGTGAGTTGCAGACAATAGGTTGTAGGTTATCGTCAAATTGGCGCCTATAATGCCTAATTTAAAATGCGTTATACACCAGATCGAAATTGAGTACTGTGTGGACACTCCTCCTACACAACAAGCAGAAAAGGCACGCACAGGAGCAACATAAGCTATCAATGCCTCATTTACTAGGGCACCTCAAAATCCTCCACACCATCCTACTAGGAGCAACAGGCCAACTACAGACATACAACTACCCACTACACAGAAATTTTATGGTAACCGGCACCAAGGTGGCTCCTTTTCCTAAATTATGTGGGGAGCGTTCCTCTACCTGCATAGTTTTTCTTTTTTCCCTTTTGTGTGGCTCATGCCTACATACTTAAGCCGGTACCACAATTCGTCGTCGTGACACCTTTTGCTTTAAATACGCTGGCTGAGCCCAGTAACAAGGATATATCCCCGGTCACCCCTCCCTACACGTGATCCCTCTGCAAAATTTGTAATGCACCATGAAAGTCTGCTGGCAAGGTTTAAACATCAATAAAAAGGCCGGGAATATGCATGCTCAGCCACCAAAAAGGTCACTACCATGGATCATTTGTTCGTCAGATCAGAACAGCAGGAGCGTCGAGTAAGTGGTGCTTGAAGCTGCATTGAAAAGGAAAAGGGAAAGAATAGTTGACCACTCAAAAAGAGAAAAAGTGCCTGCGCTAGGCAAATTGAAAGAAAGTGCCAACGCTGGTTCATCAATCAACTTCGTTTTGGCACCTTCTGGCAGGGAACGGTGGCTTGACCGAAGCAACTAGCACGTGAAAGGAGGACAAGGGGGCGCAAACACAGTGAGGAGTCTGCCATCGCGTGGATGGTGCAAGCTAAGTTCATGCGCCCGCAAAAAGTATCCACAGTCTCCTATTCGAGCAGTAGTGGTGACGGTACTTGCACACGCCTCCTTTGTTTTTGTTGCGCATGCCGCTTCTCTGTGACCGCCAGCATCATCAGCCTGCATCTGTGGGAGTATTTGCATGCGTTTGTTTGTTTTATTGTGTGAAAATGTGTGTTTACAAGTGTGTGCTTGTATACAAGTGTGAGAATTTGTCAGTGCATGTGAGTGTGCGCGTGCCTGCATGTATCTGTGAATGTGTGTATGTGCATGTGTGTATAATACGTTGTTGACAATGTACACGGCCATCGACTTTCATCAGGAGACGGATTCAGGTCAAGCCTGCAACCCTCCTGATTTCCATTGATCTTTATCTTGTTCTTTTGGTGGAGGAGTTTTACGGTACCCGGTACCAATGTGGCTCCTTTTCCTTATTTAATGTGGGGAGTGTGTTTTCACTGCCCGCGTAGTTTTTCTTTCTACGCGGCAGACAGGATACTAGCCTGAGGCCTTGTGTGCAGACATGCTCTGTGTTGCAGACATATAAGCTCGCCTCTCTTCATATTAAGCCCCTATAATTCCCTAATCAAAATCTTCTGCACACCCTGGCACCTTGGCTACTAAAGTAGTTTGTTGTTTGCATCTCCAATGACAAAGACTAACCTTGCACATCCTTAACCACACAAACTCCAGCTAATTAGTGAGACAGCTGGCTGCAAAGAAAAGGGGACGGTCACACTTATTGTTTGCTGGCATACCCATGCAAGTCTTACTGGTCATTTTTGTAACAGAACCGGTGCGCTGTTATTGCAGGCAAACATACTGTCAGTGAGATACAACAAAGGAGTCCAACCTGTACCAACGTAAAGATCCCTACCGGAAGGCCGCCTAGGCCAAAAAGAGGGTCTCTCACTAATGGATGGCCAACGGCGGCCATGTGTATCCTTATTTGATGGGGGCGACCCGTAAATATTTCAACCTGCAAACATTTGTCAAACCACAGCTGAGATGATGTGCTATACATGGGATGTGATCAAAATACGGTAATGAGCTTTAAAGGCACTAGCGTTTGCAACATCTGTTAAGGATCATCTGTTAAAGAAAGTCAGGTGGCAGTCACGAGGAGGGTGCGTGCAAGATTTTGTGTGGCGATCGTAAATAGGGAAAGAGGGGGATGGAGTTACTCGGAAAATCACGCCAATCATCTTATCTTACCTAACCTGAGCTAATTTGTGGGGCAAGAATCTGCATAGCCATGTGCAGCCTTAAGGAAGTCAGAGCATCGCTTGTTGCAGTGATTCCTGATCGCAGCAAGCATTGTTGTAATTTCTCTAAGGCTCTGACGAAACAAACAGACACTACCCGGGTAATCGGCCTTATTCAGGCAAGCAGGGAGAAGCTGCAAACACTGCCAAGTCCCCCATCCGACCAAAGGGAGCTTGAGAAGATTACTGTGTGTTTTGCTATTCATTGTTTTGCATGTTTGTTTCCCCTCATCCCCACCTTAATCTATTACTAATACCCATGCTACGGCTTGAGTGCCAAAAGGAGCCTCAGTGCTTTTTTTATTAAAATTGAAATGCACTTATTTGTCAATTTGGATCGACAAAGCAGCTTGCTTTTACCTCAACAAGCGTATGTGGCTGCGGTTTTCCTTCTATGTGAGAAAGAACCTTCCAGCGGCTACTTGCGTGTTTGCCTCCCTCTGGCTTTGCAGCATGCAAACCGCTTTCAAGGCCTGGGCAATCAATGGGTCCAATGGGTACATCCACCTGCACGTGACAAACACGTTGTGGACACTTCTAATTGTTTTGCAGCAGGAACATTGAAAACCTCATGCTGAGGAGCATGGAGATCTGGCCTTGTATTCATATCTGGAAGGTCATGACAGGCTGGACAGTAGTTTTGTGCATCTGTTTTTTTATTTCCTTCTAGTGGTGGAGCTGATACAGGCCCGACCAACAGCAGGCATGACTGTAAACGTTGCATTGTTTAAAGTCTGTGAGGGTGCGAGCATACGTGTGTGTGTGCGTGCGTGTTTGTGTGAGGGTGTGTTTGTGTGTGTGCGTGTGCGTGAATGATGCAGTGCTTGCATGCGCCAATGGCTAGCAGTCGCACGCTTTGACTGAAGGCCTTTCCTTGTAAACCTTGTACACGAATGATGCTTGCATGCGCCAATGCCTGTTGTCCTGCTACGCCTATGACTTTGGAAACACAATGCAGGCACTGAATTGGCGCAATTTGGCTATTGTGTTCCGCTTAATATCTGTGGCACGTGAAGCATGGACTCACAGGCAGCTGTGTCTTGGTTGTACTTTCTTTCTTAACTAGATCACATTTCCATATTATGAGCGCACACTCCTAGACTCAGTTGGTCATTTTGCAGCACGCGGCACGATGATTGCTTGAAGCTTGCATTCCCCCCATTTTCAGCAATCAGGAACGTGTGTGAGGGGCCTGTTTTGCTCCACTACACACATTATGCTTTGCAACTATGGTCCAAAAGCCTGACGCCGGCAGATGAAACCACCGTTGCCTTAATCAGCAGAAACGTAAGGCTCTGCATGTGTAAATGTCACTTTGATTATGTTTGTGGCTTTTCTGTTTCCACTATGAGCAGACATTTACGTCTGCTCGTAGTGAACGGTTACGTGCGGGCATACACAAACACAAACGCATGTACACGCGCACACACACAAACACACATACACACCAATTTCACAGAGAGCAAAGCTCCATAGACAACCAAACTAAGCTGCAGTATATCATGACACATGACAGAGCTTTGACACACAGCTCAAACCGCAGAGCCTTCTTGCCCCTCACACTGAACAGCAGCAGGTGCGTGTAAGATTTGTGTGAACACCTTATGCAGGAATGCATTGGCAAATTGAGTTTGGTGAAAAACAACGACCTGCACATTCTGCACATGCTAAGCCTCACAATGAAGTCACAAACTGTACTCCCACCGTGATCTCAGGCACTCCTGCAGCCACTTCTTGTATTCAACCAAGTAACATGGAACTACAGCTTCAACATAATATAGAGGCAATCAGCCATTGTTGCCCACCCTTCCCTCCTCACATGTCCCTGAGGCTCACGAGGCGTGCCCTGCACCAACGCACGGTACACTTTGCGCACGCCACTACGTGCCACCTCAAACACAGCAGTTCCTGGATGTACAGGAGATGACTTGACAGGTGGCTGTTGGGCTTGCGTGCTCCTGGCAGACTCTAAAAGGCGGTCTGTGGTGGTGTGGGTCATTGCACATGACAGCGCGCTTCGGGCTAGGGGCGATCGGGCACACAGCAGCAGCCCTACAATGTGATCAATTGGGGGATCACAGAACGTAAGGTGCCTTGTGCATATGATCATGTGTATTTTTCCATGTAATGATACTGGATTGTCGCCCCTGCCTTGTCCTGGAGCAGTTGCTAAATTTTCCTAGCGTTGGGAGTTCCTCTTCAGGTAGATTTGCGACATCTGACCATCCCAGTGTATCCTCTCATTTGAGGCCCTTACAATTTTAAAATGGTGCCTGACCAGGTGTACAGCAATACATACCGCTTGTGCCGCGTCCGAGTCGATGCACTGGCACAGGCACTTGCCCTGGAGTGAAAGGATCACAACATCAGCATGAAGGAAGCAAATGTAAAGGTGTGTCAAGGTACAATGCATCAAAAAATGGCGGAGCGAGATGGAAGCGGCACAGCTGACCTCCAGCATTAAAACTGCAGGAAGATGTGAAGCAGGAAGCAGCTGCTACGCAATTAGTCTCAGGGGATTTGGAAATAGTTGTACATATCTTTGGTAGAGAAGTTTCACTGCACTCAGGAAGCTCCTTCTCCCGGTCTTACCTGCTCCATGGCCAGCGTACTCTTGATGCAGGATACCAAGCACGGTCCTTTGGTGGAAGTCGGCACCTGAATAGAACGTGCGTTGGAGAATTCCCTCCTCAAGGGGCTCAAAGAGCAGCCATACTTCTTGACTGAAGGCCTTTTTCTTGCAAACCTTGTAAACCTTGTAAAGGGCCTATAGCACACAAGGTAAAAAACATGCCCCTTTCACGTATGCAAAGAATCACTCCAGACTAAGCAGAAAACAGTTTCTGGCAACTGAAGAAGAGAGGACAGCAGCAGCCAGCTAGTTTTGTTGAGGCAGCCGCTTTGCCTTGCATTCCATTGAATGATCAAAGCTAAGTTTTCTGCGCCAGGGAACGGCGAACATTTGAAGGCTGGCTATGCATAATCTTCAGTTTCTTATAACAGCTGGAGCCAGAAACATACTAAAGTAGCTCTTTCCACCCCGCTTCTAAACAAAAATAAGTTTACCTCCAGCCGTCCGGATGCTGTAACTGTATTTGGTTGCTCCCATCTCCGCAAAAACTAAAGCAACAAACTGCTAGTAATAAAAAGGCAAATGGATTCTTTGGAGTGGCAGGGGCAAATGGGGGAGACCAAGAGCACCTCAGCAGCACCTCCGGCCATCAGCAGATCCACCTTCCTCAGCCAGCACCGACCCAAAGATCTCAGCATACTTCAATGTGGCAGCCACCCCATTGAAATAAATTACTGTGAGGACACTAGAACGCAGAACCAGCTGAGCACCGCGCAGGAACAGCGCAAAGGCTCCTGCTCCACCCTTCAAGGAGCCTCCGTCACCCTCCACACCATCCTTTTGGGACTGGGTGGCACAATCTACAACAATCACACGCCTTATAAGGAGCTGGGTCTTGATTCTCAAAGAGTTAAGAAACTTGCTTCCAAGCTCCATGTTCATTCTGTCAATTACGCTGCCAAACTTGTCCATACCAGACGTGCCCTTTCCGGTACTATTATCAACCCTCATCAGGAGCCAGTTTCAGGTCAAGCCTGCAACCCTCCTGATCCCCATTGATCTTTTCTCTGTTGTCCTTTTCTTTGTGGTGGAGGAGTTTCACGGTACCCAATACCAAAGCGGCTCCTTTTCCTTAATTAATGTGAGGAGCGGTTTTTACTGCCCACGTAGTTTTTCTTTTCTTTCTGTGCCAGGGAAACAACTACTTTGCAATTTTCTCAATTCGCAAGTAATTTAGACAGGGAGGACGTCATTACCTGGTAGCACTTGGAGGCCTGCGGGTTTGTCAAGGATCACCTGAAGGCCACAAAAAGAAGGCAACGTTCCCAACAATGATTTACAAGGGACGCCAAAGCAAGGGTAGTGCAAGCCAGCACGCACGTAACCTTCTGAACACTAAAGTATACGAGCTAAGCTTCTGATCTGCCACTCGAGTGCCTCTGAGGATGGATAAGCCCCCTCTAAATGCAAATTCAGATTATGCAAAGCATGAAAGGAGAAGGTTCTGGCATTCCGGCCTTACAGCTAGGTCAATGAAATGAGCGAGGCAACTCAACAAGACAGGTATCAGACTTTTCACCATGTCTTCATCTTCAAATAGGACGTCCACGAAGTTGGGTACATCAGGCTCCGCCCAGGGAGCACGGAAATAAGTCAATGTATCTAAAGGCTTGAGTACTACGGCTGCATCAGTTGCGATTCCTCCGTTTAAAAGGATGCAGCCCCGTTCAATTCTGCTTCTCCATCTGCAGGAAGAGAGGTTCACTCTTTTAGGGCTGAGCTGTGGTAAAACAGGATGACTACACAGCAGAGCCGTGGTATACCAGTCAACTCACTCCTCAAAGCCAGCGCTGGCCTTATAGCGTGAGGTATAATAGTCGAGGATGTTGGATCCTGTGAGCGATTTTTGAAAGCGCATTTGCATTAATCCCTACAACGACGCTTAAAAAGAACGACACACACACGCACAAGTACACACGTAAACACACACACACGTACACACACACACGCGTGCACACGTACATGCGCAAGCGCGCAACATACATGCACTATGCGTGTGCATGACATGCAAAAACAAGCGCACAACCTGGCATGCTGAATGCTAACCACAAACCTGCACCCCCTCTCTGCCCTCTTATGGCGTTGACAAATTTGTACCCCTCGTTCTTAGGGCTCCAATCAGCAGTGATGCGGCGTATTATTGCTCCCATTTCAATCCAGAATACATTATTACATAATATATAGGTAGTATGTAATATAATAGGTATCACTGTTCGGTATCTGTGGAGAGCGATACATGCAAGCTCTTGCATAAGCTTCTCAAATTGTGTGGTCTCAAACCAAAAGAATCTCAGAAAATGGAACCAAGCTGACCGAATGGTTCAAGAATCGGATCTAGCCCGAATCGAATTTCGTTGTCGCATTTTAAAAAATATATCGTCATGCTACCCCAGGGCAAACCTCATCAGGGTTGTAGTAGGGGATCTCACCCTAAACTGCGTCATCCATGCAGCCAGGCTAGACTGGGCACCAGGCACCTGCACCTGCACCAGCAGCAACAGCAGCAGCAACTCCAGGCCCTGCACGTCCCAGTGAACCCCAGCAAGTGCTGGCAGAGGAAGAAATCCAGCAGCAGCAAGGTGGCCATCTTCGTTGAACCCAGCCCGTTCTCGCACGTGTCAGGCATGAAGAACAGGTTTGAGAGCCTCATAAGGGGTCTGACGCAGGCGGGCGACGAGGTCATGGTGTTCACCCCAGACCAAGATCCTCCTTCAGAGTTCTGCGGGGCCAAGGTGGGAGTCCTTGAAAGTTGAGCACCGTCGAGTTCATTTGTGTCACGCAAAGCAGAGTTAAGCAGAGGCCTAGGGTGAGTGACGCAGGTCACATATAGCCGCAATAAAAGCTTCTACAACCTGCCAAAATTGAAATGGCATCTATCTCACGTGTTCCTGGCAGGTGGTCAGCGTGCTGGGCTTCAAGCTGCCATTCTACTCCTCCCCCACACTGCTGCTGTCACCTGCGCTCTCCGTGCGTGTGCTGTGGCACCTGTGCCACGTACGGCCTGACGTCATTCACGTTTCCACGCCCGGCCTCATGGTGCGCAGGATTGTCGCGCGTAGGCGTAGGCACCTGCATACGAAAATGTATAGCACCTACGGTTGAGCATAAGCCCATCACACGATACACACATACGGACGCATTCTCATTTGATGTTCATTTTTCACGTCCAAATGCCCTCACAGATGTTCGCTGCCACGCTGTATGCCAAGGCCCTACGGATCCCCCTGGTCATGTCCTACCACACGCACATACCAGAGTACATCCCAAAGTACACGTGGCAGGTGGGCCTCTATTTACTGCAAAATGTTTTGCTCTTCACCACGACTTGGTTACTGAGTGCGGTCACTGTAACAAGATGTCGTGCTATGACAAAAATTGTCATCTTTGTTAACAAAGTGTGTGTTCTGCTGCTGCTTCCTGTGACGTTCTCACGACGCAAGCTTCATCAATGCAGCTTGGAAAATCTTCTTGTTTGAAAGGAAGAGTTCTTGCCTTGCAGAGAGATCAGTGATCAAGAAAGTGAATAAAGTTGAGGAAGATCTTCCTCGACCTTCTTCACTTTCTACTATATTTTTTCTGCTGCGTGCTACACAAGCTCCTTGAGCTTGTCCTCAATAATCCTCCATCACTCTTCCATTTTTAACATTTCTGTTCTGAACCTGATCCTGCAGGGTTTAGTGGAGCCCATGTGGAGTATTATTCGGTGGTGCACACGACGCTCAGACCTCACTCTTGTCACTTCAAAAGCCATGAAGGTTAGTTTGTGTGTGTCTGTGTGTGTTTGTGTGTCTGTGTGTGTTTAGGCCCGTGGGGATACGGTTTATAGCTTTACACTAAGTAAAGACATTTTCAGCAGCTTTGCCCCAAGGATTGCCCAGAGCTTTGCCCCTTGCCTATCAGTCATTAAAATTGTGAGTACCGTACGTTACCGGACGCACCACCCCATTCTGGAAAAAGGGTTTATTATACGACCGTTCAGAGCAACCAATTTTCCCCTTCAAAAACGTTAATTAGGGGCGGTGATTAAAAAAAAGGTACAGTGCATTTACGCCCCTAGCTTACAGATATGCCCCCAGCCTTATCCATACATAACTTGCGACCACTTGCAGGATGAGCTGATCAGGAACATGTGCCGTGTGAACTCCATTGATGTGTGGCAACGAGGTGTAGACACAGACGTGTTTCACCCAAAGTGAGTGCGTTTTAATGCCGTTGCCAGTTTTTTGTGCATGTGCCAAAATAATGTTTGCATTTGTACGCTCCTGGCGACGACCATACAATGCCTGAACTAGTTTCATGTAGACCCGGTAACGATGACCACTCAAACAGGCAGACTCGCAAGTGTGGGCACAGGCACACGATTTCTACTGTCTGATCTGCTGCTCAGGTTTCGTTTGGCAGAAATGAAAGCACGGATGACGAATGGCAACCCTGAGGCCCCACTCTTGTTGTACGTAGGGCGCCTGGGAGCAGGTGCGTGTGTATGTATGCGTGCGTGTGTTTGTACTTGTGTATGCGCGCGCATGTCTGTGTACTTGTATATAATGTGTAATTCATGTCGCTTGTTTGTCTGCGACAAGCAGTGGTTTGTTTGTCTGCCATTTGTGCACCTTATTATTTAAGGCCATTCTTGCCTCGTGCTGTCCTCCACACACAACCTCGCTCGTTTTGCAGAGTTCAGTTTGATCAACGTCAATGCTGCACAGAATAATCCATTTTGCTGGTAATTGCCTTTGCTGCTATGTGTGCATATAAATGTACCTTCTATTGAATTGCAGCTTTTTCCTAAAACTATGCATCGATATTGATATGTACGAGCACGTACAAGGAGACTGAACTGTGCCTTGAAGTATGTATATGCTCAATTCACGCACTTGCTGCAAAGCCTGTCTGAAACCGTCAAACATGCCGCGCACGCGCACACAATACAAAGCACACCGGACCTCTCTCATTCAATGTAATGGGCACACTTACACACACATGTGCAGAGAAAAACCTTGCTGTCATTAAGGGTATCATGGAGCAAGTCCCAGGCAGCCGGCTTGCCTTTGTAGGGGATGGGCCTGCCAGGAAGGAGCTGGAGCAGATTTTTGCTGGCATGCCGGTGGTATTTATGGTAAGGCACACGTGCGTGTTTGAAGGAAGTGTAAATGTGAGGGTTTGTCCTTTGAATTAATCGACAACGCTCAATTAGTATCCTCCTCCTATGACTTTTATGTTCATAAGCCACGACACGTAGCTTGCGTAATGCCAACAGCTTTCCCTTGTTTTTGCTTCCGTGACTCCTCACTGTAATTCTTACTCTACGCTGAGGAGCTGAGTGACAAGAGTTGCTTATTAGACGCCAAAGGGCTCCTCTTCAATTCTGTTTCTCAAATTCTTTTCGCGTCGCTAAATATATGCTGAGGAGCCAAGTGAATAAACCTTGGAGGTTGAGCTTGCATGTTCCCCCGACCTATTAACCAAATCTTGCCTAAATTGCAGGCATCATTCCAATCCATGGGCGTCACAAATTACATATGTACATAGAATACACATATGTACATACATATAGATCTATACGCACAGGTACACGTGTTGAACATGTAGCACACAGACGTATTCGGCAGCAACGATGCAATTTGCTGTGTATGCAGGGGATGATGCGTGGGGAAGCCTTGTCACAAGCGTATGCGAGTGCCGACATTTTCGTGATGCCCTCGGAAACAGAGACCCTGGGCTTTGTAGTTCTAGAGGCCATGGCCAGCGGGTTGCCGGTGGTGGCTGTAGCAGGTGTGTGTGGAGTCAGGGGTAAAGACAAGGTGACAGGATTAGAAGTAAAGTACGAGCGTGTACAACACACACAAAGCATACTCGCACATGCATGTGTGCGCGCATGCAAGTGCTTGCTCACGCGCACGCGTGTGCATGTGTACACACAAGCACGCAATAGGCATCAACGATTACAGCAATTACAGCAATTGCAGGTAGTTCAGTGTAATTGAAATCATCCTGTCAGTACGGTAGACAACAGTAATCCCAACTGCTTTAACCCCAGAACCCAAACTTACCATTTGCTGTCTAAAGGTGCACATTTCCTTTGCTGGCAACACTGGTTGTGCTGGCTAGAATGAACATCCAAAAGGGTAGCAGACGGTCCTTCTCTGTACATGTTGTGCAAGCATTAGTCTTTGAAATAGTCATGCAACATCCGCCCTCAGCACGGGTGTTCCAAGGGGAGTCAAAGGGCAGAGTCTCCTCTCAGAAAAGGATTAAAGCCACGCAACGCGCCAGATTTCACCCTGTTACGCTTCCAGAACCCATAGCTCTATTGATCAAGGCCCTTGAAGCAACTATTTCACCCAGTGTTGATGTACCAATTACAAGCTTGCATCGATTGTACGCAGCCGGAGGCCTTGTTGATGTCATCACACAGCCGGGAGTGAGCGGCATGCTCTACCCTGCTGGCGACTACACCGCTGCTGCAAAAATGACTGCACAGCTTGTTGCTGATAAAGATATGCAGCAACGCATGGGGGCCATGGCGCGTGCGGAGGTGGGTTCATCTACACATGTGTACGTATATGTGCGCTTGCGCACGTGTGTACATGTATGTGTGTGCGTCTGCACGTGCGCGTGTACATTTATGTATTAGCAAATTTGGGTCTTAATTCCATTCTTGAGCAATGCACTTGCTCGCTCTCTATTTGAGGCGCACAAGATACACCTGCAAGCGCACGCATATGCACATACACACATACTTACACGCTCACACAGGTTGAGAAGTTGGGTTGGACAGCCGCCACCAGCCGTCTGAGAGAGCACCAGTATCAGCGCGCCATTGATGTCAACCGCAACAAGCAAAGGTGAGCCACTTAATGCTGCAGCACAATGATTTTCATTTGCCAAAAATAGATCCGTCTACATAACAGTCACGCTTCTCCTCTCATGTGCCCTTTTTTATGTAAGTTATAACAGCACTTCACCATGCTTTGGTAGTGTTGTTGATTGCGGCATTTGGCCGGCCTCAAGGCTTTCAGCTTTACTTGTGTGTGATACACACGTATGTGATTCACATAAATGCATTGAACCCATGCAAAACTACCCAATTGGTGGGATTACAAATTTATTTTCCTTAGCTGTCCAACTCTGTACATGAAAGTGTTGTTCTTGGGTTTGGTGCACTTGCTCCATTTCAAATTAAGGAAGTATCACAACGTGAGGACTGCGTTCTTTTACAAAATGGAACATCTTTGACAATTTATGATTGATACAAGATTAGAACACAGCAGAAATTCTCCAGATGCACAATCACAAACGATCTGTGTGCACGATCCTGACCAACCCTATACACCAAGTATGACACGTCCTGATTTTGGCAGGTTTGGCTTCCTTGCTCTGCGCGTGGGCGTCGCCCGCCTGCTGCGCCTTCTCTGTACAGGCACTATTGCACTGCTGATGTGGCTCGTCTCGCAGCTAGACTACGCCAGGCACTTGCGTGCACCGCGCCACCCCGCACCTGCTTGAAAAGCACACAGAAGTGAACCGCCCACCTTGTTGCCTGCTTGACCTCCTTTTGGTGTCGTGGCTGTACAACTAGTAATTGCACATATACTTACAGAGTGATCATCAAAATCTGCGTTGCCTGACCCTTTTTTACTCAGACTTGTTGGACAATACCGTCGTACGAAGCATGTTGCGTTGGCATATGTGGGTCAAGGCTAAGATAAGCCACCCATACTTAACATTGTAATTGTATCATATCAGCTGCTTACTCAGTTGTGGGGAAGTTGTTGTGGGAGTTGGCTATAAGTGCAAACCGGGAGTAAATTTTTCCATTGAGATGTTGTTGTTTTAGACACAGGTTCCGGATGTACAATATTATCAACCTTGTCCATGTAGTCATTCCAGCAGGAGGGCAAGATGTCGTCCTTCCTCCATATTCTTTTCAAATTTCTGCGCTTCAGTCTTTGGTCTATGTACATACAATTAGTTGGTTTCTGTTTTGTCTACGCTCTGTTGATGAGAGGAAATATGCCAAGATAGCACAGTTTGTAAAACATCTGAGCTTCATCTTCATGCTAGTCGAAGAACCAAGGTTAGATGTCCATAGAGCATTGCTCCTTATGCACATTGAAGCACAACTACCCTGGTTTCTTGTGTGCAGTAGAAAAAGAAAAAAGTACACAGGCAGTGAAAGCCACTCCCCACATTAATTAAGGAAAAGGAGCCACTTTGGTACCGAGTACCGTAAAGCTCCTCCACCGCAAAAAGGAAAGGAAAAATCAATGGGTTTCAGGAGAATTGCAGGCTTGGCCTGAAACCGGCTCCTGATGAGAGTTGATAACAGTACTGGAAGCAAAGGGCACGTCTGGTATGGACAAGTTTAGCAGCGAAGTTCACAGAGTGCACATGGAGCTTGGCAATCTTGTTAACTCTTTGAGGATCAAGACCCAGTTCCTCGAAAGGCTTCAGAGTGTGAGTGTTGTAGATGGTGCCACCCACGCACACCTAAAAGGATGATGTGGAGAGTAACGAAGGCTCCTTGGAGAATGTTGCAGAGATCATTGTGCTGTTCCTTTGCGGCGTTTAGCTGGTCCTGAGGTCTGGTGTCTTCACAATACTTGATCTCGACACTGTGGATGTCACGCCGAGGTTTGCTGTGGTCTTTAGGTCGGTGCTGTCTGGGGCTGGTGGCTCTACTGTTCGCTGGCTGGCGGTGCTGCTGGGGTGCTCCCAATCACCCTCAATTGCCCCCTGCCACTTCGAAGAACCCACCCCCCTACATTATTAGTTTTTTTGTTTTTGCAGAGAGCAGTGTGTATTGGAGTGTTTGATTACGGAAATGAATTACCAACGCCCTTTTTCATAAGTATGGTCTCTCTACTTTTTGGGCTTGTCCAGTCGCTTAGTTATATGCTGCTTATTCTTTGGCAACCTCAGAGTTACAAATGATGGGGAATATGGATAACACCTTCATCCAGACTAAGTTCCTAAAGTAATTCCATACGATTGACAAAGTGTTTTTTGCGCTCGTACGCTTGAGACATCACGCTGCAAATACTTCCTAAACTTGAAAAACACTTTGTGTTTGCACACTGGATACAACCCCCCCTCTCCCTCTGCCCCTCCCCCGCACACACGCACACACATACAGAGTTTACAGAGTTTACAAGTAAAGCCATCAGTCACAATGTGCAACTGCTAGGAACGCACACACAAACAAGCATCGCAGAAAACACATATGTACAAATGTGCATAAACCGTCAGAGGGGGCTGACTGAGCCAAAAAAAAGGGTGTTTTTAAAATGTGAATTGAGCACGTGCGCCGGAACGGGCAAGCTCTAATCTTGGCACCCGGAGGTCGGCCGTGCTCTGAATTTTTGCTTGCACCTGAGCTTGAACCTTGCCCGTTCCGGCGCGCATGCTCAATTTTTCATGGCGTGGACCCCACCTTCCAAGAGCCCTCACACTGTATCTGACCAGCCAGAGCACCAAATGGCATACTTTTGTGTGGTA
>Ga0307974_1000942_pt1 | contig 19149 bp, 25 predicted proteins | sample OrgLakmetagen784_FD_201812 | JGI IMG/M metagenome (GOLD analysis project Ga0307974, IMG submission 201812) | Saline water microbial communities from Organic Lake, Antarctica - #784 | ecosystem: Environmental > Aquatic > Non-marine Saline and Alkaline > Saline | place: Antarctica: Organic Lake... | reverse complement strand
TGTATGTATGTATGTATGTATGTATGTATGTATGTATGTATGTATGTATGTATGTATGTATGTATGTATGTATGTATGTATGTATGTATGTATGTATGTATGTATGTATGTATGTGTTCTGTGTGTATGTCTACGTGTATGTATATGTGTGTGTATATATATGTGTGTGTGTGTGTGTACATGTGTGTGTACATATGTGTGTATATATATATGTGTGCGTATGTGTATATGTGTGTGTATGTGTGTGCACAAACATGTGAGACTCTGAATACCTAAATGATTGCGCTCTTTTGTGCTCTTATTTTTTTGCATGTGAGTAATAGGTATTGGACTTGCTCATATTTTGCAAAAAACAGCTAACATGTATTAATAGCAGGAACTTCCGCCACATGTACCAATTGAATCCAGCTGAAAGGTACAAGAAATGCACTCACAAGAATGCTGCTAGAGCTGCAAGGGTACCCATAGAAAAGCAAAAGTGTGTATGCGCTCATGCTCAAAGTGCAAGGTGTATTATTTTTTGCTGTCGTTGCAGGGAGAACATATGAAGTAGAACATAATGCATTTGTTAAATCTTTTCCATCAAAAAGCATGTAGACCCAGTTGCTGCCCAGATCTGAGTGCCAGCATGTTGGTATGAAGTATGTAGGGTTGGCCAGAGCCTTACATTTATAGGTATATACGGTGTATGTACGGTATTTTTGGCAGAAATTAGCATACATGCAGTCATATACGGTGCAGATGTACGGTTCTGGCCAACCCTAGAAATACGTGTCCTGGCGTTAATGTGTGCAGATTAAGCAATTGATCGGACCATTTACATTGTGCATTTACATTGTGCAGATCAAGAACTTGAGTGGACTATTTACATAGTGCAGAGTCCATTTACATTGTGCATTTACATTGTGCAGAGTCCGTTTGCATTGTGCGTTTACATTGTGCAGAGTCCATTTGCATTGTGCGTTTACATTGTGCAGAGTCCATTTGCATTGTGCATTTAACTTGTGCAGAGTCCATTTACATTGTGCATTTACATTGTGCAGAGTCCATTTGCATTTTGCATTTGCATTGTGCAGAGTCCATTTACATTGTGCAGAGTCCATTTGCATTGTGCGTTTACATTGTGCAGAGTCCATTTGCATTGTGCATTTACATTGTGCAGAGTCCATTTGCATTGTGCGTTTACATTGTGAAAAGACCATTTGCATTGTGCATTTACATTGTGCAGATCAAGCTCTCGAGTGGACCAATTACATTGTGCAGAATCCATTTGCATTGTGCATTTACATTGTGCAGATCAAGAACTTGAGTGGACCATTTACACTTCTTCCACCATGTGGATACTATGGTGGATACCATGTGGATCCAGTATCTGGATCCAGTACGTGAATCCAGTATGTGTATGGTTGGCCAGAACCATACATTCATAGGTATATACGATGTACATACGGTGTTTTTAGCGGGGAAATCACCATACATACGGTCATATACGGAGCAGATATACGGTTCTGGCCAACCCTATGTATGTGGATACCATGTGGATACTATGGTGTATACCACGTGTATACCACGTGGATCCAGTATGTGGATCCAGTATGTGGATCCAGTATGTGGATACCATGTGGATACTAGAGTGGGAGGAGTGTTTGCGCTGACTTGCAAGCCCAACTGCAGCGCAAAACACTATCATCATATAGTACTCATCATCATATAGTACTCACTGTGCATCTAAGCTTGCTTCACTGTACATCTATCACTGCACATCTATGAGTGTAGTACTCACCATCATACAGTACTCAAAGTACATAAGTATACGTGAGCCGCACTGGTTTACTTTTTTAACGCTGGCGTAGTTTTTCTTTTCTTTTCTTTTCTTTTCTTTCTTTTCTTCAACGCTGGCTGAGTGATTCATCCATGTTGAGGCTGGCAATGGCCCAGACGAATGGCCTGTTTGCCCCTCAGAGTAGCCCTGCACATCTCTATGCTTTACACCTTTCTGCCTTTTCAGAGCCTGGTACTCCAACCTTTCCACGAATTCTTTCCTCTCTTTCACTCTGTGGCACTCGATTTTCTTTGTGGAACCTTTTTGGTCTGCAGTTGTGAGGGAACAACTGGTTACAAAGATGCCTTTGCCTTTGCCTCACACACACACACACAAACACACACACACACACATACACACAAAACACAGGTGGGGAGTGGTTTTCACTGCCTGTGATACCTGTATTTCCTTGCACCCTGCTTATGTCCTTGCCATAAAGCACAAATATTGAAAGTTCTTCCAAACTGTTGGAGCCATGGTTTTGAGAGCCGTTGCTCGCCGCTCACTCTTCTGCCTCATCCAGCAAATGTTGGATTGTGCACTGACCGTTCATGTGGCATGGCATCAGCTAACCCAACACACCTGTTGTGCACTGTCCGGCACGGCTCCGTCCCCTGACACAGCGGCTGCACCTCCAGAAGATGCCGGCCTCTTGCGCCTGCTGCTGCTCCCTGCCTCTCTCTGAACATGAGTGTGAAAACGCACGTGCATACGTGAGTGTGTACACGTGCACATACATCACATACACATGCGGCTGCTGCTGCTCCCTGCCTCTCTCTGAACATGAGTGTAAAAACGCACGAGCATACGTGAGTTGTACACGTGCATATACGTTACATACACATGCGGCTGTTCCTGTGTGGCTCTTGCGGCACTTCCTACACTTCCTACACCGCGCGGGAATTGTATACTAAGAAATGTGTATGCTCAGCATGCAGCACACAGCACACAGCACACAGCATGCAGCTCACAGCATACACACACAAACACACTTGCATGTGTTTGCACTTTTGAAGCTCAGTGCAAGTATCTGATTTGACCCTTATTGCTCCACATCCAACAAATGTTAACTCCTGGCAGATGCAGCTCGGTGTACGTAACTGCCTTCACCTTTGCTACTTTACCTATAGCAAAACAAAGAGGCCCCTGCTCTGACACAAACAACCTGAGCAAGTGCTTCTCCACTTAAACTCACAACTCCTGGCAGATGCAGCTCGGTGTACGTAACTGCCTTCACCTTTGCTACTTTATCTTCAGCAAAACAAAGAGGCCCCTGCTCTGACACAAACAACCTGATCAAGTGCTTCTCCACTTTAACTTACAGTTCCTGAGCGGCTCTTTCCTTTGATTTACGTGGGAATCGGCTTTCATTGCTGCGTATCTTTTTTCTTTTTTCCAACCAGGTGCCTCTCACCTTGATGATGTGTCTACTGTGTATGGACCAGTTCAGTTTGCAGTTAGATCAAATTACAGATATCCCCATCTGGCATGGCCGCTCGACTCATATGAATGCCAACAAGAAAAAAACAGTCAAAAATAAGGAAGCAGCTATGCTCAACTGAAATGGATCCCAACTAGAAAAAACCAGTCAAAAAGAAGGAAGCAGCTATGCTTACATACTTGTAAACGTCTGGGCTCACCTCTTTACTGTGAGGACCAGAGGAGCGAGCGGCAAGGCTCAAAGGCTGCGGTGCTGCAATTTTAATGGAGTGGTGCTGATCTATGTGTGTATGTGTATGCATGCGTCTATGTGCATGTGTGCGTGCATGAGGAATGAGGGTGCGTGGTTGTATGTTTGTGTGTGTATGCATGTGTGCGTGTATGTGTGTGCGTAACTATTGCGTAGCAACAAATATTTGTGCGGTGTACGTGTGTGTGCATGTGTGAATGTGCGTGTACGTGTGTGTTTGTGTGTGTGTGTGTGTGTGTGCTTGTGTGTGTGTGTGTACGTGTGTGTTTGTGTGTGTTTGTGTGTGTGTTTGTGTGTGTACGTGTGTGTGTGTTGATGAAGTGTGCTGCAGGCAGAGATGCGGAAAGATTCAGAAGGGTGCGGGTGCTTGTGTGTGTTGATGAAGTGCGCTGCAGGTAGAGATGCGGAAAGATTCAGAAGGGTGCGGGTGCTTGTGTGTTGATGAAGTGTGCTGCAGGCAGAGATGCGGAAAGATTCAGAAGGGTGCGGGTGCTTGTGTGTTGCGCTTGAATAATAAGGGGAGACAAATACTGGTAGTAGATCTAGGCCATCATGCAACACGCAGGGGAATATGCACACGCAAACACACTCACAAAGTACAGACGTACAGACATACACACATTGAGCACACAATTACACCAAAATATACATTCATGCAATTACATTTACCGGCTGGAGGGGGAGGGGTTGAAGCTTGCAGGGAGGCGGTCAGCGGGTGGGGTGCGGGCTGGTCGGAGGTGGTCACGTTGCCACCAAGATCCTGAATCATCTTGACGTACTTGCGCACTTCTGAGTCCTCAAAGGAAGAAGAGAGTGTGAACACCACCTGGCAAGTATACGGAAGAAGGTACGGAGGGAAGAGAGTGGTAGATGAAGAAATGGGAGAGGGGGAGACGTGGCGAAAGTGTGAAAACAGTGTGTTTGCTTTGTTTGCATTATCTCTTGCTCTGTATTCATCCACATATCCAGCCACCCAGGCGAGTCTCCTCCTTTTTTATTTTTGTTCTTCACTTGGGCATGAACATGAGGAGAAGGGTATCGATCACAATCACTTGGGCATGAGCATGAGGAGAAGGGTATCGATCACAGTCACTTGGGAATGAGCATGAGGAGAAGGGTATCGATCACAGTCACTTGGGCATGAACATGAGGAGAAGGGTATCGATCACAGTCGCCTCTGCACCTCAATCTGTGGTGAAAAAGAAACGACAGATTGGGTCAAAGTCGCTTATATCTGTTCATATGTATGTCGGACTGGCCAGGACCATAAATATACGGTGTATATACGGTATGTTAGGCAGGGACATCACCAAATATACGGTCATATGCGGTGTACACATACGGTTCTGGCCATCTCTATGTATATGTATTGCCACCTCTCTCCACCTCTCAGATATAATGCTGGTGTCACCGCGCCCTGACTCCTCTCTACACCTCAGACCTGCTGCTGGTATCAAAGTGCGCTGCAACCTCTCTACTTCTCAAGCCTACCACAGGTGTTTATTATGTATATGTGTATGCCCTGCCACTTGTTTACACCTCAGACCTGCTGCTGCACCATTGTGCATGGTGCCAATGTGCACTGCCGCCTCTCTATACCTCAGATCTGCTGCTGGCATTGATTTGCAACGCCACCTCTCTACACCTCAGACCTGCTGCTGGCATTGATGTGCACTGACACCTCTCAACACCTCAGATCTGCTTCTGGCATTGATGTGCACTGACACCTCTCTACACCTCAGAGCTGCTGCTGGCATTGATGTGCACTGACACCTCTCTACACCTCAGAGCTGCTGCTGCACCATTGTGCATGGTACGAATGTGCACTGCCACCTCTCTATACCTCAGATCTGCTGCTGGCATTGATTTGCACTGGCACCTCTCTACACCTCAGACCTGCTGCTGGCATTGATGTGCACTGACACATTGGCACCATTGTGCATGGTGCCAATGTGCACTGTCACCTCTCTATACCTCAGATTTGCTACTGATACAATGTGCACTGCCACCCTGTGTGTACCTCAGATCTGCCACGGATACCAATGTGCACTGCCACTTGCACCGCTACCTCTCTACTTCTCACACTGACCACAGGTGTTTATTATGTATATGTGTATGCCCTGCCACTTGTCTAAACCTCAAGCAACCTGCCAGTGGAATTAATGTGCACACGTAAGTCACTTTTCTACCAAGGGTGTTCATTATGTGTATGCCCTGCCACTTGTTCACACCTCAAGCAACCTGCCAGTACAATTAATGTACACACGTAAGTTACTTTTCCACCACGGGTGTTCATTATATGTATGCCGTGCCACTTGTTCACACCTCAAGCAACCTACCAGTGACATTAATGTGCACACGTAAGTCACTTTTCCACCACGGGTATTTATTATGTGTATGCCCTGCCACTTGTTCACACCTCAAGCAACCTACCAGTGAAATTAATGTGCACACGTAAGTCACATTTGTACCACGGGTGTTCATTATGTGTATGCCCTGCCACTTGTTCACACCTCAAGCAACCTGCCCGTGAAATTAATGTGCACACGTAAGTCACTTTTCTACCACGGGTGTTCATTATGTGTATGCCCTGCCACTTGTTTACACCTCAAGCAACCTGCCCGTGAAATTAATGTGCACACGTAAGTCACATTTGTACCACGGGTGTTCATTATGTGTATGCCCTGCCACTTGTTCACACCTCAAGCAACCTGCCGGTGAAATTAATGTGCACACGTAAGTCACTTTTCTACCACGGGTGTTCAATATGTGTATGCCCTGCCACTTGTTTAGACCCCAAGCAACCTGCCAGTGAAATTAATGTGCACACGTAAGTCACTTTTCTACCACGGGTGTTCATTATGTGTATGCCCTGCCACTTGTTCACACCCCAAGCAACCTGCCAGTGGAATTAATGTGCACATGTAAGTCACTTTCGCACTGGCCCCTCATATTCCCTCGTCACATCCTACGTTCACCTCCCAGCACCTGCATGCTGAAGTGGGCCAACCCCGCAAGAAATGCATGCACAATGCATGCCATTTGGATGTGCGTGTGCCGCTATAGGTATCTCCATCATTTCCTGAGTCCCCTTTGCAATTGCTCCCAGTATTAAATCAACACACACATACACACACACACACACACAACTGCAAGCGCCATACAGACAACCCAAGCTCTTACATTACACATTATCTTGTATCACACTTTCTGTACACGTACCTTGTGAGTGTTTTGTGTGTATCACATTCTGTTTACACATACCTGGTGAGTGTTTTGTGTGCATCACATTCTGTGTACACATACCTTGTGAGTGTTTGCGTGTATCACATTCTCTGTACACATACCTTGTGAGTGTTTTGTGTGTATCACATTCTCTGTACACATACCTTGTGAGTGTTTGCGTGTATCACATTCTCTGTACACATACCTTGTGAGTGTTTTGTGTGTATCACATTCTCTGTACACACACCTTGTGAGTGTTTTTGTGCATTACATTTTCTGTACACGTACCTTGTGAGTGTTTGTGTGTATCACATTCTCTATACACATACCTCGTGAGTGTTTGTGTGTATCACATTCTCTGTACACGTACTTTGTGAGTGTTTGTGTGCATTACATTCTCTGTACACATAGCTTGTGAGTGTTTTGTGTGTATCACATTCTCTGTACACGTACCTTGTGAGTGTTTTGTGTGTATCACATTCTGTGTACACACACCTCGTGAGTGTTTGTGTGTATCACATTCTCTGTACACATACCTTGTGAGTGTTTTGTGTGTATCACATTCTCTGTACACACACCTTGTGAGTGTTTTGTGTGCATCACATTCTCTGTACACATACCTTGTAAGTGTTTATGTGACGTTGGGTTCTGCGCCTCCCTGGACTTATCCCCTGAGCACCGCCAGCTGCTCCGGTCAAAGATGGACTCAGATTAAGCTGTTGCTGCTGCTGCTGCTGCTGCTGTGTTCGCTTCAGCCCCCTACTAGGAGTGCTGGGCTGCCCTTGCTGATGTTGCTGCTGCTGCTGCTGCTGTGTTTGCTTCAGCCCCCTACTAGGAGTGCTAGGCTGTCCTTGCTGTTGCTGTTGCTGCTGCTGCTGCTGGCGTTGCTGTTGCGGCGTTTGCCAGTGGACCTTCTTGTCAGGGCTGCTTTGGGAGGGTTGGCGGGCGGTGAGGGGTTGGGCTGCAGCTGCGCAGGACACGATTTGAGTGCAAGGTAAACAAGCATGGGCAAGCATGGGCAAGTTAAACAAGCATGACAGCTACGTGCTGCCACTTTTGTAGGGTTGGGCTGCAGCTGCTGCGCAGGAACGATTCAAGTGCAAGTTAAACAAGCATGGGCAAGCACGGGCAAATTTAACAAGCATGACAGCTGCGTGATGTCACTTTCGTAGGTTTGGGCTGCAGCTGCTGCGCAGGAACGATTCAAGTGCATGTTAAACAAGCATGGGCAAGCACGGGCAGGTTTAACAAGCATAACAGCTGCGTGCTGTCACTTTTGTAGGGTTGGCCAGAACCATATATACGGTGTATATACGGTAACTTTGGCAGGGAAATCACCATATATACGGTCATATAACGGTGTGTATATACGGTTCTGGCCAACTTCATAAATATGGTATTTTTGGCAGGGAAATCACCAAATATACGGTCATATAACGGTGTGTATATACGGTTCTGGCCAACTTTATAAATACGGTATTTTTGGCAGGGAAATCACCAAGTATACAGTCATATACGGGGTATGTAAACGGTTCTGGCCAACCCTAAACTTTTGCAAGCAAAAAGCTGACATTAGACGGCCAGACCTGGACAGCACTGCCGTATCTCTACTTGTATGCACAGGTGCAGCTCCTTCAAGCTCCACAATTGAAAACGAAGTGACCTAGTTTTCTCTGTCTGCAGAGTTCTTCTCGTTCCCTCTTTTCCCCTCTTTTCTTAAGACGATCAGCTGATACTTTTAAAGTCGTTAACAGGATGCACATGAGCTTGGAAGCAAGCTTTTTAACTGTTTGATATCAAAACATAAGTTATTGACAGGCTTAAAGGTGTGTGTTGTGCTAGTTACCGATTATTCGTGCCGAACAGGCTACAAACAATACCAATGGAAACTTCATCGGAAATAATGCCCATGTAAACGTGACACCATTTCCACCCGCATGCCATGTCCTACATCAGAAGCCCCTGCCGAGTAACAAAAAAATGGAAAACACCTACAACCTTTCCCCTTCATTATCTCCCTCCCTCCTTTGTAAGCAGAGCACACAACCTTTCCCCTTCTTTGTCTCCCTCCCTCTTTTCACCCTCCTTACCTTGAGCACCACTCCTTCTCCCGCCACGCCCACGCTTACTCAACACACCCCTCCCCCTCCCTGCTGTCTCACTGCCATCCTCTCCACTCCCATCCTCTCCACCCATGCGCCCACGCTTACTCAACACACCCCTCTCCCCCCCTGCCTCACTCCCATCCTCTCCACTCACACGCCCACGCTTGCGTTCCCTGCTGAGCACTGCAGCTCCCTTTTGTGGCATCCGTACATCTGACCCCTCCTCCTCCTCCTCCTCCTCCTGCCTCAGCTCCTCGCCCCAGTTTCCTTCACTCCCAGCTGCCTCACCCCTTTCGCCACTCAAGCGTCCACGTCCACGTCCACGTCCACCATTGCCGCGCACTGCTTTGTTCGGTGGCTTTTGTGAAGCAGCAGCCGCTTTGTTCTGTGGCGTTTGTAAAGCAGCAGCTGTCAACGCTCGTGCCCTTGCTGGCTTGGATGCCTGGAATGTGGGGTTTGGTGGACGTTTTTAGTTGGTGGACGTTCTTAGCTGGTGGACGTTGGTGGACGTTGTTAGTATGTGGTGAAGGTGTGCACAGACATGGTATTTGAACGTGTACTATCAGATTCCTAATAGTACACATGCTGCGCATACGTTTGCGGCCTCATGTTTGGCAAGTGCAATAGTTTTAAACCAATTTTCCATTTGTTCTGCTCACTGCGAATGGGTCAGCTCTGAATTTCTGCACACTGTGAATGGACAATTCTGCACACTGTGAATGGGCCAGCTCTAAATTTCTACGTCTTGTTCACAAATGGCAGCTCCAATTCAACTTCATAATAATCTACTCATCTCTACCGATAGGTGCTAGTTTGAAAGCATAAGCTTGTCAGATACCTGTGTATGTGGCTTTACTGCTGCTGCTGCTGCTGCTGCTGTTGCCGTCGCCACACTTTCTGTTGTGCGTGAATTTGCAAGGTGTTGAGGTGACAGCACAGGAGCCACTCCTCTATGTGCCAGGCCGGTGTGGTAGTGCTGCTGCTGCTGCTGCTGCTGCTGCTTGGGTTGCTGCACCGGTTGCTGCTGCTGCTGCTGCTGCTGCTGCTGCTGCTGCTTGGGTTGCTGCACCGGTTGCTGCTGCTGCTCCCCCTCTTGCTGCTGCTGTGGCTGCTGCTGCTGCTGCTGCTGTAGCTGCTGCTGCGGTGGTATTTCCTGTTCTTCTTGCAGGCTGGGCTTCAGAGGTGTGAACGGCAGAGTGGGTGCTGCCCCTGCGTGCCTCGCAGTACGTGTGCGGCGTGTGCGTGTGCAGTTGAGAGTGTGAGGGCTGTGGATGGCGCTTGTGTTCTCGCCCTCCTCCTCATCAGCACCAGCACCGATAGCAGAAGCACTGGCACCAGCACCAGCATGGGCTGAAGCAGGAAGCGCGACGGTGGACCCCAATGAAGCTGTCCTGCTGCTTGTGTTAAAGGAAGCGAAAGAGGTGGTGGGGGTGCGGCTGCGTCCTTTCCTTTGTGCTTGGTTTTGCTGTGTCAAGGCTCCTTTGCCCCTACCGCTGCTACGAACGACGCTGTTGTCGTGTTCAATGTCATCAGCATGGGTGTCATCAGACCTCGTGAATTCTTTGGTCCTGTTGCGTGTGGATCTGCTGCCGCTCCTCACACCTCGCCCCTTTGTGCAGGCAGTGTTTAAAATTTGCATGACGTTGTAGGCAGCGTTGCATGAAACCTTGGCACAACATTGCAAGCAGTGTTGCATGAAGCCCTGGCACGATATTGTAGGCAGTGTTGCAGACATTGTAAGCAGCGTTGCATGAAACCCTGGCACAACATTGTAGGCAATGTTGCATGAAACCCTGGCACAACATTGCAAGCAGTGTTGCAGATATTGCAAGCAGTGTTGCATGAAGCCCTGGCACGACATTGTAGGCAGCGTTGCAGACATTGCAAGCAGTATTGCATGAAACCCTGGCACGACATTGGGCAGTGTTGCAGACATTGCAAGCAGTGTTGCATGAAGCCCTGGCACGACATTGTAGGCATAGGCAGTGTTGCATGAAACCCTGGCACGACATTGTAGGCAGTGTTGCAGACATTGCAAGCAGTGTTGTATGAAGCCCTGGCACGGCATTGTAGGCAGTGTTGCATGAAGCCCTGGCACGACATTGTAGGCATAGGCAGTGTTGCATGAAACCCTGGCACGACACTGTAGGCAGTGTTGCATGAAACCCTGGCACGACATTGGGCAGTGTTGCAGACATTGTAAGCAGTGTTGCATGAAGCCCTGGCACGACATTGTAGGCAGTGTTACATGAAGCCCTGGCACGACATTGTAGGCAGTGTTGCACGAAGCCCTGGCATGACATTGTAAGCAGTGTTGCATGAAGCCCTGGCACGACATTGTAGGCAGTGTTGCATGAAATCCTGGCACAACATTGCAAGCAGTGTTGCATGAAATCCTGGCACGATTGTAGGCATAGGCAGTGTTGCATGAAACCCTGGCACGACATTGTAGGCAGTGTTGCAGACATTGCAAGCAGTGTTGCATGAAGCCCTGGCACGACATTGTAGGCATAGGCAGTGTTGCATGAAACCCTGGCACGACATCGTAGGCAGTGTTGCACGAAGCCCTGGCACAACATTGTAAGCAGTGTTGCATGAAACCCTGGCATGACATTGTAGGCAGTGTTGCATAAAGCCCTGGCACAACATTGCAAGCAGTGTTGCAGATATTGCAAGCAGTGTTGCATGAAGCCCTGGCACGACATTGTAAGCAGCGTTGCACGAAGCCCTGGCATTATAGATCTTCAGCATCACATAACTCAAGCACCAGATACCCCCAGCATCACATACCCCCGGCATCACATAATCACAGCATCATATACCCACAGCATCACATACTCCCAGCATTAGGTACCCTCAGCATCATGAACCCCCAGCATTAATTACCCCCACTTTCACATTCCCCCAGTGACCGTATCAAGAACACACGCACATTGGTAGCTAGACATAACACTGCACACTGCACACTGCACACAAACACGCACACACACGCACACACACACGCACACATATTGGTAGCTAGACATAACACTGCACACTGCACACAAACACACACACACGCACACAAACACACACACACATATTGGTAGCTAGACATCACACTGCACGCTGCACACAAACACACACACACGCACACACACACATATTGTTAGCTAGACATCACACTGCACGCTGCACACACACACGCACACACACGCACACATATTGGTAGCTAGACATCACACTGCACGCTGCACACAAACACACACACACGCACACACACACGCGCACGCATATTGGTAGCTAGACATCACACTGCACGCTGCACACAAACACACACACAAACACACACACACACACACACACACATATTGGTAGCTAGACATAACACTGCACGCTGCACACAAACACACACACACATATTGGTAGCTAGACATCACACTGCACGCTGCACACACACACACACACGCACACACACACACGAACACATATTGGTAGCTAGACATCACACTGCACGCTGCACACAAACACACACACACACGCACACACACACACACGCGCACGCATATTGGTAGCTAGACATCACACTGCACGCTGCACACAAACACACACACACAAACACACACACGCACACATATTGGTAGCTAGACATAACACTGCACGCTGCACACAAACACACGCACACACACACGCACACACACTCGCACGCATATTGGTAGCTCGACATAACACTGCACGCTGCATACAAACACACACACACAAACACACACACAAACACACACACACACGCACACGCACACATATTGGTAGCTAGACATAACACTGCACACAAACACACACACACGCACACATATTGGTAGCTAGACAACACACTGCACACTGCACACAAACAGACACACACACACACACACACGCACACACACACACGCACACACACACGCAAACATATTGGTAGCTAGACATAACACTGCACACTGCACAGCACACAAACACACACACACACACGCACACACATACACACATACAAACACACACGACTAACCCAAGCCCCCCCCCCCCCTTCAGCAACACACACACTCCCAGCACCATGCAGTTCAGAAACACAAAGCAGCAGTGACGACACATGCTCTTCCTGTGTGTGTAGGTGTTCTATATGACATCGTGGAATTCAAAAGGATTGGCCCTTTGAAAACTGATCAATCATTTAAACCCTTTGATAGCCAGACATCATTCAAACCCTTTAAATTAAATCAAAGTATGCACAACAAAAGACAAGTGTGTAAATGCCGATCAACCTGGCAATACCACCCAACTCTAGACATTTTGAGCCGCATTACCTTCGTAGCAGCAGGAGCAGGGGCGCTGCCTTCTCTTTTGGCGGCTCTTCCACGGCCTGGAATTAAACAACGGAGTTTCAGATTAGCAAAAAGGGTAATTAATAGCATTGAATAAATTGACAAACTGAGTACGACATCTCTGAATGGGGCTCATTTGCAAGGCTTTCTTGGCAGCACAGTCGTCACAATAACCGCATCCAGAACCATTCTGGACACTTGCATACTCGCACGCTTAATTGACGACTGCATGCTGCAAAGGCTCATTTGCGAGGTATATGCTTGGCAGCACAGTCGTCACAATAACCGCATCCAAAACCATTTTGGACACTTGCATACTCACACGCTTAATTGACGACTGCATGCTGCAAAGGCTCATTTGCAAGGCATGCTTGGCAGCACAGTCGTCACAAGAACCGCATCCAGAACCATTCTGGACACTTGCATACTCACACACTTAATAAAAGACTGCATGCTGCAAAGCATCAGCAGCACGGGCTGCGCAAGGAGGTGCCCTGGGTTGGCCACGTCCGTACAGTCATACCTTAGGCACGGATTCCCATTGTAACAACCCCATTTTTACACCATACGTTAGGATACATGTCATAATAGGTAACTGGCCAGCGCTGAGCATGGTCTAACCTCTCAGCTCGAGAAGAGAAGAGGTGGAGATCGTTTATCAGGAAGAAGTTATGACCTCTGTCAAGTGTGGTGAGTAATGGGAGGGTTAGCTCACACACAAGCTTGAAAAACATAGAGCATGGTGATAGGCTTGTCGACACCTTGTTGCAAATATACCAACTTGTTCATGATTTCCTTTCTCAGCAGAACAATAGGCTTTTTCTTTTTCTTTCTTTATTTGTGGCTGGCCGAGACCAGTCAGCAGCCGATCAGCCAAACAATCTGGCTGAAGGTCACCCCCCATTGTAACCATTGTTGCAAATAGACCAAACCTAGAGATGGAGGACCTGATGGAGGACAAGGATGGAGGACAAGGATGGCAAGCAGGAGAGAGTCAGCAAGGTACCAAGCTGCAGAACTTGTTGTGTCATCTTGCAGTCTTACAAGTAAGAGTTGTGAGCAGAAGCTGCAGGGCTCCTTGTGTCATCTTGCAGCCATACAAGTAAGAGTTACAAGCAAAAAACAAGGGGTCCTTAATCAAGTCTGTGCTCTGCGCCATATACCTCCCACACAATATGCACACACACGCACACGCACACACACACACACACACTCCGTTCACCTGCGGCCTTGCGTTGCTGTGGCTGCTGCCTCTGCTTCTTGGTGGGAGGCTGCTGTGCTTGGTCCTGCAAGGCCTCAGCTCCTCCATTCTGTGAAGTCGTTGCACATGAGCAATGTTGGCCAAAACCATACATATACGGTGTATGTACGGTGATTTCGGCAGGGGAATCACCAAGTATACGGTGCATGTATACGGTTCTGGCCAACCCTACGCGTAAGCGTTGTATGAGGAATAGCACCAAATGAAGCCAAGCAGTTGGTACAGATAATTTGCAGTGATGTTTGCCGGTGCGGCCTGCCAACACAAAATTGCGTTGACAATGTGTCATGAGTCATGTGTTAGCAGCACAAAGATCAAATGACGGCATCATGATTTATGTTTGCCCGCCAGCATGTGGCGGCTGTCAACTCAAGGTTGCACCGATGTGTTGGATGCTTGGAGCAGTTGTATCATCAACTGGCTTTACAAGCAGTTGCTTGGAGCATGAATGCTTGGAGCAATTGCATCATCAACTGGCTTTACTCGCTAGTGCATGAAAATAAAATGTACCAGTGAGCATGGCTGTGGTGGCCAACACAGCTTCACAAGGACCCCCAGGTATCGTTCTAGTGCATGAAAAAAAGGTACCTGCATAACAAAACCTGCATACAAAACCTGCATAAAAAACAGGTATTTGCGAGCGAGGCTCTAGTGACCAATGTAGCTCTACAAGGACCCTCAGACACGTGATAGCGCATACAAATTGAATGTACTTGTGAGCAAGGCTGTGGTGGTCAACGTAGCTCTATAAGGACCCCTAGACACGTGATAGCGCATACAAATTGAATGTACTTGTGAGCAAGGCTGTGGTGGTCAACATAGCTCTACATGTACCATCAGATACGTGCTAGTGCATTAAAATAAAATGCTGATCAATGTACATTCTCAGCGCAACTGACGACTGTCAGATAGTGCATTCCTAAGTCGACAGAAAAAACGCTAGCAAAAGTGTTGTTGCTTGTTGTGGGCATTGTGGAGTTGCACCTTCAAAGCAGAAGCATGGTGTAGCGTACTCTGCCTTGCACTGTAAAAATTGGCGCCGTTGAATCAAGCCTTATTACTAAGCCAGCCCCAAAGCAATTTGAAGGTACAAAGATCGTTCCATAACATAGATCAGTACCATGCCAATTTTTTGGTTAGTGGGTGGCGTTGATGAGCACATGATCCTTCCTTTTTTGGCAGAACAGCGAAACCAGAGCGCTCTTGCAGCATCTGAGATAACCATCACCAAATGCAAGTCACAGCTCAACCCACATTAAAGCGTTTTTGCAGGACTTGGAAAGCGCCCTCTCGCTTGCTGGGACTTTTGTCGGCCTTGGCCCCATTGGTCATCATGGTGGTGCGTAGGGGGGGAGGAAGGGGTGGGCACGCATGTTCAGAGAGTGGGGGCTGGGAGTGTGGCTCAAAGCCAGTGAAGAGCACATCCATGGCAAGCTGAATCAATATAGGAAGGAGAAACTGGTGTGGTGCTTTTTGTTTGTTTGTGTGTGTGTGTGTGTGTGTGTGTGTGTGTGTGTGTGTGTGTGTGTGTGTGTGTGTGCGTGAGTAAATGTGTGTGTATGTGTGTGCGTTTAAGTACGTATTTGTGTGTAGAGAGACTATAAGTTGGAACTGGCTAGGAATCATAAAAAATGGAAGTTCAGGCAGCAGGAAAGGAAGCTGTTTGCAGCAAGTAATAACCAGCACCACTTTTTGGTATAATGATGGGTGCAGCACCACCTTTTGGTATAATGATGGGCGCAGAAAAATCAGCTGGCTATGCACACAGACCATGTGAAAATATTATCTGATGCAAAGTTTTACCCCCGGGCTGTGTGGACAGGGACAAGGCCAAACTTGAAGGAAACAAGATCGCTGGTCAACAGAAAGAAGGCAAAATATGGCACCCCCTTACTAGTTTAACAATAGTTCAACTTGTAATAAAGTTCAACATTTGTAACCAGAGTGAGATTAAAGAACTGTAAGCACCTTCAACTTATAACAGGAGCTCAACACTTGTAACCAGAATGAGATTCAAATACAAAAGCACCTGCCGGTACCAAGATAATATGGTTTAAGCTTGGAGGTAAAAGCTGAAGATACACGGTTTAAGCTTGGAGGCAAAGCTGACACTCGCATGCCTCTTTCCTCACGTCTTCTAACGTCCATTTCTTTCCAGCCCAAATCTAAAGACTTCCTGTGCGCCTCCCTAGCACCCTAAGTCATCGCTCTGCCAAAGGTGCTGTACATGTAGGGTTGGCCAAACCATGTATGTAAATTATATATACATATATGCGGTGTATACACAGTACTTTTTGCAGGGATCTCATCTAATATACAATCATATACGGCGTGTTATATATACAGTTTCAGCCAACCCTAAGCACGTGCAACAATTGCATCACGAAATCAGACATACACCTGCGTGCCTTCTCCCACGTGTACAGAAGCAGACCCTAAGCACGTGCAAGAACTGGCCCACGAAATCAGACATCCACCTGCGTGCCTTCTCCCACGTGTGCAGAAGCAGCGTGCTCCGTGCCCTGCGGCAGAGGCTGCCTTGACAGTCCTGACCTATCCTCCTCTGCTTCTCTGACTGTGGCTACTGGTGCCGCTGCAACTGCCCCTGCCGATCGAGGAGGTGGGGGAGGCGGCATAAGCACGACCGCGTCTTGCTGCGGCTGCGGCTGCTGCTGCTGCTGAGGGGGAGGCGGCATAAGCACAGCTGCATCTTGCTGCTGCTGCTGCTGCATGGGGTAAGACACAGGGGCCCTGACACCTGTTGTGGCTGTGGCACCAGGTGGCAATCTTTGTGGGGGAGTTGCAGCAAGGTGCTGTTTTGAGAGCGGCCCATAGGATAGGGGCCCATTGTCACTGCTGCCGCTGCTGCCGCCACCTCCTCCCCCCCAGCCCCAAGTAAACCCCTCTACAATTCCTGCCAGGCCTTGGAACGCCTGCGAGGAGGGGGAGCGTGCATGTGTGGTTGTGATCATACATCCCTGCCAGGCCTCGGAATGATTGCAAGGAGGGGGAGTGTGAAATTGATTGATATAAGAAACCCGTGAGGAAATGATCGCGCTTTGAGTATGCACAACACCCAATCCTTGCGTAGGTTTTGGCGATAGGACTGTGTAAAAATGCCCATGACATTATAGCAGCAGGCCTTGACATCTTTTGTGCAGGCTGCTTAAATTTGAATTTTTTTTTTTAAGGTTTACCAGCAGGCCATTGGGCTTTGCACATACAAATACTATTCAGTGTTGAACCCTTCCTGAAAGAATTGACCAGACGTTTAAATTTATAGATCAATTAAAACTGCTTTGAGTTCTACTTGGCGTTTGAATTTATAGATCAATTTAACTGCTTTGAGTTCTACCTGGCGTTTGAATTTAAAGATCAATTAAAGTGCATTGAGTTCTACCTGGCGTTTGGATTGTGTACAAAAATATGCCTTGAAGGACAGATCTATACACTCACTCAACACACGAGCATACACACAAACACACACACACACACATACACACACACGCACACACACACACGCACACACACATACACACACATACACACACGCACACACACACACACACACACACACACACACACACACACACACACACACACACATGAAAACACACACGGAACAAGGTGTGCTCTTGGAACTGAATGCATGCAAGCATAGATAGAAAGCAAATTTCATACAGATTAAATGTATTTTATAGGGTTGGCCAAAACCATACGTACATACGTATACACAATGTATATACGGTATCCTTAGCAGGGAAATTACAATACATACGGTCAAATACGGTGTGCATATGCAGTTCTGGCCTAACCTAATAAGTCATCAGCAGGCACAGAGTTGTTAGATCAGCAGGCACAGAGTTGTTAGATCAGCAGGCACAGAGTTGTTAGATCAGCAGGCACAGAGTTGTTAGATCAGCAGGCACAGAGTTGTTAGATCAGCAGGCACAGAGTTGAGGGCACGACAATACAAAGGCGGCAGGCCTCTGAAAGCAGCAGATCGGTCAACTGCAGCTTGTGTGTGCTGCAGTGAAATGAAGCTGAAGGCGCGTGGCATTGTAACAATAAGTAAGGTTGGCCAAAAACGTATATGCACACCGTAGTTGGCCGTATATTTGATGAAATCCCTGCAAAAGATTACCGTATATACACCGTATATATAAATGGTTTTGGCCAACCCTAAAAATAAGATTACACGCACCAACCTGACTGGCAGCTTGGGTCTCTGTGACAGAAGGGCGAGGCTGGATGGGAGGAGCTAAATGAAGGGGTGATGCTGAGCGGGGGCGAGCGGTGTGCGCGTGTGGGATTGGAGTATTTACTTTTTCTGTTGCTGCTGCCGTGGCCGTTGCGGATTTTGCTTCTGGAGGTCCCGCTGCTGCTGCTGATCTTGCTGCTGCTACTGCTGTATGATTGGCAACAGGTTGAGCAGGGACCAGAGTTGTGCAGGTGCCTGTTAGGAGTGCTTCTGGTAGTGTTTGCGTTGGTGCTGGTTGGGAGTGCCTGTCGGTGCCTGTTGGGAGTGCTTCTGGTGGTGTTTGCATCGATGCTGGTTGCAGGTGCCTGTTGGTGCCTGTTGGGAGTGCTTCTGGTAGTGTTTGCGTCGGTGCTGGTTGGGAGTGCCTGTCGGTGCCTGTTGGGAGTGCTTCTGGTGGTGTTTGCATCCATGCTGGTTGCAGGTGCCTGTCGGTGCCTGTTGGGAGTGACTC
>Ga0307974_1000940_pt1:15000-17500 | contig 19172 bp, 24 predicted proteins | sample OrgLakmetagen784_FD_201812 | JGI IMG/M metagenome (GOLD analysis project Ga0307974, IMG submission 201812) | Saline water microbial communities from Organic Lake, Antarctica - #784 | ecosystem: Environmental > Aquatic > Non-marine Saline and Alkaline > Saline | place: Antarctica... | reverse complement strand
CGTGCAAAAATGGGCTGCTGCATTTTATGGCAAAGGAGCACTGATGTGCAGAGCTGGGCAGGGCTGCGTTTTATGACAAGGGAGCACAGGACGTGCAGGAATTAGCTGCATTTTATGGCAAAGGAGCACTGGATGTGCAGAGCTGGGCAGGGCTGCGGTTTATGGCAAAGGAGCACAGGACGTGCAGAAATGGGCTGCGTTTTATGGCAAAGGAGCACTGGATGTGCAGAGCTGGGCTTGGCTGCCTTTTATTTGACACAGGAGCACAGGATGCGCAGATCTGGGCTTGGCTGTGTTTGGGAGAGGCGCAAGAAGCAATCAGATGGTAAAAGAAATGGTCTGGGTGCTGAGGGCCGGACAATGTGACACACACGGGGTTGGCCAGAACCATACACGCACATAAACACATAAATACGTGCACATGTGTATGTAGGTACATGCATGTACCGTGCGGTATGTACTATTTGTAGGGTATGTATGCATCGTACTTTACCGTACTCATCCTGCTCTTCAAATTCCAGAAGTACTTCATTAAATCCCTGCACCCCTCCGCAACCCCAAAACAAGCCCAAACAAACGGTCCCTCCCAAGGATAGCCCAAATGAATACTTACGCAGTCCCTCAGCAGGACCCAAAAAATTAAGACGGGGGGTTGTAGGTAAAAGGTACACGGGGTTGTAGGTGGAGGTACGGTGTTGCGCATTTCAGTTGTAGGTAAGACGGGGGTTTGCGCATTATGGTAGGTAACACGGGGGGTTGTAGGTAAAGGTACGGTGTTGTGCATTACGGTGACGTTTCAGGGAATCCTCGATGAGATACGGTCATACACAATCTTAATCGTCGTAAAGTATGACAAGAATCTCGCTGCCTGCAACAGACACCATATAATTGTGGTTGTTTTGATTCACCACCCAGATGCCAGTCAACACACACAGCACACACCCTTGTATACACCCACGTAGACGCGTGCACACACACGCACACACTCACAAACACACACTCTCTCTCTCTCTCTCACACACACACACACACACACACACACACACACACACACACACACACACACACACACACACACACACACACACACACACACACACACACACACACACACACACACACACACACACACATAGTTCGGCCAGAGAGCTGTGGTGTGGTGCATACAGGACTGGCCAGAACCATGCGCAGAAAAACTGTATGTACGTGCCAACATTTACGTAGGGATGCATGTGTCGTATATTGTATAAATACACCATATATGACTAGGGTTGTGCATAAACAGGGGGTTGCGCAGGGAAGATTTCAGATAATGTGTTATCAGAACGCTTAAACAAACGTTTCCTTAGCTACTTTTATGATTAAGGCCGGCATTGTGCTCCTGCAATCTCAACGTTACATGGTTGAAATTTTACATTTCATGAAACGGTGCACCTTAAGACAAACATGGTTATTACATACTCGAGCTGCTCGTGCAATAAACCAAAGAATCTTGTGCAGGGGCACCGTACATTGTCACACATGTGTAGGGTTGGCCAGAAACGTGGGTAAATACGGTGTATGTTGCGTGTATCCTATGAAGCACGTGTGCGGCAATGCTCACTTTGCAATACATGTATAGGGTTGGCCAGAATCGTAGGTGAATACGGTTTGCATGGGTATTTTTAGCAAGGAAATCGTTATACATTCGGTCATATGCGGTGTGTAAATACGGTTCTGGCCAACCTTACACATGTGCTGCAAAATGAGCATTGCCGCACACGTGCTTTAAAGCAGACACGCAATGTACACCGTATATACCTACAGTTCTGGCCAACTCTACACAGGTGTGACAATGCACAGTGCCCCTGCGCAAGATTCCTTTAATTTATTGCACGAGCAGCTCGAGTTTATATTATCCACGTGTGTCTCAGGTGTTTAGGTTCTGGCCAACCTTACACATGTGCTGCAAAGTGCGCATTGCCGCACACGTGCTTTATAGCAGACACGCAACGGACACCACTGCAACCTTACCTGGACGTGGTCAAAGGAGTACGCAAACTGAACGTGCAGAGGGCTGCGGCGAAGTCTGGCGCTCCAAAGACTCCACGTAGAAACGCCGTACACTGCCGTACACCACTGCAACCTTACCTGGACGTGGCTAAAGGAGTACGCACACTGCACGTGCAGAAGGCTGCAATGTACAGCCACAGGCTGTCAAGGCAACAAGGAATGTGTGCCCCATCTGACACTTGCTGCTACCTTATCTGGACGTGGTCAAAGTACGCATGCAGCGTGCTGAGGGCTGCGGCGAAGTCTCATGCTCCAAAGACAACACATAGAAGCACCGCCATACACCACTGCTATACCTGGACGTGGTCAAGTACGCATGCAGCGTGCTGAGGGCTGCGGCGAAGTCTCGTGCTCCAACGACAACACACAGAAACACCGCCATGCACCACTGCTATACCTGGACGTGGTCAAGTACGCATGCAGCGTGCTGAGGGCTGCGGCGAAGTCT
>Ga0307974_1000940_pt1:7500-10000 | contig 19172 bp, 24 predicted proteins | sample OrgLakmetagen784_FD_201812 | JGI IMG/M metagenome (GOLD analysis project Ga0307974, IMG submission 201812) | Saline water microbial communities from Organic Lake, Antarctica - #784 | ecosystem: Environmental > Aquatic > Non-marine Saline and Alkaline > Saline | place: Antarctica... | reverse complement strand
TCTGCCTCTCGACCACCCTTAATTGAACAGTCCCATACCTTATGGCGGCAAACAGGGACGCCACATTATCTGGGCATTGGAGGCCCTGCAAGCAGGGAATAATATGAGGGTTAGCCAGTAGTTGTAAGCTAGGCAAGACGCGTCTGCTTGCCAATGGTATGTAAGTCCTCCGATACGCATGTACCTCAAGAAAAGGAACTCCAACATGTACTACCTACCCATACTCCATAAATGATTGGGGGTCTGCAACTTCCTGCCAAGATTTTTCTTACGTATTTTGTACATATTCCGTACATATTCTGTACGTATTCTGCACATGTATACTTGGTCCTCCTACCCTGCGTAGCGCACACAACAAGGTGCTGCTCATCCTTGTTTGTGTGGAACCAATTAGGGAATTGTTAGAGTGAACTGTACAGGGTACCACATACCTGCAATATAATCTCTAGCTGCCGCACTAGCTCAGAGCCAAACTCCCCCAAATCCGTGCACAGAGCCTGACACAGAGGCGCCAGGGGTAGGTACCTCCCCCCTGCGCTCCTGCTGCTGCTGCCGCTGCTGCTGCTCTCGCCGTTCTGGGTGTGACCCTCTCCTTGGTTGCTTGTGCTAGACTCTGATGGCTGTGTGAGTGCATGGGTTCAGGAGGAGCGAGTAAAAAGGTATGTGACTGCGTCAGATTGTCATTTGTGAACTCTGAAAGTACTTGCTAGATAGGGTGATGTGTAATGCCACATCCTGCTTCGTGGGGGGAAAAGCTCCAGCAAGCCTTGTTTGCAAGCATACCTTGATCTGCTTCAGCAGGAACATGGCCAAGCGCTGGGAGCAGGTGGACGCGGCGAACTGCTCGCCCGTTGCCATGCTTTGGATGGGAGGATCCACAAAGTAGTGACACAAGATGGAAAGGTGAACCTCCTCTGGATGGAGGACAGGTTCCTCCATGCTTACCCTATCTTGGTCAAATGTACCAAAGCATGTATAAATTATAAAATGATACTCGTTTGCTATTAATTCAGGATTGCCTGCATTATTTCAAATTGGTTGAAGAAATGTTTCGAGTTGGTTGCAGAATTGCATCGCATCCGAAATTGCTAGCGATAAAAATTAATTTGAAGTTTTGCAAAATGCTATTGCACCAACGCACAAACGTCCAGCTCGAGGCTGGTCACCACCAGCATCAACCTTGTGCGCACGGCAAAAAAACCTCACCCAGACTAAGAAGACGTTACTTGTCGACAGCAGCTCCATCGGCGTCGAAGCGAGAACCCTCTTCTGACGAGCAGCTGCAACCTGGAACGAGCACCTCTCACGATGGCAGAAGCAGCAGCAGCAGCTGCAGCAGTGAGGCATCCTCCTTCGTGCGGGCGCTGCCTGCCTGCCTGCTGGTTTCCAGCCTGTTGAGTGCCCGTGCTGCCCGGGCGGAGGAGAGGCCTTGGAAACCCCGGAGGCATCACAGGAGGCTGGAGGAAAGGTTTAAAGACACCTGGGCTGATGATGTGGTGCAGGTGAGGGGAAATCAAGGAATAGGAAGGGGTTTGAGAAAAGACACAGGCGAGACACGAGCACGCTCACGCACAAAGGACAGGAACAAGGACAGGAACAATCACACACGCACATATACACACACACATGAACACACTTGCATAAGCACGCATACCTACTCACACACACACACTCACACACACACACACGTACACACACACACACACACACACACACGTACACTCATTCACACACGCACACACACGTTCACATTCACACACACACACACACACGCAAGCACGCGCACACATACACACACACTCACGCACACACACACACACTCGCACACATTCACACATACACACACACTTGCAAACATACATATACACACATACACACTTGCGCACACACACACACATTCACACACACACTCACATTCAAACACACGCACGCACGCATACGCGCGCACACACATACACACACGCGCGCACATACGCACGCACATACTCGCACACACACACATACTCACACACACACACTCTCGCACAAACACGTACACACTTGCACACACACATACACACACGCGCACACACATAAACACAATCACAAACACACATGCATATACATGCATACACAAGCTACGCAAAGGCAGTCACTGCGCAAACACAAAAGTGTATACAAACAAACCACTATGCAAACGCATAAGCACACACACACACATACACACACATGCACACATACGCACACACACACATATACATATATCATATATACATGCACAAATACATGCATACACACGCACACACACACACTCACACACACACATGCACACACACACACGCACATACACACAAATACACAAATACACACATGCACATATGCACACACGCACATACACACGCACATGGTTGCATACATGCTCACTGTGGGCAATCACTTTCTGCGTTGCCACAAATGGGTATCAATTTGAAGGCAGGCACTTAATCTTGTTGTCTGAGTTACACTCTCTTACGATGTGGTT
>Ga0307974_1000940_pt1:0-2500 | contig 19172 bp, 24 predicted proteins | sample OrgLakmetagen784_FD_201812 | JGI IMG/M metagenome (GOLD analysis project Ga0307974, IMG submission 201812) | Saline water microbial communities from Organic Lake, Antarctica - #784 | ecosystem: Environmental > Aquatic > Non-marine Saline and Alkaline > Saline | place: Antarctica: Organic... | reverse complement strand
CAATCACCACGTCTACAAATGTGTATGTGTGTGTATGTGTGTGAAAACACGCACAGTAAGGGGGCAATCACCACGTCTCTACAAATGTGTATGTGTGTGTATGTGTGTGAAAACATGCACAGTAAGGGGGCAATCACCACGTCTCTACAACTGTGCATGTGTGTGTGTATGTGTGTGAAAATACGCACAGTAAGAAGGCAATCACCACGTCTCTACAACTGTGTATGTGTGTGTGTGTGTGTAAACACGCACAGTAAGGGGGCAATCACCACGTCTCTACAACTGCTGAGCTCAGGGCGTACAATGACAGGGTGTACGATGACAGGGTGTACAATGACAGGGTGCACAATGACAGGGTGCACAATGACAGGGTGCACAATGATAGGGTGCACAATGACAGGGTGTACAATGACAGGGTGCACAATGACAGCACACGCACACACACACGCACACAAATACGCACACAAACGCACACACACATACACACACAAACACATACACAAACACATACACACACACATGCGCGCGCACACACACACACGCACACACACGCGCACACACACACACACACGCGCGCGCACACACACACACGCACACACACACGCACACACACGCACAAACACAAACACACACACATACACACGTATACACACGCACGCACACGCACACACATTCACACACACGTACACACGCACAAACACACCACTTGTGTTCAGCCCCAGAAGAAACGGAGCAGCAAAAGGAGTTTGTTATCCCAGACTGGTGGAACCCTGGTCCGCGTTTTGTGGCAGATCCTAGTGTGCAGGTGGGTGCGCAGATCCTAGCATACAGGCAAGTTTCAGTTGCTTCAGCTGTGTGTGTATGTGTGTGTGCGTGTGTGTGTGTGTGTGTTTGCGTTGGTGCCAGCAAGTAGGCTGAGTGTGTGTGTGTCGTGCGGTTGTGTGTTTGTGTGTGTGTGTTTGTGGTGTGTATGCGTGCGTGCGTGTGTTTGCGGGGGGGATGCCAAACACCCTCATCATCCTTTTAAACTCATGCATGGATGTTGTGTATTTATCACACATGCACATACACACCTTGCTCACGAGGCCTGTGTGTGTGCTTGTGCTTGCGCACAAAAATGAATGTTTTACAACCTCGCCTCTTACAGGCCTCACAAGCAACCGCTGCAGAACGCTTATTGTCACACACGCACATACACACCTTGCTCACAAGGCTTTTGTGTGAGGTCTGTGCTTGCGCACGCCTAACAAAAAATTGTTATGCAACCTCGCACATTTCCACTCTCACAGGCCTCGCGAGCAACCGCTGCAGAACGCTTATTGTCCCGGATAGAGTCCTCTAAGGTCAGAGGCAGCGATTTTGAGCTCAGCGGCATTGTGCGCTTGCGGCTGCTCTGCCAGGTGTGTGGGTGTGGGTGTGGGTGTGGGTGTGGGTGTGGGTGTGGGTGTGGGTGTGGGTGTGGGTGTGGGTGTGGGTGTGGGTGTGAATGTGGATGTGGTTGCGGGTGCAGGTGCGGATGTGGGTGTGGGCGTGGGTGTGGGTGTGGGTGTGGGTGTGGGTGTGGGTGTGGGCGTGGGTGTGGGCGAGGGTGTGGGTGTGGGTGTGGGTGTGGGTGTGGGTGTAGGTATGGTTGCAAGTTTGGGTGTGGGCGTGGGTGTGGGCGTGGGTGTGGGCGTGGGTGTGGTGTGGGTGTGGGTGTGTGGGCGTGGGTGTGGGTGCGGTGCGGGTGTGGATGAAGGTGTGGGTGTGAGTGAGGGTGAGGGAAGCACCAAGACTGCCCGCACCTTATCAGTGCTTCAGAGCACCTCAGCAGTGCTTTAGAGCACCTTAGCATTGTTTCAGAGCACCTTAGCAGTGTTTCAAGGCACCTTAGCAGTGCTTCAGAGCACCTTATCAGTGTTTCAGAGCACCTAAGCAGTGTTTCAGAGCACCTTAGCATTGTTTCAAAGCACCCTAGCAGTGTTTCAAAGCACCATAGCATTGTTTCAAAGCACCCTAGCAGTGTTTCAAAGCACCATAGCAGTGTTTCAGAGCAAGTGCAAGCAGCAGCCGCAGCAGCTGCGGCAGCAGTGAGGAAAGCAAGGACAGCACCAGCGCAGTGATAGTGGCTAGAGGAAGCAAATTCTGGGGTTGGGAGGGCAGTAATGGAGTAGAGTAGCAGAACTGAGAGTGTTAAACAAACAGCATATCGCACTTGCTTTGCCCTTTTGCGGTGTCCTCTTTCATTAAAACTGTATGTGGAGCTTATTGGTGCTAAACAGGCTTACATCCCTCGGGGTTGATGCGGGAAGGGCATATTTTTTGGGGGTGCGGGGAAGGTGTGGGATTTAACTTGATCGATATTTTGGGTGCGGGATGAGAATGCGAAGGTGTGATATTAGGGCAAGAGAAAGGTAAACAGTGATGCACTTGATGAGAGAAGGTAAACGGTGATGCACTAGATGAGAGAAGGTAAACAATGATGCACTTGATTTCTGTGCCTCTGTCTTACACAGGAGGG
>Ga0307974_1000936_pt1 | contig 19202 bp, 23 predicted proteins | sample OrgLakmetagen784_FD_201812 | JGI IMG/M metagenome (GOLD analysis project Ga0307974, IMG submission 201812) | Saline water microbial communities from Organic Lake, Antarctica - #784 | ecosystem: Environmental > Aquatic > Non-marine Saline and Alkaline > Saline | place: Antarctica: Organic Lake... | reverse complement strand
GATAAAGCGTCTCGCACACGTAGATATTGCCCAGCCCCGCCACGATCCGCTGATCGAGAAGCGCGGATTTGATCGGGGTGGCGCGCCCCTTGAGGGCCGCGGCGAGGTAGGGCGCGTGAAAGCCGTTGCCCAAGGGTTCCGGCCCGAGTTTCGCCAGCAGCGGATGCGCCTCGGCAGTTGCCGTGGGCATCAGGTCCATCGCGCCGAAGCGGCGCGGGTCGTTGAAGGTGATGCGTGCGCCGTTCGCCATGTCGAACACGACATGATCGTGCTTTTCCGGTGCCGGATGCGCGTGCACGAAGCGCCCCACGGGGTCGCCCGAGATCAGCATCCGCCCCGACATCCCGAGGTGAATCAGCAGCGTCTCACCCGAGGCCAGATCGGCAAGGATGTATTTCGAGCGCCGGCGCAGCGTGAGCACCCGCTGCCCGGTCAGACGCGCCGCCATGTCCGCAGGGAAGGGCCAGCGCAGATCCGGGCGGTTGACGCAGGCCTTCGCGATCACCGATCCCTCCATCGCCGGGGCAAGGCCGCGGCGGACTGTCTCGACCTCGGGCAATTCGGGCATAGGTATCCTGCATGGCAAACGGGCGCATTGTAACCGCCCCCTCCTGTCCTATAAGAAATGCGAGAGCAGAAGGCGACAAGATCCATGAGCAAGAAATCCACCCATTTCGGGTTCGACGAGATTCCCGAATCGGAAAAGGCGGGCCGCGTGCGCGGGATCTTCGGCAGCGTCGCCGGCAAATACGATGTCATGAACGATGCCATGAGCCTTGGCATTCACCGCATCTGGAAGGATGCGATGATGGACTGGCTCGCGCCGCGCGCGGGGCAAAGGCTTCTGGACGTGGCCGGGGGCACCGGCGATATCGCGTTCAGGTTCCTCGACCGCGCGGGGCAGGGACATGCCACGGTTCTCGACATCACCGAGCCGATGCTGATCGAGGGGCGCCGCCGCGCCGAGGCCGAGGCTCTGGCCCGCAGCCTCGACTGGGTGGTGGGCGACGCCATGGCGCTGCCCTTTGCCGATAACAGCTTTGACGTCTACACGATCAGCTTCGGCATCCGCAACGTGACCCGCCCGCAAGAGGCGCTGGCCGAGGCGTTTCGCGTGCTCCGGCCCGGCGGGCGTCTGATGGTTCTGGAATTCAGCCAGATCCCCAACGACATGCTGCAGTCGGTCTATGACCTTTACAGTTTTCACATCATCCCGCGTCTCGGGCAGGCGATCGCCGGGGATCGCGACAGCTATCAGTATCTGGTCGAATCGATCCGTCGGTTTCCCGACCAGGAGGCTTTTCTGGAGATGGTCCGCGCCGCCGGTTTCGGGAATGCCAGGTACCGCAATCTGAGCCTCGGGATCGCCTGTCTGCATTCCGGCTGGAAACTCTGAAAGATGCGCGGACCCCACAACATCCTGCGGCTCGTGCGCACAGGTGCGACCCTTGAACGGACCGGGGCGATGGCGCTGATCATGGACGCCTTCGAGGCGCCGCCCCTGGTGCGGGCGACGATGCGGTTTCTGGCCTGGCCGTTCCAGTGGATGGGCGACAAGGGCGACGAGACCAGCCCGGCCGCGCCGCGCGCGCTTACGGCCCTGGGGCCGGCCTACATCAAGTTCGGCCAGATCCTGAGCACTCGTCCCGATCTGGTGGGCGAAGAGCTTGCCGGTCAGTTGCGCGTCCTGCAGGACAAGCTGCCGCCATTCCCCGTCGATGTGGCCAAGCAGAGCATCGCAGACGAACTTGGGCGGTCGGTCGAACAGCTGTTCGATGATTTCAGCCCGCCGGTGGCCGCCGCGTCGATCGCGCAGGTGCACAAGGCGCGGCTGCGCGAGACCGGCGAGGCGGTGGCCGTCAAGGTGCTGCGTCCGGGCATAGAACGGGCCTTTCGCCGCGATATCGACGCATTCTATTTCGCCGCACGCATGGTCGAATTGCTGGCGCCGGGTGCGCGTCGTCTGCGCCCGACCGATGTGATCGCCCATTTCGAGGGCGTCGTGATGGGAGAGCTCGACCTGCGGCTCGAAGCGTCCTCTGCGTCCGAGTTCGCGGCGAATACATCCGGGGATCCCGGCTTTCAGCTGCCCGCCGTGCACTGGACGCTGTCATCGCGGCGGGTGATGACGATGGGCTGGGCGGAAGGCGTCTCGATGGGCGACAACGCGGCGATCGACGCGGCCGGTCACGATCGCGCTGTGCTGGCCGAGCGGGTTCTCCAGCTTTTCCTCAATCACGCGTTGCGGGATGGGTATTTTCACGGCGACATGCATCAGGGCAACCTGAAGGTGGCGCCGAACGGAAACATCATCGCCTATGATTTCGGGATCATGGGGCATATCGACGAATATACCCGCAGGGTCTATGCCGAGATCCTCTACGGGTTCATCAGGCGCGATTACCGCCGCGTGGCCGAGGTGCATTTCGAGGCCGGCTACGTTCCGGCAGACCGCGACATGGATGCATTCGCCCGGTCTCTGCGGGCCGTCGGCGAGCCGATCTTCGGCATGGATGCCAGCCGGATCTCGATGGGCAACCTGCTGAGCTATCTCTTCGAGGTGACGGAGCGGTTCGGCATGGAGACGCGCACCGAACTGATCCTCTTGCAGCGGACCATGGTCGTGGTGGAAGGCGTCGCGCGCAGCCTCGACCCGCAGATGAACATCTGGCAGGTCGCAAGGCCGGTGGTCGAGGATTACATCAAGAAAACCATCGGGCCGCGCGCGGCGTTGCGGGATCTGGGGCGCACCGCGGCCATTCTCACACGTTACGGCCCGCGTCTTCCGCAGCTGGTCGAGGCCGCCCTGATCCGGCAGTCCAACGCACCGGCGCCCGAGACCCGCACACCGTGGCAGACCCGGGTCGGATATGGCGCGATCGGGGCCCTGTGCGGGGCCGGCGGTGTCATGGCTGTCCTCGCCTTGTCGTGAGCCAAGGTCAGGCGGGCGGTTGCCGCAGGCTGATGATCTCGGTCGCCGACAGGCTCTGACCATCGGCGAGCACGATTTGGGTCTCGCCCGAGGCCAGTCGGGCCTCGGTGATGCGGCTGTGGACGCTCACGTCATGCTGCGCGAGGGTCTCGCCCTTGGCGAGGGACTGCACGGCGATATTGTATGTGCCATGTGCCAGCGGCGTGCCGGCGGCATCCCGGCCGGTCCAGTCCAGCCGCCCGCTTTCCGGCGCGATCTCCTGACGTTGCACGACGCGCCCCTGTCCATCGGTGACCACCAGTTGCGCCGCATCCGCCAGCGGATCGACCTTCGTGGTCAACGTTACGGGCTCGCCCTTGAACGCCACGGGCACGCGGGCCTCGGCCTCCAGCCCGATCCAGCCCGAGAGTTGCCCCAGCCCGAGCGTGTCGATCCGCGCGCCCAGACCGCCAAGCAGATCATTGGTGCGCACCTGTTGCTCGACGGTCGAGAATGTCGCCAGTTGAACCGCGAAATCGGCCGATTCGATCGGGTTGAGCGGGTCCTGATTGCGCATCTGCGTGGTCAGCATCTTCAGGAATGTCTCGAAATCGGAACTGAGCGCGTTGCCGCGCCCGGCCCCGTCATCGGCGGCCGCTTTCGGCGCGGCGGATGCCCCGGACGCGCCGGGTTTCGGTTGCGTGGGTGATGTGAGTTCCATGGTGTCCCTCGTTTCTAAAGGCGAATGTCCAGCCGATCCGAGACCAGCAAGATCGGTGTGACCGCATCTGGCGCACCCCGGGTGACCCTAGCGGCACTGTCGGCGTCGTCCATATCGGCCGATCGCGCGGCGTCCCGAGCCTCGGCATCGCGGCGTTCAAAGGTGAATTCTGCCGATTCGTAGCCGATATCGAGGAATTCCTGCGCCAGACTGTCGATATTGCGACGCAAAAGCTCCAACGTTTCGGCGCGATCCGCATGCACGTTGACGGTGACGCCGGTCTCGGACTGGGTGAAGGTCAGACGAACGGGACCAAGCTCCTGGGGGCTGAGCATGAGCTCTATGCCGGGTTTCAAGCCCGGCCCGCCCTTCTGGATCGCGGCCGCGATCTGCATGGCGATGGCTTGCGGCAGATCGGATCGGGGCAGCGTGGCGAGGGTCGGGGAACTGGTGCCGCTCCCGCTGGTACCGCGTGTCTCGACGCCGAGCGGCGCGTCGGGATCGGCCCCCCTATCCGCGCCTTCACCGCCGGCCCGGTCCACGAAAGTGGCGAGCTGGGCAGAAGACAGCGCGGTTTTCGCATGTATCGCATCCGGCCGACCGCCCAGCATCACGGGCGCCCCGGTCGGGGGCGAGAGGCGGGCATCGTCCTGACCGCGGATCATGGGCATGCGCCCTCCCGCAGTCTCTGTCTCTCGACCGCCCGTCCGCGAGCCCCCGATATCCGAAGCGAAACTGAGTGTAGCGGCCTGCGCCGTGTCGGTGGCGCGACCGGACGCGGCGGCTGCAGGGTTCACCAACGGCTGCGCCGGTGGTGCCGGGGGCTGGCGGTCGGATGCCGCGCCGCGCACCCGGGGCGCGGCCTCGGATGCGCTCGTGGCGTTTCGGGTCCTGTCGCCCCCGGTTTCGCGTGATGCCGCAACCGCGCCATTCGCGACCACGGTGTCGATATCATGCCCGGAAGCTGACCCTTCCGCAGCCGTGATCGCTGTCATCGGAGCGTCGGGGTCCGTTACATCCGACCTGGGGGGCTCAACGGGACGGGTCTCGGTCGAAGGACGGGTGGCTTTTTCGCCTGCCGGATGCTCGGCGTGCTCTTCGGGGGCCGGGCCGGTCGCAAGGTCGCGCGGGTCTTGCAGTGTGTCGTCGACCCCCCGTCCTGATTCGAGATTGTCACCCAGGCTGTCAGGCCTCTCCGCCTCCGTGTCGTCGGCGGTCTTTGCCGTTTGTACGGTGGCATGCTCGACCGGCCCGGACCGGCCGGGTCGCTCGGAAGACGCTTGAAACACCGCACCGAATGGCGCGCCATCCGGCCCGGACCCCTCGGTGCGTGCCGGCGTGCGGGCCTTGTCGGCCGTGTCCGGTCGAAGACCCGTCAAAGTCTTGTCGGCCGAGGTACTGAAAGGCTGCATGTCGGGTCTCCGGGCTCGCTGCGCGTGCTGGCATCATGGCAACAACCGGTTACTGATTCTTTACTGCTTTGCTGTCTCATGCGGCTTACTTCCATCAATTCGAGGTAATCCCGTGACAGATTTTTTACCAACACGCCCGGTCGCCGGTCTGCAGCCCGCGACACCGGCGAAATCCGAACTGCGCGCCGTTGCCGAAAAGCTCGAAGCGGGCTTTCTGGCCGAAATGCTCAAATCCGCCGGCGTCGGCGAGCAGGATAACAGCTTCAGCGGCAGCGCCGGCGAATCGCAATTCGCCTCGTTCCAGCGCGAGGCCTTCGCCCGCGAAATGGTGGCAAGTGGCGGCATAGGCCTTGCCGACATCTTCCATGCAAACCTGAAGGACAAGACAAATGACAGCTGAAACCGAAGACCGGATCATCGCCAAACTCGACGCGCTGCTCGACGACGAACGCGCCGCCCTGCTCAGTGGCGACCTTGGCCGAATCGGCGCCGGCGTCGCCGAGAAGGAACGCCTGATCGATGCGCTGAATGCCGCGCAGGACCGTCAGCACGATCTCGGTGCGCTACAGGCCAAGGTCGTGCGCAATCAGGGCCTGCTCGACAGCGCGCTTCTGGGAATACGGTCCGTCGCCGCGCGCATGGCCACCTATCGTCAGGTCCGCAAGTCGATGGACACCTATGACGGGCAGGGGCGCAAGCACACGATCCCCGGCGAGGTCGCGCGCACGGTCCAGAAACGCGCCTGACAGTTTGAATAGAATGCGACGCAAATCGCCTGGCGGGTTTAGCCCCGCATTAGGATTTGGCTGCGCATGGTGCCCCTGCATCCAGAAGATGGATGGCGCGATCCCGGGCCGATCAGCCCGCGTCGCATCGGTCAGAATGACGATTGAACCGTTTCCATTCGGGGGCGACAGCAACCAACGGCGCAAAGCGCCAACACGTAAAAGGATAATGCCATGTCCAGCATTCTGACGAACAACAGCGCGATGGTCGCACTGCAAACCCTGCAAGGGGTCAATTCCAACCTGGCCAAGACGCAAGACATGATCTCGACCGGCAAGAGCGTGGGCTCGGCCAAGGATAACGCGGCCGTCTTCGCCATCTCCAAGGTGATGGAATCCGATGTAAGCGGGTTCAAGGCGATCTCCGACAGCCTGTCCCTGGGCGAGTCCACCGTCGCCGTCGGCCGCCAGGCCGCCGAAACGGTCACCGATCTGCTGACCGAGATGAAAGGCAAGATCGTCGCGGCGCAGGAGGACAATGTCGACCGGTCCAAAATCCAGACCGATATCAAGGCGCTGACCGATCAGATCAAGTCTGTGACGAGTGCCGCTCAGTTCAATGGTCTCAACCTGACCAACGGCACGCAGCAGAATAGCGCCGGCGCGGCGCAGCTTGATATACTGTCATCGCTCGACCGTGCATCCGACGGGACGGTTCAGTCGAACAAGATCGCTGTCGATCTGTCGAACACGAATCTGAGCACAGGGTCAGGAACAGCCTTGGCAGATGCGGCAGCCCAGTTTAGTGGCACCGTTGGAACAGGTTCCGCAAACGCAGGTCCTCTCGTTGATGGTACTGCTGCCACGCTAGACACTTTTGCATTTCTTAATGACGCTGGCGCCGCGGGCACCGGCACCGCACTTCGTCCATCGGATAGCGACGTGGGTGCAGGTACCGCTGGGAATGGCCTTGTAGCCGGCGATCAAATCAAGCTGGACGTGGGCGGCGTCAATGTAAGCTACACTGTCCGCGAAGGTGATACCGGGTCTGCCATAAGTGGCGGTCTGCGCGGCGCACTTGAAAGTTCGGGCCTGTCCGGCGATATCGGCATCGATGCATCATCCGGTGACTTGGTGATCACCAACAACACCGGCGATGATCTCGACCTTGCGGTCAGCGCTGTCCGGGGCTCGGGCGGTCTGGCACCTCTCGAAACCCTCTCGGTTGACGGCACCGACGCTGACCGGAACCAAGCGTTGAACGATATCGAGACGATGATCCAGTTCTCGGTCGATGCGGCGGCAGAATTCGGTTCGGCCCAAATCCGCATCGAGACCCAGTCCGAGTTCGTCAGCAAGCTGACCGATTCACTGACCTCGGGGATCGGCTCGCTGGTGGATGCCAACATGGAAGAGGCCTCGGCGCGGCTGCAGGCGCTGCAGGTCCAGCAGCAGCTGGCGACGCAGTCGCTGTCGATCGCCAACCAGGCACCGCAGGCCCTGCTGTCGCTCTTCCGCGGCTAACCGTGACAGGGGCGCCCATGTGGCGCCCCTGACTTCGCCCTCGCTGCCCCCATACAGACTTCCCGAAAGGACATGACGTGAACGCGATCCTGCAGGCACAGACCGCTTACGGCGCACAGACCGGCGCCACCCGCACCCCGCGGGCCGTGGAATACGACACCTTCGCGCGCATCACCCACCGCCTCAAATCGGCAGCCGAAAACCGCCAGTCGCCGACCGCGCTGGCCGGTGCAATTCACGACAATCGGCGGCTCTGGACGATGCTTGCCGTCGATGTCGCCAACGACGCCAACCCGCTGCCTCGCGGCCTGCGTGCGCAAATCATCTCCCTGGCCGAGTTCACCCGCCAGCATAGCAGCAAGGTTTTGCGCGACGGGGCGGACGTGGCCCCGCTGATCGAGATCAACACCGCCATGATGCGCGGCCTCAGCGACAGAAAGCCGGACGCATGAGCGGGCTTGTCCTGAAACTCGGGCCCAGAGAGCGGGTTCTGATCAACGGGGCCGTGATCGAGAACGGCGAGCGCCGGGCGAGCCTTGTCGTCCAGACCCCGAAGGCCAACATTCTGCGCCTGCGCGATGCCATCCATCCCGAAGAGGCGACAACGCCCGTGCGCCGGGTCTGTTACAACGCGCAACTGGTGCTGTCGGGCGACAGCGACCCGGAGGCCGTGCGCCCGCGCTTGCTGCGGCAGATCGAGGAACTGAGCCAGGTGCTGCGCGATCCCGACAGCCGCGCGTTGCTCGCGCGCGCGACGCAGGATCTGCTGGACGATCAGCATTATCAATGTCTCAAGGCGCTGCGCGCGCTCCTGCCGCGCGAGGATCGGCTGGTGGCCCACGGTCGCGTGTCATGACGTTTCAGCCCGTCCTGCCACTTGGCGGCCTGGCTGGATGGTCCTTGCTGAACCGCACGATGGAGCGCCAGACAGAGCTGTTCAACCAGTCGCCGCAGATCGTGCGCGATACAGCGTATTTTGAAAAGACCATCGGCGATATCAAGACCGCCGATGACCTCGTCTCCGACCGTCGCCTGCTGCGCGTGGCGCTCGGGGCGTTCGGCTTGCAAGAGGATATCGACAGCCGCGCCTTCATCCGCACGATCCTCGAAGAGGGGATCACCCGCGATGATGCGCTGGCCAAAAGGCTGACAGACCCGCGATACAAGCAACTGGCGGAGGCGTTCGGCTTTGCCGAGGATCAAACGCTGCGCACCGGGGAGCCCGGTTTCGGCGGGAAGATCACCGACCAGTTCCGACGCCGCGAATTCGAGGTGTCGGTCGGTGATCAGGATCAGGCCCTGCGCCTCGCCCTGAACGCCGAACGGGAGCTTGGGGCCATAGCGACCGGTGATGGATCCGAGGATGCGCGCTGGTTCGGCATTCTCGGCAACACGCCGTTGCGCCGGGTGTTCGAGACGGCACTCGGATTGCCGGAAAGCTTCGCCCAACTCGACCTCGATCGGCAACTGGGCGAAATAAAGTCCCGTGCGGAACGCCAGCTTGACATCGGTTCCTTGTCCGATCTGGGCGATGCGGATGTCCAGGAGCAATTGATCCGGCGATTTCTGGTGCGCGACCAGATCGCCAGTTTCAATTTCCAGTCCTCGCAATCGATCGCGCTGGCACTGCTTCAATCGGCGCCGCGTGCGTTCTGAACTGATCAGGCCGCGGCACTCTTGAGATCCAACGCAGGTGTCCCGTCAAGACCGCCCGGTCACTGCTGTGGCCCGACCGCCGACCCCGGCGCGGCGCATGATCACCGACAGACGCGCGAAACTGTTGCGGGCAGACCCCGTTTCCGTGTCGCCGAGAAAGCCGTCAAGCTCCGGCCAGATGCGGATCGCCTGATCGAGCTCGGGGTCACTGGCTTCGACATAGAGCCCCGCCTTGATCATCGTCTCGGCGCGCGCATAGCTGCCCAGATAGCGCCGTGCTTGCGAAATCAGCGCATTTTCCTCTGTATCGAGCGCGCCGGGCAGGCTGCGTGACACGGAGCGCAGAAGATCGATCGCCGGGTAACGCCCTCGCTCCGCGATCTGGCGGTCAAGCACGACATGCCCGTCCAGAACCCCGCGCAGGATGTCGGCGACCGGCTCGTCCATGTCCGATCCGGCGACAAGCACCGTCAGGAGCGCGGTGATGTCCCCGGCCTCTCCCGCGCCCGGTCCTGCGCGTTCGCACAACGACATGATCGCCGGGGCCGTCGAGGCGGGATATCCCCGCAGGGCGGGCATTTCACCCGCCGCGATCGAGATCTCGCGATGCGCCTCTGCGAAGCGCGTGATGGAATCAGCCAGAAACAGGACATGCCGCCCCTGATCGCGGAAATGCTCGGCCACCGCCATGGCAGTCCAGGCGCACCGCCTGCGCACCAGCGGCGACCGATCCGAGGTGGCCGCGACGATCACCGCCCGCCGCATGCCCTCCGGGCCCAGGACATCGCGGATGAAGTCACCGAGTTCGCGCCCGCGTTCGCCGATCAGCGCAACCACCACGATATCGGCCTGCATGTTCCGCGCCAGATGCCCCAGGAGCATGGATTTTCCCACACCGGAGCCCGCGAACAGGCCCATCCTCTGGCCTTTGACGATCGGCAGAAACGTGTTGAAGGCCGTCATGCCGGTTTCCAGCCGTTGCCCCAGAGGGCGACGCCGGGCGGGGGCAGGCGGATCGGCGCGGACCGGACGTTCCTGCGTGCCGCGCAGCAGGGGGCGATCGTCGAGCGGCTGGCCATACGGATCGATCACCCGTCCGATCCAGTCCGGCGCGGGCGCGATCGTGGTGGCCCCGAGCAGGCTCACCCGATCCCCGAGCGCCATGCCGTCTGCCGATTCGTCGGGCAGCACGAGAACCGACGCCTGTTCGAGTTGCAGCACCTCGCCGGTGCGGGGTGGTCCGTCGCGCGTATGAATGCGCACCCGATCCCCCAGCCGGGCCACGCCCGACAGCCCGGAGACGCGCAGCGCGGATCCCTTTACCGAGGCCACCCGCCCGACATTGCGCAGCGCGGAAAGCGCCGAGATTTCGGCCCGCAGGCCATCAAGCTGATTTTGGGTCATTCGAACGCTCCGATCATGTCCTGAAAACAATTTCTAAAGGAATCAGGGTTAAGCCTTGATTGAAGCCAATCGAGGGAGAAGCCCTGATGTTCGAAAAACTTGAGATCTTTCGCATGTCGCATGCGATGGCCACCCATGCCGGGGCCCGGCAGGCCGTGGTGGCGCAAAACATGGCAAATGCCGATACGCCCGGTTATGCCGCGCGCGATCTCGCGCCGTTCAAGACCCTCTACGAGGCGCAGGCCGGCACGCCCGGGTCCCGCGCGACGCGAGAGGGTCACATGCTGGGTCAGGGTGCTCAGGCCGGGTTTTCGCCATCGGAACGCGAGGGCGCGCAACGCGATCCCAACGGCAATTCCGTCGCACTGGAAACCGAAATGCTGAACGCGGTCGAGGTGAAGCGCCAGCACGACCGCGCGATCGCGATCTACCGATCCTCGCTCACCCAACTGCGCACCGCGCTCGGTCGCGGCTAAGGGAGACCATCATGAGCGATTTTGCAAATTCCCTTTCGGTTTCGGCCAGCGGCCTCAAGGCACAGACCCAGCGGCTGGTACATGTCTCCGAGAATATCGCGAATGCCGACACGCCAGGCTACCGGCGCAAGACCGTGGCTTTCGAGACGGCCTTCAAGGGCTCCAGCAGCACCGGGACGGTGGAAACCGGTCCGGTTCAACTCGACAGGCGTGAGCTGAGCCGGATCTACGACCCGGGTCATCCCCTCGCCGATGCGACAGGGCAATATGACGGCTCGAATGTCGATCTCATGATCGAGATCGCGGACGCGCGCGAGGCGCAGCGCAGCTACGAGGCCAATCTGAAGATGTTCGAGCAGGCCCGGCAGATGTCGTCACGCCTGATGGAATTGTTACGCAGGTAAAGCTGATCAAGGAGGTCCAGAATGGATATCACAGCACTTCACGCCGCCCAGAAATACGCAGCCTCGAAACCGGCGACCAAGCCGGAGGCGGACGGTGCGGGCGCGGCCTTCCAGAACCTTGCCCGCGATTTCGCGGCAACCTTGCGCGAGGGCGAGGAGACCGCCACGGCCTCGATGACGGGCGAGGCGGATCCGCACGCGCTCGTGCAGGCGCTTGCCCAGACGGAACTTGCCGTCGAGGCGGCGGTGACGGTCCGCGACCGCGTGGTCGAGGCCTATCAGGAAATCCTGCGCATGCCGGTCTGACGCGATGCTCGATGAGGTCCTCTTTTTCGACACGCTGCGCGAGGGGCTTTGGGTGGCGGTGATCATCTCCTTTCCCATCCTCGCCGTGGCGCTGATCGCCGGTCTCGTGGTCGGGCTGTTTCAGGCGCTGACCTCGATTCAGGAACTGACGCTCACCTTCGTGCCGAAACTCGGGGCCATCGTCGTCGTGTTCTGGCTGAGCATGGGATTCATGACCCAGACACTGGTGACATTCTTTCAGGATCGGCTCGTGCCGATGATCATAGGGGGCTAGCATGGAAGCGTCGGGATACACGACATTGACCCGGCAGTCGGGGCTGATGAACGAACTGCGTGTGGTCGCCAACAATATCGCGAATGCCGCGACCACCGGCTATCGCCAGGAAGGGCTGATTTTTTCCGAATATGTCAAGCGGACCGGTGACGGCGCCTCGCTGTCGATGGCGCAGGGCAATGTCCGCAGCCTGTCGGCGCAGCAGGGGCCGCTCAATCAGACCGGCGGCCGGCTCGACATGGCGATCGAGGGGGACGGGTTCTTCCTGATCGAGACACCGGTCGGGGAACGCCTGACGCGCGCGGGAAATTTCACGCTGTCGGCGGTGGGTGATCTCGTGACCCCGGATGGCTTTCGCGTGCTCGACGCAGGCGGCGCGCCGGTCTTCGTGCCGCCCGATATCACCGATCCGGGCATCTCGCCCGACGGCACGCTCAGCGATGGCGACCGCCCGCTCGCCCAGATCGGCCTCGTGCGGCCCCTACCCGGCGCGGATCTCCTGCGCGAGGATGGTGTCATGTTCCGCGCCGAGGGTGGGTTCGAGCCGGCACCTGACTCGCGCATTCTGCAAGGCTTTCTGGAAGGATCCAATGTCGACCCGATCGGGCAGGTCGCCCGGATGATCGAGGTGCAGCGCGCCTACGAGATGGGGCAGAGCTTTCTCGATGCAGAAAACGAGCGGATGATGAACGCGCTCGACACATTCACCCGCTAACCGGGAAGGAAACCCAAGATGCATGCTCTCAAGATCGCTGCCACCGGCATGGCCGCCCAGCAGATGCGGGTGGAGACGATTTCAAACAACCTCGCAAACATGTCCACGACCGGTTACAACGCGCGCCGCGCGGAGTTTGCCGACCTGCATTACCAGCAGCTCGCGCGCGCGGGCACCATCAATGCCGCGGATGGCACGGTGCTGCCGACGGGTGTGCAGCTCGGCCTCGGCGTGCGCCCCTCGGCGATATCGGTGGATCTTGCGCAGGGCTCGCTCAGCGCGACCAATGGCGATCTCGATCTGGCGATCGAGGGCGCGGGCTATCTCGAGGTGACGCTGCCCTCCGGGCAGGCGGCCTATACCCGCGACGGCGCGCTCAAGCGCTCGGCCGAGGGGCTGATCGTGAATTCCGAAGGGTTTGCAGTGGCCCCCGAGATCACCATCCCCGAGGACGCGCGCAGCATATCGATCAATGCCGAGGGCGAGGTCTTCGCGTTTTTCCAGAACGAGCCCGAGGCGCAGTCCATCGGACAGCTGAACCTTGCGGGATTTTCCAACCCCAAGGGATTGGAGGCGATCGGCAGCAATCTCTTTCTCGAGACCGAGGCCTCGGGTGCGCCCAACGTGACGACGGCCGGGCAGGACGGTCTGGGCACCCTGCGCCAGGGTTATCTGGAGGACAGCTCCGTCGATCCGGTGCGTGAAATCACCGAACTGATCGAGGCGCAGCGCGGCTACGAGATGAACGCCAAGGTGATCACCGCCGCCGATCAGATGCTCAGCGCAACGACACAGGTGCGGTGATGCGACATGCGCTGGTCTTTCTTCTGGTTGTGGCGGCAGGGCCGGTTCTCGCCGACGTGATCGTACCGACCCGCACGATCCGGGCGCAGGAAATCATCGGACCGGACGATGTCTTGCTGAAATCCGGAGATGGCGGAGGGTCCGTCACCCTTCAGGACCTGATCGGCAAGGAGGCCCGCGTCGCGCTTTACCCCGGACGCGCGATCCACGCCCAGCATGTGGGTCCGCCGACGCTGGTGGAGCGCAATCAGGTGGTCCCGCTGATCTATGCGCGCGGCGGTTTGCGGATCGTGACCGAGGGGCGTGCCCTCGCGCGGGCCGGGGCCGGGGACTACGTGCGCGTGATGAACCTCGCCTCCCGGGCGACAGTCATGGGCAGGGTTTTGACAGACGGCCAGATCGAAGTGTCCAGATAGACGGGTGACAGGAGAAACCATGCCTTATTTTCGCAAACTTGTGCTTTTGACCCTCGCGGGGACGGTGGCCGCCTGCGGCCGTACCGATCATATCGGCAAACCGCCGAGTTTCACGCCGACGGAGAATGCCAGTGAAGAACTGGCCATGCTCGATCCCGGCCTGCCGCGACAAACCTCCACTGACACGATGTCCAGTCGCGCCTCGCTCTGGAGCGGGGGCAAGCGGTCGCTTCTGGGCGATCGCCGCGCCGCGCAGCGCGGGGACATCATGACGGTGGTGATCGAGATCGACGAAGAGGCGCAGATCTCCAATGCGACCCAACGCTCGCGCAGCGGGTCCGAAGATCTGTCGATTCCCGATCTCTTCGGATTGCCGCAACGCGTGAATCCGGAACTGCCCGAAGGCGCCAGTCTTGATCCGGCTGTCGGGATCGAGTCCAGCAGCCGCTCGGGCGGCGATGGCTCCGTCAGGCGCAGCGAGGAGATGACGCTGCGGGTCGCCGCCACCGTGATGCGGGTGCTGCCCAACGGCGTGCTGGAGATCCAGGGATCGCAGGAGGTGCGGGTGAATTTCGAGCTTCGCGAGCTTCTGGTCACCGGTTTCGTGCGGCCGGAGGATATCTCGCGCCAGAACGAGATCACCTATGACAAGATCGCCGCGGCGCGCATTTCCTATGGCGGGCGCGGCCAGATCACCGATGTTCAGCAACCCCGGATCGGCCAGCAGGTGCTGGACGCGATCCTGCCGTTCTGACCGATTTGCGAGGGAGATACCGATGATCAGAAAGCTTCTGCCCGTGATCGTGGCGCTTCTGGGCACCGGCGGCGGGGTGGCCGCGGGGCTGTGGTTCGGCCCCGGCATGCGTGACGCGCCTGTCGCTGAAACGACGGACGGCGCGCAGGCCAGCGTGGACAGTGCGGCCCGCGAAGCCGGCGCAGGTACCGAGTTCATCAAGCTCAACAATCAGTTCGTCATCCCCATCGTCGATCGCGACATGATCCGCGCCATGGTCGTCATGTCCCTCAATGTCGAAGTCACGCAAGGCGCCGCGCAACAGGTTTATGCGCGCGAACCCAAGTTGCGGGATGCCTTTCTGCAAGAGCTTTTCGATCACGCGAACATGGGCGGTTTCGCCGGAGAGTTCACCGGTTCCAACAATATGGACGTTTTGCGCGCGGCTCTCACCGAAGTGGCGCAACGTGTTCTGGGCGATCTCGCCCACGGGGTGCTGATCACCGGGATCGCGCGCCAGGACGTTTGACCGCGCGGCGCCGTCAGCCGGACATCCATCGATCGAGAACGGCGAGATGCGCGCGGATGTCCGCGTCGCGCGTTTGTGCATCACTGATGCGCTGTGCGCGCGCGGCCGCGGTCATCCGTTCGACCGCCTGAGCCTTGCCGAAGGCGCGGCGCAGCTTGCCGATGATCTGCCCCTTGCGAGCAAGCACCCGCGCCAGCTCCGACTGGAGATCGGCCCTCTTGCGGCCCACCCAGCCCTGCCAGATCATGTCGCCCCCGATCTGGCGCAGACCGTCGAGGTCCGCCTCGGGCAGGGCACGGTTCGCAGCGTGCTGCGCGTCGAGCCGTGAAAGCGCCTCGCGCAACCTGCTCTCTTCGAGCAACAATGTCTGCATGCGGACGGCCTCTGCGCGGTAAAGCGCCTCTGTCACCTCGCCTAGCGCGTCGAAATCCGAATGTTTCATGGTCTGTATCCAGCCTTCTGGCGCATCTTGTCGGCAAACCGGATCGCCGCCGCGACGGCCCGATATTGCGACGCGTCGATTTCCTGTCCGATTTCGGTGCCGGCATAAAGCGCGCGGGCCGTGGGGGGATCGCTGTGCACCGGCACGCCGTGCTCGAAGGCGCATTCCCGGATGGCCTGCGCCATGTGATCGACCCCCTTGGCCACGCAGGCCGGTGCCGCCCCCGGAACCCGGCTCCATTTCAGGGCCACCGCGTAATGCGTTGGATTGACGATCACGACATCCGCCTGCGGCAGGTCGGCCATCATCTGACTGGCCGCGATCTGCATCGCCTTTTGACGCCGCTGCTGCTTCATGTGGGGATCACCTTCGTTCTGCTTGTGTTCGTCGCGAATTTCCTTGAGGGACATCTTGTTGCGACGGCGATGATCATAGTGTTGCCAGAAATAATCGACCGCCCCGATGGCCAGCGCGATGAGCAGCACGACGAACAGGAATTCCAGCGTCATGCGCGCCATCAAGGCCCCGATGATCCGCGGCTCCGCGTGCAGCGACCCCGCGATCTGCGGCAGACGCCCGGCGAGGTAGACGCCCAGCAGGACGCAGTAAAGCACCAGTTTCAGGGCGCTTTTCGCGAATTCGAAAAGACCGGTGGGGCCGAACTTGTTCTTGGCGTTCGCGATCGGGTTGATGCGTGACAGCTTGGGCTCGAGCTTTGACGGTGCCACCACCAGACTGCGCTGCGCCAGAACCGACAGCAGCGCCATCCCGGCCGGCAAAGCGAACCAGACGGCCATGGCGATGCAGATGCCAAGCAACACGCCGCCAAGGGCGGAGGCCCCGCCGCCGCCATCCGCCTTGAAAATGACTGATGCGACGTCATTCGACCGGCTGAACATCAGCATGAGAGTTGAACTCACGTCGCTGATCGATGCCGCACCGGCCGCCACTGCAGCAATCAGAAATCCGGCATATGACCCGGCCGTATTGAGGTCCGCCGAACGCGCCAGCTCGCCTTTCTTGCGTGCCTCGTCAAGCTTGTGCTGCGTCGGTTCCTCGGTCTTGTCGGTGTCGTCGTCCTGTCCGGCCATCAGCCGTCTCCGAGCGGGTTGGCCAGAAACCCGTGCAGCGCCTCGACCCAGAGTGTCAGCATGGTCGGGGCAATCAGCATCAGCAGCCCGAGACCCGCCGCGGTGATGGCCGGGGCGCCGACAAAGACCACCATGAGCTGCGGCATCGCACGGTTGATGATCCCGAGCGTGAGGTTGTAGAGCATCGAGGCGATGACGAAGGGCGCTGCCAGCGTGAAGGCGAAGCCGAACGCATGGGCCACACGCGCGATTCCCCATTGCGCCACATCCGCGGCGGCCAGCCCCCCGGCGACGGGAAAGACGCGGTAACTGAGCACCGCCATTTCGGCCAGACGCACATGCAGATCAAGGATCATCGCAAGCGCCACGGCCCCGGTGACGAGGATATGCCCCATGGCGGGGATCGGTGTGGCGCTCGCACTGCCGAGAACCTGGGCGAGCGAGGTCGATTGGGCCGCGATGGACCCTGCCGTCTGCAGCGCAAGCATGAACAGCCGGATCCCGATGCCCAGCAATAGCCCGACGCCGGTTTCGGTCAGAAGCAGCCTGGTGAGCGGAATCGCCGTTTGCGAACCGGGCATGAGATCGGGTGCCACAGCGGGTGTCACGATGGCGGTCATGGCAAGCGCAAGGCCAAGCTTGATGCGGACCGGCACGGAAGTTTCCCCGAAACCCGGGAACAGCGCGATGATCGGCGTGATGCGCAGGAAAACGATGAAATGCAGCCAGAGAAGACCTTGAGTGATCTCGAGAACTTCCATCAATCCGGTCATGCCGCGACGACACCGACAAGGGCCGGCCGTGTTTCGATGCCGATCTCCTCGAAGGACAGGACCGGTGTGCTGATATGTTTTGCCGACAGCGCCGTGCGAAGGAACCGCCGGCGATGGGTCGAGGTGACGACGGCCGGCGTTATGCCGTTCTCGGCCGCACGCTTGATTTCCTCGCCCACGGCCGTGGTCAGGGTGTTGAACACATCGGGCGGAAGCGCGACATCGCGTCGTCCCTTGTCGCCATCGACCTGATAGGTGGTGAACGTCTCTTCCCATTCCGGCGCAAGCTGGATCAGTGGCACGGTGCCGTCGCTGCGCTGCAGGGCCGCCACGAGCTGGAACCCGAGCCGCTGGCGCACGTGTTCACAGATGGCTTCGGGTGTCGGAAGGATTTGACGCGCCTCCGCCGCGGCCTCGATGATCAGGGGCAGGTTGCGGATCGAGACCTGCTCGGCCAGCAGCAGCCGCAGGACCGCGTGCAGAAGATCCGGAGAGACGCGGTCCGGGATCATCTCATCAAGCAGCTTGCGATTCGCCTCGGCCCGGGTCTTGTCGCTCAGGTTCACCATCTCGTCCAGAAGACGCCGCATCGCTTTCATGGTCAGCAGACGGCTGAGATTGCGCCGGATCACCTCGAGCAGGTGCGTGGCGAGGATTTCCGGCGGCGCGACAAGGGTTATGCCGTCGAGCGCCGCCTGATCCCGGTTCGCGTCCGGGATCCAGCGCGCCGGGGCACCATAGACCGGTTCGGTGATCGTTTCGCCGGCCGGCAGGCCCGGATGGCGCTCGGGATCGAGGGCCAGCAGGTGGCTCGCACGCAGGGTCGCGCGCGCCTGCTCCACGCCCTGAACGCGTATGACATAGCTTTCGGGGGGCAATCCCGGCTCGTCGGTGAGACGGATTTCCGGCAGTATCAGACCGTATTGCGTGGCCGTGAACCGCCGCATGTTGGCGATCCGCGCGTCAAGCCCGGCACCGGGATCAAGCACCATGTTCACCAGATCCGGCGCGAATTCGACATGGATGTCATCAAGCTCAAGGATATCGCCCATCGATTGCTCGGGCGGGGCTGCGGGGGCCTCGTCCGCCATTTCGGGTTGGTCCTGAGCGGACTGTCGACGGTAGCCGATCATCGCGATCGCACCCAGTCCGAGACCGCCGAGGATGAAGGGCATGAACGGCAAACCCGGCACCAGTGCAAACATCACCATCAGGACCGCCACCGTGCCGAGCGCCGCCGGATGCCGGCCGAATTGATCGGTTATGGCGATATCCGTGGATCCAAGGGTGCCGCCACGCGCCAGCAGCAGCGCCGAGGCGATGGATATGATCACGGCCGGAAATTGCGTCACGAGCCCGTCACCCACGGTCAGGATCGCGTAGGTTTCAAAGGCCTGGCCGAGCGCCATGTCATGGATGACCGTGCCCATGATCAACCCCATGACAAGATTGAGCAGGGTGATCAGAAGCCCGGCGATGGCATCGCCCTTGACGAATTTCGACGCCCCGTCGAGGGAGCCGAAGAACGTGGTTTCCTGTTGATCGCGTTCGCGCCGTTCGCGCGCCTCCTGATGATTGATCGCACCGGCCGACATATCGCTGTCGATGGCCATCTGCTTGCCGGGCATGCCGTCCAGCGCAAAGCGCGCGCCCACTTCGGCCATGCGGGCCGCGCCCTTGGTGATGACCATGAAATTCACGATCAGAAGAACACCGAAGACCACGAGACCAAGGAAGATGCTGCCTCCCATGATGAAATTGGAAAACCCCTGAATGACCTCGCCCGCGGCATCCGTTCCGGTATGGCCCTGCCCGATGATGAGCTTGGTCGAGGACACGTTGAGGGAAAGCCGGAGCATGAGCGACGCCAGAAGGATCGTCGGAAA
>Ga0307974_1000933_pt1 | contig 19220 bp, 27 predicted proteins | sample OrgLakmetagen784_FD_201812 | JGI IMG/M metagenome (GOLD analysis project Ga0307974, IMG submission 201812) | Saline water microbial communities from Organic Lake, Antarctica - #784 | ecosystem: Environmental > Aquatic > Non-marine Saline and Alkaline > Saline | place: Antarctica: Organic Lake... | reverse complement strand
ATCTCACACACACACTCACACACACACACACACACACACACACACACACACACACACACACACACACACACACACACACACACACACACACACACACACACACACACACACACACGTGTGCAGCACCCAAGCCGCTGTCAATTCCTTCAGCCCCTCAGCTCAGTGACGAGGAGATGGCTGTTCGGCGCTTCCGACTAGAAGCTGCCAAAAAAAAGATGACCAATGTGAAGCCTAGGTTGCAGGTGTGTGTGTGTATGTGTGTGCGTGAGTGTGTCCGTGCATGCGTGTGCGTGTGCGTGCAAGGGAATAATAAACGTTCTGGTGTCCAAAAGGCGTAGAATGTGCACATTTCCTTGAACTTGTGGCAATAGCCTTGATGATGTGAAACTGTGGCAATAGCCTTGAAACTGTGGCAATAGCCTTGATGACGGGCAGAGCCATGTGTGAAGTGGCATGGCTGGATGAATGGGGGGGGGAGGAGGGCGAGGAGGGCCATTTGTTGTGCACTCCCCTCTACCAGCACCACCTCTTTGAGGATGTAGAACAACTGCTGCTTGAATCATGTGTGTGTGCATGTATGTTTATCTTAAAACAGCTGGGTGCAAGTTTAGGGTTAGCCAGAACCGTATATATACACCGTATGACGGAATATTTGGTGATATCCCTGCCAAAAACACCCTATATACACCTTATATATGTGGTTCTGGCCAACCCTAACGACCCTAGGCATGTTATCTTTGAGCCTGAAAGTTGCAGGATTCCGCTCGCGAGACGCCGCCTTACAGCAACACGTTATACATAGGGTTGGCCAGAACCATACATTTTTAGGTATATACAGTGTGTATACAGTACTTTTGGCAGGGACATTACCATACATACGATCATATACGGTGTGTATACGTTTCTGGCCAACCCTAGTTATACAGTATGTGTGAGCTGAGTGAGTCAGATCTGTAGTTCTACATTGAAGAAGTTGATTTGCGCCAAAGGGTCTTGAGAACAAAATCCTCCCCACTCAAAGGCTCATAGCTCGTAGGAGCTATGTGCAGGGCTAGCCAAATTGTAATACACGTGCATGCTCTAAGCTCCCTGCCAAGAACTCCGTACGTACACCATATGTACCTACACACACATACATGATCATAGATATATTTACATATTCTGACCAGATCTAGCTATGTAAGCTCGCCTTCATAAACTACATGTCTCCAGCTCGCTTGAGCACGCAGCTCATGTAAGATCGCGTACATAAAGTATGCCTATGTCTCCAGCTTGCTTGATCACGCAGCTCAAAGGGCAGAATGAAGCACGTCAGAACTTGCAAGCTAAGATCTTCCTTTGCACAAGAGTAATGTGATCTGAAGTTCAAAGGATGTCAAATTCCTTTTATGGAGCACGTCACACTTTGCACACTAAGAGTCCCGTTTCTCTGCACTCTGCACATAACAATTTTCTTTGCATGTCAGAGCACAGTGTGATCTGAGGTCCAGCGAGTCGCGTCAATTTATTATTTTATGGAGCACATCACAACCTGCTTGCGTGAGATCTTTGTTTGCATGTGGGAGCACCTGAGAGTTTGCAGATCTGGGGTCCAAGAGCTACGTTGCATCACCCTATTACCTGGACAGTGTATGCCACAGCAACTGGTCTCATGATAAATGGGTGTACTTCCTTTTACGCGTGTCTATTGCACCTGGGGTAAAGTAGATGTCACGTATATGTGTTTTATTTTTTTATGTGGTGTGTGTGTGTGTGTGTGTGTGTGCGTGTGTGTGTGTGTGTGTGTGTGTGTGTGTGCGCGCGTGCATGCGTGCGTGCGTGGAGGAGGGGAAGGTGGCCAGACTGTTGATTGACTCCCTGTGTGTATGACGGTGAATGGTGAATGTTCTAAGTTTTGCAGTGAGGTTCATCCAGGCATGTCCAGCATGCATTTGTCCAGATAGAAACACGTGGATGCCAGTTGCCTGATCCAGCTACTTGACGTTAGTGTGTTGGGCTTTACAGCACGACAAGTCCAGTATGCGTTGGTCTGGAAACGAAGGTGTGGGTATAAAGTTTGGTGTAGCGTGTTGGTGTGGCAAACTCAGATTGTGAGATTGTATGCTCCCCTACTTGCAGGTGGTAGCCATGGACGACCTGTTTCAGATGACAGAGCTCTCTTTGATGGATACTTGCAGGTGGTAGCCATGGACGACCTGTTTCAAATGACAGAACTCTCTTTGATGGATACTTTCAGGTGGTAGCCATGGACGACCTATTTCAAATGACTGAGCTCTCCTTGATGGACATGTTTAACATGGCAAGGGGTGCTTATGCCGGCCTGGTGCCCGCTGCCTGTCAGACCAATGACGATGCAAAGGAGGAGGGGGTGCAGACAGAGGAGGTGAGTGTGTGAAGCTAAGAGGTGTGTATGTGTGTGTAATGTGATTATGTGGCTTGGTGCCCGCTGCCTGTCAGTTCAACGACGATGATGCAAAGGAGGAGGGGGCGCAGACGGAGGAGGTGAGTGTGTGAAGCTGAGAGGTGTGTGTGTGTGTTATGTGATTGTGTGGCTTGGTGCCCGCTTCCTGTCAGGTCAACGACGACGATGCAAAGGAGGAGGGGGTACAGACGGAGGAGGTGAGTGTGTGATGCTGATGGGTGTGTGTAATGTGATTGTGTGGCTTGATGTGCTTAGAGCGGCTTGGTGCTCGCTGCCTGTCAGATCAACGACGATGATGCAATTGTGGAGGGGTAAAGGGCAGAGGAGGTGAGTGTGTGATGCCGATGGGTGTGTGTTTAAATGTGATTGTGTGGCTTGAAGTGCTTAGAGCGGCTTGGTGCCCGCTGCCTGTCAGATCAACGTTGATGATGCAAAGGTGGAGGGGTGAAGGGCAGAGGGCATGCGTCTTTTAATGATAATGATGGAATGGAGGAGCTCAGTAGTCACCGCCCCCTTACTCACATGATGCATGTTTGTATTCTTTGTGCTGGGATGTGCTGCAAAGTATGCAAGGACATGATGCGTGCTTCTATTCTTTGTGTTGGGATGTGCTGCACTGCATGCAAGGGCAAGGCCTGTATCTGACTTCCGAGCAAATCAATCAGCAAGGGGTGTCATTGTGCGGGTTTGGCGTGTAGTTATGATGATAATTATGATTATATGACGTGTAAACAGGTGACGTTTAATTTCTGCTCGGCAAGCTTCAATTTTCTGTCTGGAAAGTTGCTTCTTGGTGCCTGTAAAGCTTGGTGATGATGGTGGTGGTGGTGATCAGATTTGAAGGGGAGGCATATAGAGAAGAGCATAGGTATTATATGCCACGCAACGCATGAAACACACAAGCCAGGCGTACCTGTTTGGTAGTGGCACACAAAAGCATTGGCATAGCTTGATGCACAAAGCACAAGGTACGATGCACAAAACATTAAGTACAAAGCATAGAGCACAAAGCATGGAGCACACAGCATAGGGCACAAAGCATGGTGTACGATTCACAAAGCATTAATTACAAAGCATAGAGCACACAGCATAGGGCACAAAGCACGGTGTACAATTCACAAAGCATATAGTACAAAGCATGGAGCACATAGCATAGGGCACAAAGCACGATGTAAAAAGCTCGGTGCACAAAGCATCAAGCATAGAGCACGATGCACAAAGCACAAAGCACGAGAAACAAAGCAAAAAGCACGATGCACTACTCATTTTTGTTCCTTCAGCCTAGGTGTGTCTGCACTTAATTTCTGCCTAGGTGTACCTTGGTGTGCCTAGGTGTGTCTAGTTGTGCCTACGTGCCACTTAACTTCAGCCTAGGTGTGTGCCTAGGTGTGTCTGCACTAAAGTGCAGGTGCCAGTTGCTGCAACTGCATGCCAAGCCACTGAGAATCGTAGTTAGGCACATGAGGGCATTTGTCTGCCTAAACACACACACACACACACACACACACACACATACAGATTGCACAATGTGCTTGTGCTAACATGCAGGTGCCAGTTGCTGCAACTACGTGCCAAGCCAATGAGGTTTATAGTTATACACATGAGGGCACTTACCTTCGTACACGCACACACATACGCACACACACACACACACACACACAAGCATACATATTGCACAATGTGGTTACACTAACATGCAGGTGCTAGTTGCTGCAACTGCATGCCAAGCCCCTGAGGACAGAAGCCAGATGGTGGATGAGGGAACAGACGCTTCTGAAGATCCAGCCAGTGCAGTGTCCTCAAAATCTGTTGCCCCAAAAGCATCTGTCGGACTATCTGCTAAAGGTAATTGTGTGTGTATGTGTGTGCTTGGCGTGTGTAAGTGCTTGTGCGTATGCGTGCATTTGTGTGTGCGTGTATGTTTCTATGTTTATGGTTCATTTGTGGGTTTCAGGTTGTGTTTGTGTGCATATGCATCGTCATCTAAAATAACAGTGTACAATGCAAACATAGTATCACGCCACAAAAACATTGCGGCCAACTCAACCCCCCTTGACGTAAATAAATATTTGACGGGGTGCAGATTGAATTAAATAATTATTCGAGTTCTTGACGGTCATGAGTGGGAACGAGGCTCCCGAGAGCCCCCGTGGGGCGTGTCCAGACAGGGGTGGCCAGCTTCTGTGAGGCCCCTCCCATCCGTCGAGCAGCGTGAGCAGCAATAGTCAGAGGAAGGGCAGCAGCACCAGCAGCAGGGATGATGATAATCAGGGCTTCAATTATTAGGAAAGACTAGAAGGCAAAGTTGCCAAACACACAACAGATGACTGAGTAGAGCAGAACCAGACTCATTTTGATTTCTCAGTGCTCTAGAGCATTGTTATTGTGTTATGGGTTATGAAATGCGCCTCTCAGTCTCTTTGCACCTTTCTAACCTTTTGGTTGGTAGTTCAGAGGGCATTTTGCCCCTGTGGACTGATGTGGTAAGCACTAAAAATTATATTGAGAGGGGCGCGGATTGGTGCGGACTGGGTAAAATTAACTCTTTTTTGAGGGGTACGAAATGAGTACATGTTTGCACAGTTAATACAAAACTGAGGTCACACACACGACAATCTTTTGGCAGTCTTAATTTCAGCGCTTGTTGTTATTCGATCAGGTTCGTGTGCCTTTCGTAGCTCTCACCAGTCTTAAGGCATGACTGGTTTAAGTCGACCACATCTACAACTAACCATATCCACATATATTTTTCCCTCTCTCTCTCTCTCTCTCTCTCTCTCTCTCTCTCCCTCTCTCTCTCCCTCTCTCTCTCTCTCTCTCTCTCTCTCTCTCTCTCTCTCTCTCTCTCTCTCTCTCTCTCTCTCTCTCTCTCTCTCTCTCTCTCTCTCTCTCTCGCTCTCGCTCTCGCTCTCGCTCTCTCTCTCATGTGTACAAATGTGTACAAAAAGCGCATAGTGAACAACAGACGCTGACTTGCTGGTTCGTCTGTAATTTTTAAGGGTCGAGAAGCGTTCATAAAGGTGATGTGTTTCCTGCAATATGTGCATGGGCTGTTCGTATTCTATACTTTTCCACATCTTCCATGCGCTTGAGCTTGGTGGAAGGCGCATTGCAAGCGCAGAGCAAAAGCAGCTAAAGAGCATGGAAGCCACTTCCCTGCGATTGATCCTGGCGACTTTGACAACGCTTGCTTGCAGGCAAGACCGGTCTTAACTCCTCCATCAAAAGCATGGCAGCCACTTCTGTGATAGATGACGATGATGACGAGGAAGAGGAGGAGAGAAATCTCAGGCATGTGTTGTGTAAATGTGTATGTATGTGTGCGCTTGTGTCTGCTCTGTGCCCAGCTCAACGCAGGCAAAACAATTATTGGCGTTGTTCAACACAGTATAATCTTTTGACACTTTTGAGCTAAGGTCTCTATAGCCTGTGTGCAGGACATTGCCGTGAGGCTCTTTTTGTTGCAGCATCACGCTGCTCAAGCTGGGTGCTATGTATAACAAGGCTCCACACCAGAAACCGCCATTTGACTGCATTTGACCGACAATTATAGCTGTGTTTTTAAAATGGTGTTTTCCTGCCTGCAGAAGCATGACACAGATGCCTGATACAAATGCCTTGTGCCGTGTGTACAAAGCTGACCCGTGTATGCCATAGGAGCTAGTCCCTCTCTCTCTCTCTCTCTCTCTCTCATTTTATTCATACATAGATGCCTGCACACACTCACATGCGCAGCTTGCCCATGAGCCGTTTTCCCGCTCCAGCACGCCCAGACAGCCCCCCAAGGCCTAGGTGAGCTGTGTGGAAGCACACGCTGGTTGTTCGCCTCTTAACCTGTAGGAAATGAAAAGGCCACCACTCTTGAGGCAGTGCTTTGTCGGTAGATGAATAGACACCTGCATTGCTGTTGCAGTAGAGCTACACAGGTGGGATATAACTTGCAGTAAAGGCTGCCAGTATGGGATCATGTCTGCTGTGGCCGCCGCCTTTCGATATTCATGATTCTCACACAGCTTTCTTCTTGTACCAGTGGGCACCCCCCTTTCTCATTGATCCCTTTGTAAGGCGTGCGGCAACTTGATACACAAATCATTTCCCCCTAGCAAACCCCGGTCTCAGCATACAGCATGCACCTGCCTTCGTTTTTCACAAAACAGCCCGTCATACAATAGCAAACAGTCACACAGCCCCACCCTGCAACCGTGTGTGCTTGCCTCTGTTCATATCAACTCAATCACGTCAGCAAATACCACAGACCAACTTAGGTAGCGTGGTGCCTGCCCTATATAAGATTGTCATATGTATTCAGGAACTGCCACGGCTTCAGCCATATTTATCCGTGTCTGCCTGCTGCTGTATTTACACAGGCCCATCATACGCCAGCAAGAGCCCCAACCACAGCCCCGCCCAGTGCGCATCCTGAATACTGCGGGGGAGAAGGATGACTCCGCAGTGCCGCCACCCCCACGCCAGATGCAGTGGCTTGACAAGTCCCAACAGCCAGGTGGGTGTTACGCAGTGAAAGTGTTTTTTTGTACTGGCGTAGCTTGATTTGTCCTGTTCACCTGTCATGCTCAAATTCAGGCAAGTGTAACAGTGCTCAAACTTTTGGCGAGTGAAGTCGGTCAAGGTGCACTTGATCAGCCGTCTCAGCCAGGTGGACTGCAAGTCAGAATGGTGGAGGTGGTGGTTGCAGTGAAAATATATATGCATTGCCAGTTACTGGCAGAGGAACTGTAAACGAGATGAGCACGCTCACGTGAATTTCCCGTTTTGTGCCTTTGTGTCATGCAATGTGTCCATCTCCCTATGGTGTCTGCAGACACCCCTGCCTCTATCAAGGGCGATGACGCAGACCAAGGAAGCGTGCATTCCTGGAACCCCAATGACACAAACGCTTCCGCCCCTGGGACATCCTCCCAGGTCTGTGACCTGTTGTTGGCCTGTGATATGCATGACCGCTTATATGGGGAAGGCAATGAGTAACAGAGGGCGCAGTGAGAAGGAGGGGCGCTCATGGCATCAGCGCAGGCAAATGTGTCACACTACCTCGTCATGTCACACTACCTCGTCATGTCACACTACCTTGTCATGTCACACTACCTCGTCATGGTTGTCTGTTTGCAAAATGCTGAAGAATGTACGTCTGAATATGTATCTGCTGCTGTGGTGACAGAGATGAGCCTATCTGCCTGCTTGCAGCCTCAGCGCCCCAAACAAGCTACAGGAGCAACTGCAGGGGGCTGGGCGTGGGAGAGCCCAGAGCCCACACCTACTGGCAATAAGGCCGAGGATGTCCAGGTAGGGAGTTCATAGTGATGTGTATATGTGTGTGTGAGAGAGAGAGAGAGAGAGAGAAATGCAACCACAAAGAAACATTACAACATGATTTACACTATTACATTCATGTTTGACACATAGGGAAAGCTCGACGACGTCAATGACTGGAAAAATGAGACCATCAAATCCTTTGGTGTCAGTGAGTTTGAAGACGAGGTGCGTGTTCCGCAAGTAAAGAGATACTCAGGTCATGTGGCAACAAGCATATCTTGAATAGCCTTCCTTGCTTCAACTTTTGAACGGTAATCATAACAATGCAAACCAGAAAAGAGAATGTGTTCTTCACTGTATGATGTAATTGATAATTGACGTAGCACCAAAGCCACCAATACCACCACTAATAACAACGACAACAACAACACAACAACAACAACAACAACAACAACAACAACAACAACAACAACAACAACAACAACAACAACAACAACAACAACGACAACGACGACAACGACGACGACGACAACTTGCGGCAACGTTTTTCTGACATTGCCTTCGTAGGGGGATGATGTCCCATCACATGCATTGGGCTCACACCCTTCAGCTGGCCGCCGTAGCGTCCCGCAGCCGAGACCTGTTGCTGTAGCACCAAAGCAGGCACAAACAGTCCAGCGCGTACTTGAACGCAACAACTCCTTCGACAGCGTCAGTGAGCTGGAGGCCTGAGGCTGTGTGTGGTCGCTTTGCAAACACCATAACCGACAAGAAAGGCCGCCAATTTTGTTGAATTCTTCGCCTGCTTATATCACACCTTATAACTCCGCAGCGTTATGGAAGTGAAGACAGGATGCGCTATCATAAGAACTGCAATGTTTCTAGAGCTGCGGTTTCAAAGCCAGGCATTAAATGTATGATGCTGACAGCATGCCCGTCTGCCACCCAACACGAGTGAGATCCTTGGCCGCTTTTCCTATTGAAAGTTTTCCCTTGATCCTTTTTTGTCTGCCCGTTGATGGATTGTATAGCCAAGTGAGTGCCTTTCCTCAATCGTGTTTAATTTGGATTAGTTTGGATCACAAAGGCTTCCAGTCTGGCATGGCTGCTCAACCTGTAGTAGGTCCCAACAAAAAATTCAATCAAAAAGATCGACAACTGCGCCAATGAATTTGTAAACCTCTGAGTTACGTTGAAAAACAAAACCTTTGATATCACCGTCAGAATTATTATCAAATAAATGGTTGAACTGGTAAATGTTTGGTGCCCATACATGAAATAATAACGTGTTTCTCATCTTGACGCGTTTTCACACAAATTGCAAACACGTGCACTCTGTCCAGACTCCTGCCAGTTTCACACTTCAACCCATGTCCTGTAAACCTGATTCGAGCTACAAGGTTTACAAGAAAAGGCCTTCAGTCAAAGCGTGCGACTGCTAGTCTGCTCATAAAAAACATCAGTTCATGAAGAAAAAAAAGAGTTTGTTGTTGTTCTGGTGCTAAAAAGTAAACATCCTGTGCTCTTGCCTCTGAGAATATGGACTCATATCTGCTGCGAAGAGACACTGTATGGGGGTGTGTACAGTGGAAAATAACATGCTGTTCATCTTGGACATCATCATCAGCTTCACACAAATCACAGGTAGGGGAGGAGGTGGGGTTCCATGTTGCGGTCTCAAAGCGAAGGGTGTGGACATGCAGTCTGAAACGGGCAACACTGCAAATGACATCTCGTGGGAGGTCTAGGAACATGTACCTGGGAAGGCTGTAGGGAGAACGAGTAGCTAGGGCTTTTTTCGGGTGTAGTGCACACCATCTATCTGTTATAAGTGAGAATTTTGCTGTTGTGCTCTCTTGGGCAGCCATTAGAGAAGGGGGTCCAAAACTCCAAGTGGCTTTCTCTGAGGTCCACAACAAAACGACTGAGGTCAATGGGTTCACAGTTCCGCAGCTTATCTTTGAACATGTACTCTTGTACCAAACCAGTCATGGCTGAAACAATATGGGAAGACCAGCACTCATCAGACCTGGAGCTCAGTCGCATGTCAGCATGTAAAACTTGTTTGGCAGTAGTGCTGTTGCATTGGGTCAGAGAATTGAAGAGACGAATTGATTGTGGCACGAAACTAGTTGAACTATAGGGGCTCAAGGCCACACTCTCGCGTAACGCACCAAGAAGGAGTAGTGTCCCTAACACCAAAGATTATTTTCAACACTGTCACTCTCTTTGCCCTGCTTCAATAAAGGAGTTGACCAGATCTGGCTCGCGTACATGCTAGCAAGAATTGCATAGGTTTTGAGGAGTTAGATATGTGCATGCAGCCTGTTTGTAAGGACATTCTCTTGTACACTTTTTGACTCTAAAAGTGCCAACCGTGATAGGTCTCAGCGCTGCAGCCGCAGTGGCCAGATTGATATTTTTGTCACACACCATGCCCAGGTATATGAATGTGTCGGTGTAGGATAGTTGTTTTTTCCCGTCAGAATAGAGAAGAGACAAGCGGTTATCAGACCTGGAATTAAAACACATTACCTCAGATTTGTGTTTGTTCACCGTCAAAGATTTCCTGTGGGCAAAAACCCTGAGCCTGTTGAGCATGGTCTGCGGCTGGTCATGAACATTGGACAGCAGAGAGAGGTCGTCAGCAAACAGCAGTTCTGGAACAGTAAAATTTGGAATACCAGTCCCTGTACCCCTTCAGCCAGACTGTCAACATCATTCAAGTAGATGGAAAAAAGCAGGGGGGAGAGGGGACAGCCTTGCTTCACACTCTGGCTGCACACTAGCTTGTCCCCATCCAGCAATGTGTACTCATCTGTGTAATACAAGTCTTGGAGGATGGAGAGTAGATGGTGAGGCATGTGACAGAGGCGTAAGTGTTCCCACAGTTTGTCTCTGGGTATGGAATCGTAGGCTTGAAGTCGATGAATGCAGCATACAGTCGTGATGTGCTTGCTTATGGCTTTTGGGCTGCATCTTTCTAGTGTCTGAACATGAAGAGTGGCTGTAGCGTGCTTCTGCCAGGGAAGAAACCAAACTGGAAATATGGGATCTTGTTATGCTGGCCACATCATTCTTGAACAATAGAGCGCAAAACATTTGCATAAAATTTGTACAGCGTGCCACTCACAGCGATCATTCTGTAGTTACCCGGATTCGTCACTGGCCCCTTCTTATGAATAGGAGTAAGCTTGGCTTCTTTCCAGGATCTGGGCACGCGTGCTTGTGTCATGAGCATGTTAAAAAGAGCGACAATGTGTGGAGCCATCACATTAACATTTCCCTGTCCCTTGCCATTGTGTCTGGGCACTCGTTTTGTGGCACATTTGATTAAAGTAGGAGTGACTGTGTTGAAGAAGCCGGTTGAAGAAGCAATGTTCATATTGGAGATGTGGGATGAGATCAGGAGAGCAGCTCATTGTCATCAGGCATGTGAAAAGGCAGAGGACCAGCAGGCTGTGCATTGGCGTGTCTGCGCCCCAGAGGGACTAAATCATCTTTGCCAGAAATTGTTCCTGTCCATTGACGAGCATGTGGGAAGCGTGAAGCGTGTCCTCTCGAACCTGATTCTCTATGGATAGCATTGGCTTCATGGGGCACTGGCCTGAACACATCTATCTTGAACGTGGTGTTGCCATGCAGGCTCAGACACAGGAGTCATATGTTTTGTAGCCGGTTTTTTCAGCATCTTGTGAATGGTGTGATTGGAGCTACATTTCTCATGACGTTTTTGCTCAAAATCATCTTCAAACTCTCCGGCAAGACAAATGGTGCACGTGCATCAGAAACCGTTTTCTCAGGCAAAGAAAACCAATTGTGATAAGCCACACATTTTTTTAACAAGAGCAAAGGTCTTGACCATGTGCCTCTCTCCAAACTGCCTGATGCCTGAATCTCAAGTCCATGCGCAAATTAGAAATGTTCAGCTTCCTGTTATGTAAAAAGTCACTTTTGTATATACCTAGCGTCATTCTGCAAAACACCAAAGGCATCCTTCATCTGTCTAGTCCAAAAATTTGAAGCGCCAGAATTTCCAAGGGAGATATCTGCTTTCATCACATCGCGTAAAGTATTGCTGTTTGAATCAACAATCCTATTCCAAAATTTGACAGCTGAACCGGTAAAATTGCAAGGGTTCCTGCGCGCATTCTCGAAACACACATACACACCAGTTTGCAGAGGTAGTTTAAATACTCAAATTTCTCTTTGAAAACGCCATGTGTGCGAACTGCAAAGGATTGCTGGAAATAATGTCATGCTTCAGAAATTGCGTAGACCAAACCTGACTAGCATACATGCCAGCTGACAACGCATATATCTTGAAAAGCCTCAACATCGCATGAGGCCTATCAATACCAAGCTCCCTCACTCTTCAATACCAAATCTTTCACTCTGCGTATAGCTGCATTAAAAGGCCTTAAAGCATGGGACGCAGCATGGTGTAAGTTCATATGCTTGTCGAACAACATTCCCAGGTGGGTAAAAGAATCTCTATCTTCAAGCTTCTGATTGCAGAGACGAAAAATAGGAAGTGCAGAATTCCGGTATGCATTGATATTAACTATGTAGGATTTCTTCGCATTTACTGTAAGTCCTTTCCTGGCAGCATACGATTCCAGACGTCTCAACATTTATCTGCTATTGGACTGGGTTACTAGCTGTCAGGGTCAGGTTACCAGCATGAAGCATGTGAGTTACTTTAAAGCCCTCAGTGCCTGTAGCAGCACTCACAAAGCCACTCCCAAACTCATCATCCACATCATTAATAAAAAGGGAAAAGAGGAGAGGGGGTAAAGGGCAATCTTGTGTCACACCTCTTAAAGGCACAGCGGAATTACTGGTACTGGCAGTTTTGGTAGCATCAATCAAAACATATTTGTCTCCATCGTACATTTGTCCGATAACGTTCTTGATAAGGTGAGTGGGCATCCTGATATTATTTAAATGATTCCAAAGGTGGGGTCTGTCAATAGTGTCATACGCTTGTTTATAATCAATAAAGGCCGTGTGAAGGTGGGAAAGACCCTTTAGTTTATCTGTTTGGCAGCGTGGACTAAGTGCCATAAACATAGCCTGAGTCGTGCTACAGTCTGGTGGATAGAAGCCAAATTGCGTGTCAGGGACTTTTTGATTTTCAACACACCACTTGGTAACCAGTTCTTTCAAAAATGGCGTACAGTCTATACAAAGCCCCACTCACAGCCAACATGAGGTAGTTGTTGGGATCAAGCTTAGCGCCTTTTTTGTAAAGGGGGGAGATCTTGGATTTTCCCCAACAAGTAGGAATACATTCCTCACTCAGAGCAACATGGAAGAGGTTGGGCAGGTAAGGAACTTCAAATTTTTATCTTTTCCATTACCCAAATAAGCGTATTCCAGAAAAAGGAGCTGATAATTCTTCAAAACCAGGTGAAGAAGAGGCATTCGCTCATTTCCCCCAAAAATGTAGAGACTAGGCACGTCATATTAGCAGGAGGAGTCAGACACTCATTAGCATCGGCAGTTCTGTTCATACCTTGTGAAATACGACCCCGACCCAGAGGGACAGCTGAAGCCAGTGCATCTGTGTGCCTAGGTTTCCTTTTCAGTGTGTCAGGTGGTTTGGGAGGTGGTTTAGTATCGAAATGTGAAAGAAGGTAGGTGTTCCAAGCATCTGTAGGCACAGGGGATGGACAGGTTGTCTTTCTTTGTTTCAGCATGCTGTAAATAGCCGGATCCCTTTTGCTCAACTTGTCAAAACAAATAGCAGTGAAGTTTTGAGAAACTGCGTGCAACCTTTCGCGTATGCTTTCTGTAATCCTTTTTGGTATCCTGCAAATCATCTCTACCATCCCTCAAAGAGCTAAAAATATCTCTTTCTTTTTTCCTGCATACGTTATCAAACCAAGGAGCCTTTCTGGTTCCAGCCGCCACCCTTTGATTCTTCCGATAAAAAAAACGCACAGCAAAACCTTCCCCATACCAGAAGTGCAAGCAGATGAAATAACCACGGCCCGTAAATAAATGCTAGCTGCTTCTACTTCCTTTTTCTCAATAGCCCTCATAAAATAATTGTGGCCTACGGTATTGCTTTCAAGATGCTCAGCATATTAAGTGCTTTGTCAGGATCCCACCTCAAAATATGCTTAGGACAGCCACCGTGACAAACATGCTGAGGCTCAAGATTCAACTCAGCTCCTGTCAAATCATCCTGTTTTGCTTTGAAACACGCTGTGGTACTGCAATGATCAGCAAATCGCTTGTTGGAAGGTGAATGCCAGTGCTCAGCAAAATATGATAGTTGGGAGTCATGAGGATGTGATCAGGTCTACTTTTGTGTCTGCCTTGATACCCCACAAATGTTGCCTGTCCAGAGTCTCCCTTACCTCTACCAGTAGTGAGCATGTGAGGACCAGCGGCAGCAATGTCGCTCAAAGAGTAGTTTACAAGCACGATTTACCGATTTGCAGCAGGTGATACGAGCATGTTGTAAGCATTTTATGTCATCTTGAATGTCACAGTGCTCGTCGGTAAACTCAGAGAGGTCACCTAGGTGTGCGTTAAAATCACCTATCATTAGAACGTTAGCAAAGTTCAGAGAAGCAGTGGTGGCCTCGTCGAAGTAATGTTTAAAGCTCTCTGTAATGTCACTGTTGCTCCTTTTATCTGTTTTAGGGTATACACAGCGCCCAACGCTACATTACCAGGAACATTGAAAACCTGCCCTGCACACACTTCAGCCGAATAGCTTGAATCTGCTCAGAAACGTTCCAAACGGTGACAAAGTCGTGAATGCTTTGATCTATGAGGACAGCAATGCCTTTGTGGCCAATCATGGTTCCCAATCGAGGAGTGGCCTCCCACTGCCTGCGTACTTCGATTTCAGGTAAGGTTTTTAAATTGCCTTTTTGCCCACCCAAAGCCCCTGACTGCAGAAATTAATGGCATGAAAATGGTGGTGGCTGGCTGGCCAGGTCGTCCGTATATGCTTTCAAATAATAATGGTTACAATGGGAGGTGGACTTCAGCCAGGTTGTTTGGCTGATTGGCTGCTGACTGGTCTCGGCCAGCCACAAAGAAATCCATAAGATTAGAAAGGAAGGGGAAAAGTCTAGTGCTCTGCTGAGAAAGGAAATTATGAACCAAGCTGGTTGTTGACTTGTTGCAGCAAATAGGGGCGAGCTGTTGAGAAGTCCTCAAAAGGTGTAAACAAAAGAAGAAACATTTCCTCAGCTCACAAACACGATGGTCTTGGCAGAATGAAAGAGCCTGCACCTCGTTTTGGACATGTTCACCATCATCTTCACCAGGGCACTGGTCACATGTGCAAGAACACCTTCAAAGCCACGTTGCTGCCTCAACTTTCAAAGTATGAGCACACAAGTGGAGCTTACTGACATTGCGCGTCATATGTTTGGACCGGTAAGATGAAGATACCGTGTGGCACAGTAGTCAGCGCACGTTCATTACTATAAAAAGGAATAGTAAATTAAGAATGACAAGTGGCCAGTTTATTGTTGTGCGTGTTGGGGTCCACCAACTCAACTTCTCTCCCAACACCTCTCATCCTATGCTTCTTCAAATCCGCAATAGAATTTGCATGGTAATAGCACTCCCAGTTTAACAGCCCGTACATATGTCTTGCACCCACGCAGTCCTGAAAAGCGCTCAGCGATTGACCAGTTTAGCAGGCACTTGAACGAGGCTGTCAATTGTGATCAGCCTGGAGCACCCTCCACAAAGTGACACTATTGATATTAAGTATACTGACAGCTGACCGAAACCAGTAGAACTGTAATGGTTCACTCCTCCGAGTATAGTCCAGTTAGTGGTAGACCGCTTCACACCTAAAGTGCACTTCAGAAAATGCAAGTGAAGCGTAGACAGCGAGCTAAAGGACTCCCTGCTTGTCTGCAAAAAAACAGTACCCCAGATTTGACAATCAGATGTTTATTTCTAGTGTATACAGCCAACCAACTCAGCATGATTTGCATATCACGGGGATCATTAGTCAGCATGGTCAGATCATCTGCGTACAACATCTGTGAGGCGTGCACACCCGCGATTTTGGTGACAGCCCCTGTTACCCCCTCAGCAATGTCGTTAATATCGTTAATGTAAAGGGGAAAAGCAGGGGGGACAGGGGGCAGCCTTGTTTGACCTCACAATCTGCTTTCAGCATTCTGCGAGGGTGAGGGAGGTTGAATGTGTGGGGGAGTTCCTGTTGAAGTATACATCGGAGGTCTTACACACCATTGTCAAGCCAATGCGTTTGTTTGCCAATGGTGTGCAAGAACTATGATGTATACCTCAACAGTGCCACGCACCCCCCAATCTGAAAGGTTTGTAAAACAAGCCAAGGAGAAGAAGAAGAATGTATGAAAAGTGTGAAAAAAGTGATGCTGTGCAGTCTAACATCATGAACATAAAAGGTGAAATTTTACCCAATTACTCCAGGTGAAATAGGGGCCAGATAGTTCCAGCTAAACCTCAAAACTAACAACTTATGCTGCTACCAACCATTCGATTACCAAATACCAAGCATCTTATTCTTCACCCTCGTTCGCAATCTGATTCGTCTCCACTTCACCTTTAATTACCAGCTACTGCAATGCTCTGCCAATTACTCAACTTCAAAACCCACGTTATATCCAGCTGCTGTAAGAGCCACTGCTACAAATTATGCACCCCTCTTTCAACCTGACTTCTTGTCTAGACTACCAAAACTCCTGAGTCCAAACCTCTGCTATCCATCAATCAGAGATCAACCAGATTTTTTCCCTCGAGCTTTCCCTCTCCAAACCCTGTTATTAAAGTCAAATAGAAACATCGGTACACGAGCCTACGCAGACACCAACAGCAGCACCGCCCATTACCCCGACCCTCTCACTTACTCTACCGAGGGTCACATGCACACACTCCTTCCATCACGCCACAGCAGCCTGTCATGTGTGTGGCTCCCTCCACCCTGTGTTGAACAACTCACAAGAGTGCCCCCTTGCTGTCGCCCCTCAAACAACTCCCCACGGACCCAGCAGAAGTGCTGTCTGCACTAGCAGGCCCCCTCGTCCCTTTACGCCTCACCAGTAACAGCCCCACAGCAGTGCACGCTCCCCGCAAGGGCGAGGAATGGCCAGTGCTGCTGCTCCGTGTCCATGCACTTCTGCATCGCCTCTTCCGCCCATTCCAGCCTGTTTTACACCCTCGAGTCTCACGCCAGATCACAGACCCAGACTCCCTCATCAGCAATTCTACTGCAGCACCAGCGACAGGAGCAGAGGCAGGCGGTATCACAGCTAGGTGTCCTTCTGCACTGATGTTTCAAAAAAGATACACCTGCAGGCAGCAAAAACACCACGGCAATGCACTTGTTTGTGCCCTGTCCCTAATGCTTCTACTAGTTCTCATGTCTGTGCACTCACACACTTGTGTGAACGGTCTTTACTAGTGCCATTCATCTTAAAACTGGCTCCCACATTGCTGCTCCTTCCGGAGCTGGGACCGTTATCTTAGACAGAGCTCCAACCTCATTGTGGCTACACGTTTATACGACTAGGCGAACAACTAGAATCTGAGACCTCACGCGGTAGAGGGTCTCTTGAGGATCTCCCCTGATATTACCTCTAAGAAAGCTTACATGTTGTTAATTACCAAATTTATCAAATCTAGAAGATATAAAGGTTATATAAGGCTTGCACATCCAGCTTATGAATTAGACACGCACCAGAAACTCTCAACTGTCAACCAACTAACTGCTTGTCACACGATTTGTTGCTGCCACTGATTGGGCGTGACATTACAAGTGTAAGATCAAATCACCGTCGCTGCAAAGTATAGGACTTAGCACAACAATTAAGCTGAATGGCCAGTCTTATTGAACAAGACAGAAACTCTCAACTGTCAACCAACTAACTGCTTGTCACACGATTCGTCGCTGATTGGGCGTAACATTACAAGATATTTAAAGATCGTAATTCTTATCACCCGCAGCCAATGTCGTGCAAAGAGGTTTACAAAGGGGGTAACCGGCAGCCATACATGTTCGGCTGAAGGGCTTTTTTACTGTTCTCAGCCACCATCAAAGTTAACGCAATAAAATGTAGAGGCCACCTAGTCCGGTACCGGTCTCGGCCAGTGCAAAGTTAAAATTGACAGTCTGTCCTAAACTGGTCTCAGCCTAAGTCTGCATCGTAGTCAATTAAAGCCCGCGACATTGTCAAGATTTATGGCAATTATTCGCCGGTGTGGCCACGGCTTGTTTTATGAGTAAGAAAGGTAAGCGTTCGCAGCCAATATCAAGATAAGAGAGACAGGCAAGGAAAATCTCACGCAAATTTGCTGACCCTGTTACTGTTTGTCTTTTATTTCTACAAGGTCAAGTCTCATGCTGCACTATATATAGCACCATTTGCAATATACATGCCGACATGCCGACGCCCTTGCTATTCGTCCAGTTACTACCACCTGCTCCGAGGTGTTACCAAAAGATTCAACACATACTCATTTAAGCACGGCCCAGCCACTCTCCCCAAACATTTGGTATTTAATCAACTATCATGACATCATGACACCCTGTAGTACGAATGCATTATATTATGAAATGCAGAACAGGAATCAAAAACTTGCGGTATGGTTTAAGCGCTCTCACCTTCCCCCTCTGTCCACAACATAGTAGGCAGAACCCTGCACATCCTCTCTGGGTGCCAACACGCAAATATGGAATACAATCATCGAGAGACACAACTTAGCATGCAGCACGATCATAAAAGCCACTAGCAAAACAGGCCCCCTAGGATCCTGTTTTGTCTCCATGGATATAGGCAGCAGCAAACGGCTGGCTATGCGAGAGTTTCAGATCCTGATACAGCCAAAACTAGGATTATACCATAGTGGTTCTTTCCACCCCGCTTCCCAGACAAAAACGAATTACCTCCTTGACTTGCATCCAACCACGTTTATCTACGTAATTCTCGGCCTTGGTGGGAGTGGTGTTTCACTGCCTGTGTGTTTTTATTTTTTGATGGGTAACACTGGTGTCCCAAACCCCGTGTGACCAGGGTAAGCGACCCCGAAATTGAAAATCCGTTATAATTTAAATAGTCTATTGATTCATGTGGTGTCGAGTATTAAATTTACTGGCAGCCTGCAGTCTGAAACCCATCATTCTTACCCTGTCTGTCAAAGCGAACAAGCTTATTCTTGTACTTTAATATCGCTTGACGCTACACAAGGCAGAAATGGCCCTCCCTGGGACAAGTGTCTTTAGCACTGGACTCGATGCAGCCCTCGTAGTCTTGCTCATAATTGGTTCGGCAGTCTCAAGCGGTAACAATACAAGAGTTTGAGGCGCATGCTTGCATTCAAGAAGCCAGTCAGATGAGGATATGCTAGTATTTTATGACTACCGTGCGTGCACTCGTCGCTATATTGTTTTAACACCTAGACACCTACACCGACAACTTCAGGGCTCTGCCTTGGACTGCTGTCCCTAGATTTGGAGGAAGTCAGAAACATTGCTGAAAGTGGCGCTGGGCTTAGCAAAAAG
>Ga0307974_1000922_pt1 | contig 19299 bp, 25 predicted proteins | sample OrgLakmetagen784_FD_201812 | JGI IMG/M metagenome (GOLD analysis project Ga0307974, IMG submission 201812) | Saline water microbial communities from Organic Lake, Antarctica - #784 | ecosystem: Environmental > Aquatic > Non-marine Saline and Alkaline > Saline | place: Antarctica: Organic Lake... | reverse complement strand
AAAAAATACAAACATCTTCGTAAGTTTTAAGAGGTTGTTTTTTTGCGTTTAAATGCCCAGTTGGTTTCGATTTTTTCCAAGCCCAACAATACTTAAACATCTTCGGATTACTCATAACCAATGCAGACGTAAACGGCTGACTGGCAGTCATCACAATCGCCCCATTAGGCTTAATGATTCGCTTCAACTGCTCCCACATCAACGGCAAGTCAATAACCGTATCCCACTTGCAAGCGGTCGTGCCGTATGGCGGATCAGATAGAACCATGTCAACGCTGCCATCTGGTATCTCTTTCATGCGCTCAAGGCAATCGCCTAACATTAAATTCATTTTATACCCTTAAAATAGTGTGTTGGTTTCTTCGTGTGTCCAGTCTGTCACTGCCAGAAACAGATTCAGAGGATCAAGAAACCCTTTTGTAAACAGTTCTCGCTTGTCTACGTACTTATCAAGGCCAAATTCTGTTGGCATGGTTCCCTCGAATCCTATCACAGCTTGGTTGATAGGATTCGGTTTACGTAGTGCAACCATTCTAATACGTGACCCATCTTTTACAATAGGTGTTACCTTTAGCCCGTACTTTTCAATAACCCAGTTATGGATTAGTGCTGCCTTGACTTGTCGTGGTGATCCTTTACCAAATATTTTGTCTTTATCTGCGTATTTGAGAATGTTGTTTACACCTGTTGGGATTGCAATGTCCTCGATTTTGTAAGTGTAAAACTCTTTTTCAAATTTAGCAACCATCTTGTGTAGGTCTGTTTCATTACCACTTAGAGCAATTTTGTAACAGTCCACCAACAGAGACTTGGCCCATGACGGAGTAGAGCCTTTCACAGATTCCATTCCCATGATCTTATACTTAGGATTTTCTACCAAGCGGTTGCCCTCATCGTCAAGAACTTTCATGACGTAACGCTTTTTGGCAACAAGAATGGCTGATTCAGCTATCACTTCTCGTGACCAGTGCATAGCCTGTTTGTAAGAGTTCAAATATTCTGCTAAATCTAAACATTGTTCTTTTAGTCTTTTTTCTATGATAGCACTAAATTCGTCAATTTTTGTTACTACTTTGTCTTTGTCACCATCATATTTCTTCATAAGATTATTTCCAAGTGAGGATAATGAAAAATATGCCGAGTCAGTATCTCCACTTACTATATAATTTTCCTTTTTCTTAAACAGGTCACACAGAAATTCGTTTGTTTGGTACGAACACCACTTGTTCACAAGTTGTCCAGTGGTAGTAATTGATTCAGCGGTATCAACCATAAAGTATAAGAAGTTTTGTTGGCCAAGACTGCCGTACAAAGCGTTGATGAGGATTTTTATTCCCATTTGTTGATTTTCATAGTAATTTACTAAGTCTCTATATGACTCATCACCACCTTTAAGAAGATTTTCCGCTTCTTTCTTTTTCTTCTTATACATTACCCTGTTATTATACATTTCTTCCATTAATTCTGATAAAAATGATTGCTTCTCTTTTGTATAGAATATTCCATTAGCCGCCATTGAAAGATTGTACCTTTTCAGAACACTTGTATTGATTTGGCGATTCAACAACTTTTCAACATTATTGGATGGGTGAACAATTCCTTTAACTTCGTCTGGAAGATCACGATAATTTACGATAGTTTCAGGCCCGATGTTGACCTGTTGTATAATGTGAGGATACAGGCTTTGTAAGTCATAGCTCACAACCCAATCATGCTTTCCCGCTTGTGTAGGGTGTACAAACGCCCCTTCAAACTCGCGTACCGGTGTATCTACCTGATTGAACAAGGGAGCAACATTCTTGTTATACAAATGCTTGGCAATAAACTGTTCCCACATTTTAGTGGTTGTTATTGTGTCTTGATAATTTGACAATGTTGTATATGCCAACGTAAACACCAGATCAAACAAACCAAGCTTCTTATCCAGATCATCAATGATTTCGCAATCCTGAATGTTGTAGGCAATGTAAAGATCAGGATCAACTTGCCACAACTCTTTCAAACTACCTGCAACGTGTGAGAAGTCTGTTTTACCCGCCACACCCTCTACCTGAGCTATTGTATCAAGCTTGTAGTTCTCTCTAGGGGTGTAGGTATGCTTTTTATAAACAAGCATGTAGTCGAGGTGTGGAAGCCCTACAATCTCATACTTGATAATAAGATTATTCCATTGGTTCATGGTTTCCCGTTCATAGATCAAACCGAACGGAGATAACCTATTCACCATAGCCTTTCCTAGAATCTTGCGCCCGCGCTCAATGATATATGGCATATCAAAATCTTCGCTGTTCCAGCCAGTGGTTAAGTCGTATTTCTTATCTTCTACGTGACGAATATAGGCTTCTACCATAGCCTCTTCTGTATCAAACTGAGTATGAACTACTTTACACGTTTTTGTAATGTTCGCGTATTTAGATTGATCAAAGGATTTCAAACCAAACGAATAGTGAACTTGTTCCCGAGTGTTCTTAATGTTGATCTGTTGAATCTGATACTTACATTCTTGTGGATTTGGGAATGTATCGTAATCGGTTTCAATGTCAGTAATACCAATATCAATTTGGTCACGTTTGAATTGTGGCGTTTGCCCCTCAAACATCTCTATGATAGCCTGATTCTCAAACAAGCGATTACCATAGATAACAGAACCACCCATCTCTGCGTAATCTTTACCGAAATATGCAGCATCTTTGATAGAGTCAAATGTTTTCTTCTTTAGTGGTTCGCCATAGATGGATTTGGTGACATCCTCATCATCTGTATCCGTTTGTTGATTAGGGAAGTATAAGCTTGGTTTGTAGTCATCCATAGTAGTTACGTATTTCTTCCCATTTTTGACGTATCGAAGAAGAATCTTGCTACCGCGCTTTTTGTAAAATGTGTAAAACATGTTATCGCTCAAAATATTACCTCTAGTTAGACTTAATAACTTATATATTCTACCACAAAAAAAGGGATACTCGCAAGCATCCCTTTGGTTTAATTTTTGTAGTTATGTTTAAAGAGCGATTTTCCAACTCATTCCATCAAAGTCATAAGACTGAGCGCCGTATGTTTTCATCATATCGTAACTAAGTTCTTTGATGAATGCACTTAGGTCATTCTTGTTGTTTGATGAATTAAAGAAAATTTCAATCCCCATCAAGTCATCAAAGAATGCATCGTTGTCGATATGGTCAATCCGAACCTGATATTCATCAGCATTACGTTGGATGTACTTCTCAACAGACTCAAGAGCCTCATCAATTACTGTTCTGGAACATGTTACCCAGTCATAGCTATCATTCCAATTTTGATCGCCTTCATCAAGGTCAAAATACTCTTCCAAAAGAGCAATCGCCATTTCTGAATTATCGAAACTACACTCTACCACCATTTTATCTGCGGAATCAAACAACTGAACAACTGTCTTGCATGTTTTTTGATCAAAACTTAGACTGTATCCCTCAGTCATCTCAACTATTTGTTCATCAACTTTATTGATCCAGTGATCAGATTCTACGTACTCAGTTAGTGTTAACATTGCGAAACCCCATTTTAGTATTTGTGTATAGACTATTTATGTAAGTAGGTTGTTGAACTTTCCAGCGTAAAATTCACCAACTTGTTTATCAAAAATGATATCACTAGGAGAAAGCTTAGTTGTGAGTGTAATGCCTTCCAAAGTCTTAACCCTAGAAAGTGCAACATACGTCATACCGTGAGCAAATGCCCTTGGAATGTTGATGATAGCTTTCTCAAGTGTGCATCCTTGGCTCTTATGTATTGTGATTGCATATCCATGCTTAATAGGGAACTGAATATAACTTGCTTTTTCTTCCATGTACAAATTACCCTCTGCATTGCGCTTATACTCAAATTCAGCCCAACGATAGGGAATAACTCTGTGTACGGTATCTTCATCAATCATTACTTCAATGAACGTTTTGCCCATTTCTGATACATAACCAATCTCACCATTTCTATAAGATTGATCATTGGCTGTGATCATAACCTTAGTACCAACTTTCAGTGCTAAATAATCTGGTGCAGGACGCTCTCTAAAGCCCCCAAACAAGGTTCCTTTATAAACCTGCTCTACCCCCTCAAGTGACGAGTAAGCCTGTTCATTGATAGCCTGTGCGTCTTTGTTGGTGGTTGTTAAGAATGTAGCACCATCTTCAATATCATCTGGGTCAACTCCCTTCTTCATTTTGTAATCTAACAAACAGTTATCATTGAAGTAGTTAAGACTAGCTTTGTACCCATCAACTTTAGAGTGTATATTTTGCAAATGACCAATTAACTCTGCATCCGTTTGTCGAATGATATCTGTAAGTTCGATATGTGTTAAGTTTGCGGCAGACCATGCATCTGTGGTAAAGCAAAACGGGGAGCTAAATTCTTGATTAAATACATCTGCTTCACCACCTCTATTATTAACAACTGGTGACAACTGACCAAAATCACCAACGGCTATGATCTGCACACCACCGAACGGTACATTCTTCCTCTTAATCAATCTAAGCTTTTGATCCATAGCAGAAAAAACATCAGCCCGAACCATAGAAATCTCGTCACACACAATTGTCTTAATCAAGTCATCTTCAAAAAGCTCTTTTGTTTTCTTTGACACTTGATTACGTAGATATTCTGTACATACACCAATAGGTATACCAAACGTACTGTGGATTGTAGCGCCTTTGATATTAAGAGCCGCGATACCTGTTGGTGCTAAGAAAACTGCTCTTTCGCCAAGATTCTCTCTAAGAACATTCAATACATAAGACTTTCCTGTACCACCAAGACCACCCAAATGAACGTTCTTACCAGATGTAACAAGATCATACGCAAGTCTTTGTTTCTCATTAAACAATTCTATAGACATCAATTCTTCTCCGTGTAAAAAGTAAAAAATAGGGGTGATTAAACCCCTCTAGCATTCAACCAGCATAACCAGTTAGTGGATTGATTTTCTTTTCCTCTTTCTCAAACCTGAATCTATTATGTGTGGCACGAATCATAGCAGAATACCTAGCCATTGCAAACTGAGTTTGTTTGGTCAGGCTGTTGAGGATGTTAATCGCGCTATCATCCTTACCAGCAATCTTTCCAATGTACACAGAGTTTGCCATTTCACGATTCAACCAACCACCCTTGTTCACAGGCTTTTTGCGACGATATACCGGCTTTGCTTTCTTAGCCTGCCCATCGTTGGGGTGCTTACGCAAATGACGGTCTAGGCGCTTCTGACGCTGTTTGGTGTCATTGTATGCTGCAAAGTACCGCTTATCTGAATCACTCTTAGTTTTCTTGCTACCTTTAGACATTTTTCACTACCTCTCAATATTGATTATATTTCAACTACGCTTTTTAACACCGATTGCATATTTCTGTGATGTTGTCCATTCATCTTTTTCGCTGTGCTTAATAACCTTGACCATAGATGACTTGCCCATTGGAATAAGGTCATCGCTTTTAACAAACTTTACTAAGTCCCAATCTTCTAGCATCTTAGATATTCTATTTCTTCTTGCAATATCACCCTCGCTTAATGTCGAACTTCTTCCATCTAATATATAAAGTTCTTTAAAATGACAGAGATAGTATTTACCTTGCTTATGTAGAATGTGAACACTTTGAAACAGCTTCTTTTCATTCTTAGCAGGGACACCCATTCGTGTCAAGGTTTCTTTTACTTTTCGAAACCCGTCATCACCATCTACTTCAATTTCTACCATGTTATTGATCACTGATTCAATATGACTCATTTCTTCAATCCCCCAACTTCATATGTATTTTTTAGTGCTTTGATGTTTTCATCGGTCATCAGTTCAAGGTACTGTTTTGCGTGAACTCGATTTACCTTGTAATGCTTTATAATGAGATTCAAAACAGCCTCATCTTCTTTGTCTGCCTTGGCCCATTTTCCGTATCGCTTCTTTCGACTCAGTACATAGAAGTAGAAATCGTGTTGCAACAGCTTATTCAATTCAGGATGCTTGTTCATTTCATTAGCATACATTATTGAATCAGGGTGCTGACTCATTGCGCGATTAACAAGAAACGATTCATACTTAGATTTTGTTTGTTCTGTATATAGGTATTCTTTTGTAAAGCCTATATCATTCACAAAATCAAAAACGCTCTTTACCTCACTCATAGGAAATCAACTTCCATCATGATTTGTGTTGCCAAAGCGCAGATATGAATCTCTTTGTCTGGAACCACACTGTCATAGCGTTGGTAGTCGCCAATGGTAATCACCGCCTGTGGCACTGACGAAGGCTCTACAAAGTTTTTCAACTCAGCGTATAGCATTGTATAGGTATTGGTAAGATCGTTCTTGGCGTTCTCTGCACACCACTGACGAACATCTTTAAACTTCTTACCCTTCATAGCCAGAACCAGCTTCTCAATACTCATCTCTTCGATGTTTAAAAGAATGCCTTCATCAATCTCACCCGCTTTTGAGTATTGCTGAATCTGATTCAGAATACGGCGGTTGTCTGGGTAGAACTTCTGTACCAGCTTAACCACAACTCGCTTGTCAAAAGGAATCTGCTCAAAATCTAAAATGGCAGAAACACGTTTGAACATCTGAGCCTGCATCTTCATTGATTCTTCTTTGGTCACACCAAAGTCTATACAAACAAGCCTAGACTTAACAGGATCAATGATTCGATTAGGAAAGTTGCACGTCATAACGAATGAACATGTCTTTGAAAACGATTCAATGAACCCTCGCAAGCCAGCTTGTAAGGCATTACTAGCATGATCAAACTCATCAAGAATCACACACTTCTTTTTGTCTTTGCCAGTCAGTGAAAGTGTTGATGCAAAATCTCTGATCTTTGTTCGCAGTGTATCAATACCTGATTCCTCTGAGATATTGATAATCAACCAATCAGTATCAACTTCCTTACACAATGCTTTTGCTGTTGTTGTTTTTCCTACACCAGCACCACCGTACAAAAGCATATTAGGAACTTCGTTTCCCTTGACAATATCTTCAAACTGCGCCTTAATTCTTTGTGGAAGAATGACGTCTTCCACACGATCTGGTCTGAATTTTTCAACCCAGATCGTTTCGCGTTCATTATGTCTCATTAATATCAACCCTCTCGATTATTGAATTTCAGAATCTTTGTCCATGGCAATCCAGTATTCCATAGTACCACAACGAACACGAGATATGCGCTGTGTTTTTGAGAATGTGAATTCACACTCATCATCTAGAACCGTCATAATCTCTGTTGGATAAAAGATATCAAACGTATCTTCACATGGGCCAAGCTCAATTGTAAAGGCGTTCATTTCTTGGTTGTCGCTATCTACGCGGCGATTGAATGTGGTGAAGTATACGTTCTCACCGTCAGCGCGAAAGCCAATGTATTCAAGTCGCAAGGTAGCTGCGCTTTTCATGACTGCTTTCAAGCTCTTTTCATCAACGTCAATAACAATATCTTCTGACTTGAGACTGATTTCATTCTCAAAATAGGATGTGATCAGATCAGGACTTGTTTCAATATACTTCAAACGTTGGGAATTGTCGCTGCTTTTTACAATCACAAACCGATCACTTGAGAAATCTAACACTGGTTCATTAACAATGCTCAACACACTGATAAATTCACCCAGATCATACACACAGAAATCACGAGGGAAACTCTCTTCAATTTCTACGTATGCTGCCAAAGTTTTTGTTTCATTGATAGACTTCACAGTGGTGTTGCTGTCAAGAACTCTCAAGCTTTGGTTGATGCTGTATAGCTTCTTGAAAGTCTTGATTGTTTTGTCTGACAACTTAATTTCATTTTCACTCATAATATACCTTTCTCTCATTGGTTAATGTTTCAGTGGCGTGTACTATACGCCTTTTTAGCTTGTACCTCAATCACTTCAAGTGAATTTAAGCAAAGTGCTGTAAGCTTTTCTCCATACACACAACCGGAATCAATATTGATTACTTTGTTGTTGTATTTTTCTTGATCTTCTAACTGTTCAGGAACTGGTTTAAAGTTCCATGACTGGTGCCCATGAACCAACACACAACCATTCGTTGTTTTATCTAAGGCATTCATGTCGATTTGTGTTGATCGCATACAGCATTGTGGTGCGTTTAATGTGCTGTAAACACCATCTGTTTCGATATACTCAATATTCCTGATTGGTGAATGTGATAAAAGAAAAGGAACCATATCCATATCACCTGTATCGTCAAAAAGCTCTACAATGGCTGCGTTTGGCATATCACCAATACTCTTCATAACAAAGTCTTGATGCTGTTCTTCCAATGCATCAAATTTGTCATGAGAGACTTTACGTGAACGGGAACGACATTCTTTGCCCATTCGTTCAAGGTAGAAATTCAGTTCATGATTTCCAATGATACATTCGATAAAAGTATGCTGTAGTGACAAGAAAACTTCAAAAAAATCTGGGCCTCTGTCAATCAAGTCACCAAGCAAGTAAATTTTTGCAAATTTTTCCTCTTTGTAACAATGAACAAGACATTTTTCAACGAGTTCTATCATCTCAGAATTACACCCATGTACGTCACCAATAGCGTACACATTATATCTGTTGACATCAACACGTACTGATTTGACTCTGTTGCCGTGATCAATCATCATTTCATCAAGATCAAATTTACTCACTTATCAACCCCCTCAACAAAACGAACCACGTTGTAATCTTGGTCAATTTCAGTAAATTTGAGATACTCGTTGTACATTGCTTCTTTAATAAATGGGGCCATGGAAGCTGTGTAACGATGATGATGCTTTTCAAGAACCCCTTCTGGTACAAAGAACCCTGTTTCTTTCATACGATCAAAGTTTCTAGACTTCAACTCTTCGATAGAAGGTGGCTGAATCGAAATTACCATGATAGGTGTATGGTACTTTTTAGACACATCAACCACGTCTTGACAGTCTTTGAATCGAATATGTGTGGCGTCAAGAATGGTCAAAGGTACGCGATTTCTCAAACGGTTCTCTAGAACCATTCTAATTGTATCAAACACAATTTTGTTCTGTGTTTGTTCTGTTACCGTTCCACACAACATCTCTCGAAAATTGTCAGATAACAAAACGTGGTTGGAACTTTCATGCCCAAAATATTTTTCAATGAAAGTTCCTTTTCCAGAACACGATGTTCCTCTCATCAGTATAATCATAACGTATTCCCGTTTACTTATCAGCAGCGAATAAGAAGCCGACTAAACTAGCTCCCAGAACGATGCCAAAGAATTTCATCATCTTTTTTGTAATGGTGGTGTTTCCACCAAAGACTGCTACAACAATATATACTCCAAATGAGATAGCAAATCCAAGACCTGCCAGAGCAGCAAAACAAATCACAACCATCAATAGTCCAGCGTTCATAATATTATCCTCGTTCTTCAATGTATTTAATGAGTGAATCCGCAATGTCTTTCTTGTATGACTCATTATCGTTCATATAGGCTTTGAAGTCAAGTCGAAATTGCTTATTATTCATATATTTTTTAATAACTATTTTCTTTCCGTCTAAGATGTTGAATAACAAAGATTTTTGCATATTTGTCAGTAAATCACTTTGAGCAATATTCTTTCTTTCTAATCCAAAAGCTTTTGCAGGGATACTTAGACCAGCATCAGCAATAAACCTATCGAAATATCTTTCTATCAACTCAACAGCCTTATCAGCAATCTCTTCTGGGTATCGGTTTTGGATTCGTGTGTCCCCACCAGAAACAAACTTATCAATAATGGTATCTGGTGTTAACTCTTTACGAAACCGCATTTTCCAGTAGTCTGTGGTTTTGACCTTGACTCGAAAATCGAGATTGGTAAACCAGATAACGTAGCCTTCTGTGTCAATCTCATCAAACATAAGCTTGATTGTGTCATGATCCAGTGCTTTTTCTTCATCGTGTTCGACACAGGGAGTTCCACTATATTCTGCCCATTTTTGTAGTGACCATGGCGGTAATGACTTCCACTGACCTTTTCTCTGTGGATTTTCATGATATCCACCAAGTAAAACCAAGTTGTTTCTTCTACCATAGCGGGAAACTTCTTGTTCGTATAGTGTATGTTGGTCGTCTTCATGAATAGACTCAAACATGAAAGTAGCACTCGCACCATTTGATCGAATCTTTTCTATCATATGAGTGTGTTGGGTAAAAAACATTTCTTTATCAGATTGACTCATTTCATTGTCTTGAAGAGAACCCTTTGTATGAACCAGAAACTTGTCCAGTTCTGCAATGTAATCAACAATACACAGATGCCCATTTACTTTGTGACAAAGAACGTACTCTTGACCACCAGCAATCAAGCTCATTACATGATCAAGTGATGTTTCTTCAACCTCATCCAGATTGAAAATCTTTGGAAATGGATGATTGACAATCTCGCCCTTATAGAATACCAGACCACGACAAGATTTTGTCACATCATCCCATGACTTATCAAAAAATGTTTCTTGAGAGTAGCAGTATAGAGTAAAATCACCCGATACATTTCTCTTGACAAGACCACGATCAACGTATGTTTCAACCAATTCTTGTGTAATTTTCATAGTGTCATTAACCCATTTGTGTTGTGTAGGTACATTTTCAGATTTGCTTTACAAGCTCGATCATAGCAGTCCTTTGTTCCTTTTGTCAACACAGAATCATCCGTTATTCCTATCCATGCATCAGCGTAGTCAACCATTTGTTGATTACGCATATGACCACCGAATTTTCCATATAGGCGAAGGTAAGGGAAATCTGCTATTTTAATGCCCTTCTTATCTGCCCATTTCCAACCAGACATATCAACACCTTTCGCCAAACCACAGACCAACTCAGTGATTTTAAAGCCAGAGAGGATGACAGCCTGTTCAACCTCGCTCGTTTCTAAAAACAATTTTCTTGATCCGCATATGATTACTTTCATTAGACGCCTGTTTCCATGGATGTGAATCCGTCATCACCAATCTTGAAGAAAAGTTCTGACCTGAAATAATCTTGAAACTCTCCAAACCTCTGTGTTACAACAAAAACATTTTTATGCTTCATTTTCTCTTTGATCAGATTCATAAACAATGATACACCATCCTGATCCAAATTTTCCAGAAGCTCATCAATGAAAATTAAGTTAGTAACCGCGCTATTTTTCATTGCAGATACTTCAAGCAAAACCATTAGGATGCTAAGATTTATTCTCGTTTTCTGACCGGTACTCAAGTTATCATAGGTAAAATCTTTCTTATTCACACTGTTGATAGTTTCTTCAAAGTTACCATCCAGTGTGATATTGATGAAAAATCCCATGTGATTCAGATATTCGTTTACGCGCTTGTTGATAAACCCAACATAATCATCGACAATAGACGCCTTAATACCGTCATCTTTAAGCATAGAGCGCATGGCTTCATACTCTTCCATTTCAAGCATCAACTCGTTCAGGGTAACATCCATCTCATTAACTTTTTTATCCAGTTCTAAAAACTGATCATCAAGCCCTTCGTCTACTTTCTTTTCACTGATTGACTTTATCTGATTAGAAAGCTTTGTGTTTTCACGATCAAGAAAATTCATTTCTGACTGATTGGTATTGATAGAAGATTGAATCTGTGACTTCTCTTCTAGTTGATCAGATATTTCCTTTATCTTATCCAGAACCTTTTTCAGTTCATCCATCAATTTAGTGGTTTGTTCTGTAATTTCCCCCTGCTTAGAATCAACACCCGTTATAATGGCCTGCTTAAAATCTTCATCAATATGCTGTGTGCATGTCGGGCATTGATCATTATCATCATAGAAAGCCCGCTCCTTTTTCAGTTCTGTCATCTTTGATGTGAACTTATAAGAGAACTCACTGAACTTTTGCTTCTTATCTTTTAGCTTTTTGTATTTTTCATCAAGCCCTTCATACTTTTTAAGACTGGCTTCAAGATCAGAATCTTTCGATTCAATGGATTTGATCTTGTCTGTATTGTCAGTAATTTGCTGGTTCAGTCCATCAACCTGATCAGATACGTTGTTCTTGGCCTGCTCAATCAACCGTTCAACACCATCACGTTTAGTCACTGACAAACCACGTTCATAGTCTAGGTCAGAAATTTGAGCCTTGATTGAATCTGCATTGCCTTTAACAATCTTGTTCATGTATCCAAAAATGTTGATGTCTAGAATGTCCTCTACCACCTTACGGCGGTCAGCAGCACCCATATCCATAAAGGGTATGTAACGCTCACGGTTCAGCAAACAAACCTGTGTGAATAGCTTGTGATCCATTCCTATGACGTTTTCTAGCGTTGCCTGATAATCTTTGCTTGCGGCGTTCTGATCTAGCAGTTCTCCGTTCTTGAAAATCTTAAAGACCTTTGGCTTTTCACCACGAACTACTTTGTACTCATCGCCGTATTTTGTGAAGACACATTCAGTTTGCATGTTCTTTCGATTGATGCTGTTGATTAGTCCAGCAAGCTTAACCTTTTTTAGTGGCTTTCCGAATAGTGCGTAGCTGATAGCTTCAAGCAAATTGCTTTTACCTGCACCATTTGGCCCACCGATTAGGGTAGTTGGCGAACGGTCAAGATCAATTTTCATGCCAGCATTACCTACTGACTGAAAATTTTTGTAACTGATAGACTTAAAATTGATCATGTATTATTCACCCTTAACCATCATGTCAGATGCTTTAGCCTTTACATCATTGAACTTGCTCATAATCGAGGCCCGCTTGTCTTCTGAAACTGTCTTCATAACGTATGTGTCTATGTAAGTATCAATAGACTTATCTTTTACGTCTGGTTCAGAAGCATCAGTTTTGGTAATTTCTTTGGCACTCAGTATAGCATAATTATTCTGAACCTGTACATCAATCGGTTTGGCGTTGTTAACCTTAGAGAAAAAGTCCATAAACTTGACTTTATCATATTCTTTGTCGATCACAACTTTTACAAACTGGTGGTTGCAATACTCATTGATCTGATCATCTGTCAATCCATGATCGTCTTCGTAGAGAATTTCAGTGAACAAGCTATACTCGTTTTCAATATGAACCTTTTCTTGTGTGTCTGTGTCATACACCCAGAACCCGCGCTTGTCGTTATGATCTTGCCAATTGAGATGAAACATTGATCCCAGATATTCGACATTACCAATTTTTGACGGGTGATGAAAGTGACCAGACCACACACCTTTAAATTCTTTGAAAAGGCTTGGTTCGATTCCAGATTCACAACGAGATGAATTCTTGTACATGAGAAATGAATTAAATTCGGCGTGGCAAAGTACAACTGTGTTTTCTTTGTCTTTGATGTTGTTTAGTTCTGTCATGAACTCATCGTAGTTGTTGCCGTTGATCCATGGCACAAATACAAACCGACTACCATCAAACTCGAATTCTTCTACCTTGTCTTTTAGAATGTGTACATATTTGCTGTGTTGCATAATAGACAAAGATGTGACCGCATTTGTATTTTTGAATGCCAGATCATGATTACCAGCAATGGTGTACATAGTACACTTATGTGACTCTAGCAAAGGCAGAAAAACCTCATTCACAAAAGCAATATCACTGAGTGACAAGTGGTTTCGATTATCAAAAAAATCACCAAGCATTAATAGTGTGGTGATGTTGTTTTCTTTCATATAAGGAAAGAATTTTTCTTTAAAATACCACGTAAAATAATCTCGGAAGATTGTACTGCCACCTCGCGCCCCGATATGCCAATCTGTTGATATCATTACTTTGCTCATTTCTATGCGTCCTTATGGGTTTCGCAACGATGTGTATACCAACCACCACCGCTTATTGTTGTTGCTGGTTCACCACACATAATACAAATATCTTCTGTGTAATCCTCAGCGTTTTGTATAAGCTCAAAAATAGAATCACTACCTTCATTAATGTAAAATCGAAGCCCACCGAATTTTTCTTTAATTTGTATAATCTCTCCATTCCAACCACACTCAAAAAGATCATTAATCAGATTCTGAACAATACTTCTCCATGAGTCTGGGACTTGATTAAGAACCACCTCTAACGTGGTTGGTAGTTTATTAAAACCCACAAAGTAAAGTTGATTATCCATTTTTAAACTCCATTGCGCTTTTTCATATTGATTGTATTAAATAAAATAAGGTCTTCTTGAGCTTCATCAAGTTTTTCTTCCACCTCTCCAAGCTCAAAATAAAGTTCTTCAATATTCTGCTTCAAATTTTTAATTTTTTCTTTGTAGTTAGATATTGAAACTTCAAGAGAACTTGTGTCAATCTCTGGAAAAATAATTTGATTATCCATATCAACACTCGCATTGATTTTTTTCAGATTCATGAAGATCACCTTCAAGCTCTGCTATTTTGTCTTTTAATTCTGAAATTTCTTCTTTATACCCATCAACCGCTTCCTCAATCATAGCCTCAACAATAGTTGCCAATTCACTTGTGTCTTCTAAGTCAACATTAAAAAATGCGTTCCTGCTCATAATTTCACCTCTTTTAAGATCATGTCGATTATTTTGTTTCGCTCGTGAATCTTCTTTAGTGCAATGAACTCAGAATCTTCACGAATTCCCATGACGGTATCATAGGAATTATCTCTGTGCAACTGTTTTATCATTTCAATGAATTCGGAGTTTCTGGATTCTGATCGCATGAAGTGTATTTCCAATTAACATCGTCTAGTGAAACATCTATCTGTTGTGATGCCATGAGCCTCGATTTTAAGAGGCTCATGGCTCTGGCATGGCACTGGTGTTGATACCTATACAAGTTTAAAAGACATGATGCTGATATTCCACTAGGGATGTGGGTAACAACTACCTTATCCCCGTTTCTTGCTTGCATTATTAATTACTCCATATCCAGAATGCTGTCGTTATCATCGCCTTTCTTCTTACGTTTCTGACGTTCTTTGTTCAGCCCCTGAATCTCTTCATAGTTGTCGATATACTTTAAACGATCACTGTACATTTCATTGGATTCATCAATAATTTCCATGTCTTCTTCATTCATGTTGTTCTCATCAATATCACCAGCAAATCCGTGACTGTCATCAAACAACTTTAGTTTTATATACTGTTGCTTGTGTTCTTTCTTGATCCTTTGAAAGTTTGCATTGTTGACCAATTGTGTCAAGTATGCAAATGGATTGTTGTATTTCTCTGGGTTAAAATTGTGTGCATACTTGACACAGGTTTCGATTGCGTCATTGATCATCTCTTCTTTCCAGTTCGGTGTGTAGTTTACAAACCGAGGACTGTAGCACCGTCTGTATGAAATATCTAGAATGGCTTGTCCAATAATATTGGTTAATGGTGGTGCTGTGAACGTTTTAAGCGCCTTTCTAAATTCTTCTTGAATCTCTGCACTGTGTTGCTCAAGTTCTTCTTCACCAAGCAAACCAAAGTCATCAAGAATTTTCTCTTTGTGTTCTTCCAGAAGCTTTTGCTTGACTGCATAATACTTTTGAAATTCTTTGAACAATTCTTTGTTGTTTATATAGTGTGATTTTTTGTCTTCTTTTTCTGCTTCCAACTTCAATTCGAATTCCAGATTGTCAATATCCTTTACTGTGATTTCGCTAATTTTTTTCATACTGCGTGATAATCCTCTAAAGCTTTTGTACATAACTTATCTACGTACTCATTCAACTCAATACCAGCATGGCCTTTTATCCATTGAAACTTAACGGAAGGCATCTGTGATTTAAGTGTATCAAGTCTTTTCCAGTAATCTACATTCTTAATAATCTTCATTGAAGAACCTTTCCAACGTTTGTTCTTCCAACCCCACAGCCAATCATTCATGCCTTTGGATAGGTATTGACTATCAGTATATAGTGTTATATCCATTGATGCAAGTTGTTTACTTGTAAATCTATTAAAAATAAACTCTAGTGCATATAGTCCTGCACTCAATTCACCTTGTTGTGATGTTCCTGTAATACAACCACGTTTTTCATATATAACTTTTTCAATATCTGGTGAATACAAACAGAAAGCCCATGACGCTATTTCTTTACGCTTCCCTCCGTCAGAGTATATTTGTAATTTCTTTTTCATTTTAATCCTCTGTCTTTTGGAATCTAGTTCTCAAAGCCGCTTCTAATCTAGTATCAGTTTGTAACTCAGCATATTGTATTGCTATTTTGTGTTTTTGTTTACGCCATGCTTCGTGAGCTTCATATTGATCAGTGAAGCAGCCTAAACATTCCTGCTTTTTGGTAAATGGATTTTTACACTGTGCAGCAAATTTTTCTAAATCCATTCTCCAATAGACTCCAATTGGATATTTTCCTCTAATTTTATCACTAGACAACATAAACGAATTTAACCCACCACTCACAAAAACACAAGTTTGTGGTGAATATATCTTATTACCTTGGATTAAAATGTCTTTATCTAATTGCTTACCTTGCCAATCCTGCGTTTCCATCCATAATTTAAACTTTGAAAATGTTAACCATTCATCACAAACTAAACAACCAACATACGTTGGAAATTTTTCATGATACCTTTGACTATAGCAACGTTTAAGCATTCCTGCCCATGATGAATAAAAGGGGCAACGCCAAAGAATCTTACGCTTATTGTTGATTACTTCTCTGTGGGTTAGTTTATAATCCGCGTCATTGATTCCCATACCAAAAACTAATCGTTTTTTCAATTTTAAAATCCTTTAAGTAAAAACCAGTTTTTTGACTTTTTATACACTAAGAATAATTATAATACACTTTTGGTTATGTTGCAAACATTTTATACACTATTTTGACTAAAGAGAGCGCAGCGAACGGGGATGCGGTTTTCTATTTTTTTCTTTTTTCTTTTTTCATATACAGTAATGAGCGCCAGCGAATGAGGATATACTTTTTTGTTCTTTTTATATTCTTTTTTATTCTAATAAAATCCTTTAAAGACGTTCATAAACCTGTTAAAATACTTTCTTATACAGTAGTGAGCGAAGCGAGCGAGGTATATTTTTTTCTTTTTTTTTTTCTATAACCTTCCATATACAGTAATGAGCGCCAGCGAATGAGGTTTAAGTTTTTTATTAGTTTATTTTTTGGCGAGTGTCTTTTTACGATGCCAAAAAAGGTTTTATCTTCTTTTGCTTGTGAAACTAGGCAGAGTTTAGCGGATCGAAAATATCCTGTCAAGACTTATTTTCGTTAACATTATGTAATGTTTAAAAAGAGTGTTGACACACAAAACAGACACACATGTGTCTATAAAAAGGGCTTTAAACTCATTAGAGGCTTTGGTGTGTCCATAGAGAGGTTTTTGTTAAGGGGTAGGGCGTAGTATAGAATGAAAGAGAAAATCTGTTCAGTGAGCTTGTACAGAGTTGAAAATGTGAAATAAGAACATCAAAAAGAGAATTTACCCCTTTTTGATGTCAACAGGATAGAATTTGACAGGATGTTGCTCATTGGCATAGATTTTTACACGAGCCTTGCCATGCTGTATCATATACCCACTATACCGCTTGTCGGGCATAGAAAGATCATCAACCACGTCATAAATTGTGGCAACCTCTTTTGTATCATGCAATCGCATCAATCGACCAATAGACTGAATGATCCTGATCATGGATTTTGTGGATGATGCAAGAACCATGTTGTGAAGCTTATTGATAGAAATACCAACAGCCATAGTTCCAAAAGTGGCACAGGTTATCACACTCTCACCAGCCTCGATCTTAGCCTTGATAACGTCACGTTCTTTGTTACTGACCTCGCCATTAATAACAAACACATTATCATGCTTTTCTTTCAACATCTCATATACAGGAGTTTGATAGATGTCTATTGAGTCAAACAAAACAAGCGTATTTCCTTTCAGGGACAGAATCAGATTGACAAGAAAATTTTTCCTTTCAGGGAGTGAATAGATAAATTCTTTTTCAACACGATACCAGTCTTTAGGGTTTCGTTTTTTTCCATCTTCCTTTGTGAATACGGTAGACGCAAGATCACCCTTGAATTCTTGGCTATACTTCAACAAAAGCATCTTCACATCAATAGGGGATGCCACACCTTTATCAATGCTTTCTTTTGCTGTCATGATGATCTTGCGCGGGCCAAACAAACCTTCAATAAACATTTCGTTTGATTCAAACCCATCAAGCGAACCGGTTAAGCCATGCTTCATAGGGCAGTTGATAGAATTTTCAATCAAACCAGAAAGGACTTGGGCAGAGCTACCGTGAACTTCGTCACAAAATACGGCTTTCATATCATCAAAAACGTATTTAGGAAGCTTTGCCATGGACTGCCATGTAGTAATAACAATCTGTCTATCAATATATTTTTTATAGTCTTTGTTGATTTTCTGACAATGAGTTCCAACATTCCACTTAACAGAGGAACCCGTAGCATAATTTTCAAAATCATTGTACATCTGCTCAACTAGGTTTCCAGAGGGAACTACGACAAAGAATTTTTTGTCTTCCATCTCAGGAAGTAGTTGCAACATACGCAAGGCGCTGTAAATGATAAGGGACTTACCACTACTTGTAGATGACAAACATAAACTGCGTCCCATGCCAAACATATGCATAAGAGCATCGTACTGGTGTTCGTGTGGTGTAATTGGCTTACCTTTGCTATGCGGATCAATCACCGTAGTCATTACGTGTTCAATATCTTCACGAGTGAGGTCAGTCTGTGGAATAAGCTCAGGATCAACCTTGTAGCTGTATCCCTGCCCCTTTACAAACCTTAGCAGTGCCAACACCAAGCCTACGGGAAACGTCTTGTTACGGCGGTTATAGAGCCGTTTTTGACCATCCCATTTACCAGCTTTCACACGCGGGTCATGTTTAGCGTTAGGAACCTCAAAGCTAAACTTATCCTGAATCTCCATTTCCATGTATTGTTCAACACAAGAAATCTTGACATAGGATTCGTTAATCTTCTGGATTATAATCTGAGGTTGCGACATATTCATAAGCCAATTTTAATAGTTTGTTAGCGGTTGTGTCTATTACTATATAGGGTATTTTAACTTGCTCTCTAATAGCGGCAAAGTACCTGTGATGTCCGTCAACAACATAACCATCCTCACTTACGATGATGGGTTTCATAGAAGGTATTGAATCAGGGTCTTTTCTCATACCCATACAAATATTTCTTATCTTGTCCTCGTTGAAGCCTTCCGCCTGCAACGGTTTGAAATAATCGACCAATCTCATATATGGAGAACTGCCCACACCCATACTCTCTGTTAGCCATTCCGTGAATTTAGAAACGTCATCAATCTGAGGCATATTAATTCTAGCTATCATAAACTGTTCTGTGATAAATTCTTTAAATGGTTTCATGTGTTGCTCCT
>Ga0307974_1000917_pt1:2500-19353 | contig 19353 bp, 19 predicted proteins | sample OrgLakmetagen784_FD_201812 | JGI IMG/M metagenome (GOLD analysis project Ga0307974, IMG submission 201812) | Saline water microbial communities from Organic Lake, Antarctica - #784 | ecosystem: Environmental > Aquatic > Non-marine Saline and Alkaline > Saline | place: Antarctica... | reverse complement strand
ACAACCGAGGACCACCCAAGAGCACAAGCAGCACTCGCCAGGAGCGCGCAGTGACAGGTCGGAGGAGGAATGGAAGTTCCCAATTACTCGGAGTTCAGCGGTGTCGACTCCTGGACAGGTGCGCTGCTGATCTATATGTGGCGGCACAGTAGCACCCACATACCCACACACACATACAGCAGCAGCATCACACATTGCAGTAGTACAGCAAGCTTGTGCGTGAGGGCCATTTGCAAATGTGAGGGCTGATTGAGCGTGCTGCTTCACAAGAGTGTGTCGACGATTGACAGAGCCAAGTGCATTTAATTGGATAAGATAAGCCTACCCCAGTGTGGAATGGGGTATGGGCAGTGGGTGAACCCCAGCCCTCCTTGTCATCAATTACACCCTTCTTATCCCTCCGCTTGCAGGGGACAACTGGCTTGAGGTGTGTGAGCAGGGGTAATGCACGCAGCATGACGGCTAGCGCTGTGTGTGTGTGCGCGCGGTGATCTCTCGGTGTTTTAATCGCCACCCTGAATTTGGGCTTGCACACATGCACTTACTATGTCTGCTGGCTAAACTCCTTTGCCTAATCAGATCACCATGCATGACGTTCTCTGTTAAAGCAGCAAAGCACACTTGTGATTATATATGGCAAGCACCCAATTATAAATTAATGCTTTAGAATGGGTTGTGCTTTAAATTATACATCTTCTCTGTATTTACTCCACCTTCAGCTTTTCTCTTGCACACAGAAACATGTTATCCTTTCCACACTGATTTACTCACACACGCTTCTGCCTCCTTTTACATTGCCTAGAGAGACGGCCCTTGGATAGACATTCAATGGTATGTTGACATTATTTTCCCTTGAAAATATGCACATCATTAAACATTTCCACACGACTACAAGCACATTCATTTAACATTGCATGACGTCAAAAACTAGGAGCGTGTGTTAATAATTTGCGTGGCTTGCTCTTAAATCACGCAGGATGGTCATCATCGGATCCTTCCTTGCCTTCATGGTGGCTTGGGGTATTGGCGCAAACGACGTGGCCAACAGCTTTGCGACAAGTGAGCAAATGGACTCCTTTTTAGCGATGTTGTTTCTGTGCTGCAGCATCGATCACCACCTTTCCTTTGCAGCACCTATCCAGTGACTCCTGACCTAAGATCCGTTAGTAACTCCTTTCTCTAAATGCGTCAGGTGTGGGCAGCAAAGCCATTCCAATGTGGGGCGCAGTCATATTGGCTGCAATTTTTGAGTTTGTAGGTGGGTCTGATCTGCATGACAAAGCTGCGCGTGTCTGACAGCACGTGCTTGCAGACAACAATTGCTCTGTTCTAAAATCGCCATGTGCTCAATGTTGTGTAGCTAAACCTTGCACAGTCGTTTGCTGAGCCGTTCTTGTTGTCTTGTAGGTGCTATCAGTCTCGGTGGTAGCGTTTCAGGGACAATCAAGGGGGGTATTGCAAGGCCGGAATACTTTAAGGATACCCCGCATATCTTTGCATACGGTGAGTGGATTGTTTGACGATCTATTTCAAAGCGTTGTCAATCCTTTTCCTATGTATTGATTGGAACTAGTGGTTTGCATGACATACTTGCAGGTATGATGGCTGCCATGTTTGCATCCTGGTTCTGGCTAACAGCAGCCACCATCATGGGATTTGCTGTCTCCACCACGCATTCCATTGGTAAGTGCTTGTGCTTACGTGCTTCCCCTTTTAGGGCGGGGGTCTTACATATAATTTGGTGGCTTCAAGCCAACATACGAATGCCAAGGGCTGGAAAGAAGGTAAATGCTGGTGACGGTCCCCCCGTCCCTCCTGGGTCTGTACGCGTTGACTGATTTGTGCTGCTTGTTTGCTTAACCTGCTGCGCAGTCGGGGCCATGCTCGGCATGGGCCTGGTTGCCGGTGGCAACGATGCCGTGAACTGGAACAAGCCACAAGAAGAGTTCCCTTACCGCAAAGGCTTCACACCCATTGTAAGCTGCATTTGAGGTCTGGAATTTTCAGTGAGAGTTATGCACAGTGGGATGAGCTGTGCATAATTCGTGTAACTGTTACGTCTAACAGTTTTGTCATCAGCGGAGGTCTCCTTTCCTTCCTCAGAGTTTGTGCGGTATATGGTATATGTGCTCGCAGGTTATCTCTTGGTTCCTGGCTCCTATTTTCACGGGTATTGTCTCCTCTTTCTTGTACTTTAACACAAGGTCAGTCCCCCCGGTATTTGTAGCAATGCGTGCCTCCTTGCCTACCATTAAATTGCAATCTACTCTACTCCTGCCTGCTTGTATTAATGGCACCATATTTTGATGTGTGCGTCTTCTATAAACCTTCTGTAACTTTGCAGCAGATTCCTACAAAGTGAGCAATTGCCTGCTTTTCAAGTACATTCAGCTCTTCACTGAGATACAAGTTCATGGCGTTCTGTGCATGCAGGCTGTTTATCCTGCGCCGCAAGAACTCGTTGCAAATTGCTTATTGGGCCTTCCCTTTAGTTACCGGGATCACTATTTTTATCGTCCTGCTTGCTGTGCTGCTCAAGGTGCGTGCGATCGTCTGCGCTCTTTGTGCTTCGATTTTGTGTGTTTGCCTCCGACACAATATGCAGGAGTACAGTAAACACCATCACTACCGTGGGCACAAAACAAAACTTGTTCATCTCCTTGCTTGATTCAAATTTTTTTCAGGGTGTCAAGGAGGAGGAGCTTGCTTGGTGAGTTTTGTGCGTCGACTCACTCTCTCTTGTTGACACACTCCTGCGATGGGTACACCTTTGGAACCTAACTTTTAATAATCCCCTTGTAAACACCGAGTTGCATAATGAATTGCCATGAAGGCAACACGAGCCTGATGCTGTACACAGTCAGCTTAAAGAGTGCAGCACACTGACACCCGTCCTTCCCCTCAAACTCCAGGGACGAAAACAAAAAGACTTGGGTGTCGGCCATTGTCGGTGCTGGTGTTGGTGTGTGCTTGCTGCCTACAATGATCCTTATGAAAAGTAAGGTTGCCAGGTGAGACCGCAAAACAGCCTGCGCTTACAAGGTTTGCGGTTATTATGTGCAAGTTGCTCCAAGCATGTCTGATTTCCACGAATCTGCTCTTGTTGGTGTTGTTGTTTAGCTCGTAAGAACATGCAGTCACCATGAAGAAGCAGAGACCTTTATGTTGTGCATACACACTATGCATAATTGCAGGGACCAACAGAAGGAGGTTCATCTTAAAGCTGAGGTAGATGCTGAGGCTGCCCACGTTGCAGCAGGTGAGTAGCTGTCCGCACAGCAGCTAATTGATGGGCTGTGAGGCTACGCCATAAGACAATGCTCTGCAGCAAACGACGGGATCACAGCTCAACTTGATCTGATGCTCGGATAGGACGTGCAAAAGGCCTTGTTCCTTCCCCCTTGCTTCACCTAGTGACTTCGGTTCAGTTCTTAAATGAGTGCATGGCAACATTATATCGCCAAATATACACAGGTGGAGAACCCAAGAAAGAGCTCACCGCTGACGAGATTGTGGACAGCACACGGTTTGGCCGCTTCAAGAATTCTTGGTTTGGCAAGCTGCGACCGGTGAGGCACCTCATCTACGCTATGACCGTGGACGTGCACGCCAACATGAGCAAGGAGGGACACGAGCACATCGCTCAAATGCATGCAGCTGCAGAGGTGAGTAGTGCTGCACTGGAGATGCTGCGCAAGAATCATGGAGCGGGCTCTTTGTTTCTAATCATGTTTATTATTGGAGGGTTTAGAGAGGGAGATGGGGTGTTGATCAAAGCATTTATGTACCTGATCTGTCCTGACATCGTAACATCATCTTCCTGTTACATCTTCCTGTCTTCCTATCAAGGATCTTTGCAATTCGAAGCTTCGCTGCTAATCATCATGTTTTTTACCCCGTAAATACAAGATGTTTTGGTAAAGGACAGCATTGCCTTTGCTCCTTGAAATGCGCAGGTGTACGACCCCCAGACAGAGAACGTGTTTAAGTACGTCCAAGTGGCAACCGCATCAGGTACATCCTGTGTAACACTGCAGCAGCTCTCCCCATGAACATGAGGACAATTAAACAGAGAGTAACGAAAGGCTGTGTATTCACCTAGTTTTCAAATGTCTGCAGGCGTGGCTTTTGTGCATGGTGCAAACGATGTTGCCAACGCAGTAGGACCACTCGGAGGCATTTGGTGCGTGTTTGTAACTTAGCCCAATTATAGATATTGCTATGGCGCTAGATTTAGGCTGTTCTCTGCACATAGTCCTGGCATATGACAAATTAAAGGCAGTGTGTGACCTGGACTGCTGCGTACGCACAATCAGGTTATTATTAAGCTGATAGGACTTGCACAATAACACCCTGCTTCATCTAATGTGCCTTTTGACAGGGGTTTTTACATTACGTACGAATCCATGGATAAAGCCCCTACCCCACGATGGGTGCTGGCCATCGGTGGCATTGGCCTTGTAATTGGCCTAGCAACTTACGGCTACAAGATGATCCAGGTTAGATATCCCTCTCATACCTACGTGTTATTGGCGGTGATGCTGTCTTGCCTTCAGCTTTGGAGCTCATGATACAAACTCCTGCGATTGTTACAACAGCCGTTAAAAGCCTTGCAAACGTCCGTTGCGCAATTACAGCATAGGTCCCTCTCGCCTAAGTCCCAGGGATCCCTGATGCACCCTGAGCAAATTTCGATAACAATAGCTCTTGTCATGCTGTGTGCCTGCACAGGTGCTCGGCACCGACCTCGTGCACATGACCCCATCACGAGGCTATGCTGTTGAGTTGGCAGGGGTGGTCATCATCGCACTTGCATCCACGTACGGTTTGCCCGTGAGCACCACGCAGATCATCGTAAGTGTCCTTCCTCCCTTACGTACTGCACATATCAAGAGATTTATGCGGTCTCATTTGCATGCCTTTACGTGTAAACAGTGCAAAGAAATATGAAAGCAGGCAGGTGTGCTCGTGTCAAAATCTCTTTGGTCACATTTGTCTGTGATGGTAATTGTCTGCCCCACTTGCAAAGCATATCTCAAGGGTTGGCCGGAACCGTATATTGGACCGTATATACACCTTATATGTATGGTTCTGGTCAACCCTACAAATCTTGCAACAGTACCCTGTGCCCCTGTAGCCTGGCGGTGAGACGGTATTGGTCTCTTGTACCAAGTTATTTTAAGCGACGTTGGACAATGCAGTTTCCTGCTCAAACCCTCCTACAAAGGCTTCCTCAGTGACTTAAAATTCTGGGCTGATGGTGATAATCACAGCCAAGGCATTTGACATGTCAAAGCATTTGATGTCACCCGTCGACTTCCTTTTCCACACCCATGTGTCATAAAATATCTCTGTGTGTCTGTAGACTGGTGGCGAGCTGGGTATTGGATTGGTGGACGACTGGCGCTTAAAGCAAGTGAACTGGAAGTGAGTTGGCTTCACTGCTTGCGTTTATCCTTTCTCGTTGCGTCAGGTTAGAAGTGAAGTGGCTTATTGTCCAGGTGAACCTAGTCCTCACCTGCCAGTTAATAAGCAGCTGCTGGCGGAGAGCTGCATTGCAACCACATGTAATTTTCCGGATTGCATTCTTTTCAAGCAGCTAAATACCAAACACCTCTCAAAAGCTGCTCCTGACTGATTTTTTGCCCACACAGGATGTTTGCCAAGACATTTTCGGGCTGGATTCTTACAATCATTGTTGCTGGCCTGGTATCTGCCTGCATTTTTGCTCTCGGGATTTACACGCCATCTAGGGTGAACACTGACTACCTAAATCGATGTGAGTACGCTGTCGTTTGTAGTGTAGTTGTAATAGTAGCAGTGTGCTAGCAGTTGTCTGGGTAAGAGGTTAAGAAGACTGACAGTAATCATAAACGAGAGTGTGCTGAGATAAGAGCACGCTTGTTGGTTCAGGTTGTATTTTTGCAGGTATTATTGTCGCAAAATTCTAGTCAAAGGTGTAAGTAAATGGAGGTTCCATTTTACTTTCATCAGAGTTAGCGGTTACTGTGTCCTTCTCAGCTTGCCTTATGTGTATCATTTGAACTCATGCACAGACCAATTTGCCATGAAGGCCGAGGCCAACCAGTACTGCGATGACATGTCCAGCACCATGCAATGGTAAGGGAATTAAATGCTCTGTTTACTGTATGCCCTTTGCAACAAGCACCACGATTCATCTCTCTTGATGACTGGCTTTATAATTGCTCGTGTGGACTTGCTCGGTGATCCCTTCAACAGGTTATAAGGTATATTAGACAAAAAGTGTCTTTACTCTTGCTTCTGCAGCGGTGATGGCCAAACCTCAAGAGACGCTGAGTTGTGCACGACCATCCTGAGCCTAAAGGATGACTTGAACAAGTTATTTGACATTGAGGAGCACATTAACCAGGTGCGCGAGCTTATTTGGCGTGCTTGAGCTTGCTGCTTAAGCCTGTGATTTAAGACAGGCTGACACAATTAGCGAGAGTGATCAGGCCCTCCTCCTCTGTGATGTGCTTCGACACAACTTGCCTTGCACTTGCCACCCTATAAAAGTTTCCATACCTCACACCCTTCCTTTCTTCTTCGCCTTCACAGTACGACATGGTCTACATCTTCCAGCAGATTTCAGGCCTTTACCGGGATATTTATGTCAAGGATCCTGGATCTCTTTCTAATGGTGAGAGCATTCCCCAGCCCTGATGATTTGACAAAAAAATTGAGTTGTACGTGTAGACAGGACAATTCAAGACTTCGAAGTGGGAATGTTTTGGTCACCACGTGTATCAATTTAAGCTAGAAGACATCCAGGAGTTGAGTTTCAATGGGCAAAGGAAAGTATGCTGAAACAAAGTATTAGCTATAGCTCAATCCGGACATTAAAGTTGCATTACAATTGTTTCTGGTGCAAGTATGTTCGGACAAAGCAGAGAGGCCAAAAATAGTTGGTAAGGAGTACTGAGAACATAGAATCCATCAGACACCGACTCCCTTTTCTTGATCACACTGAACTGATTTAGAAGCATCCAGTAACTTTTTGTGTATAGAGCTTACGCACAATTGTATTAAGGAATGATGCTATTTTATTGGGCTAGGTTGCAACAACTAAGGGGGATTATTGCATTAGTGCCCTTAGGTGAACTTACGAACAGTTTGGCCTTTCGTTAAAAAAAGAAGGCGTTTTTAAACCTGAAGTTTGATTTTATCCTTTTTGATTGTATTTTCTGTAATGGCATTATCCACTACTATTGGAGCGGTCTTGCGCTTACAGTATTACAAACGGTGTGCTTACTCAATGCTCAAGCCCCACAAACTCTTATTTTTTTCTAGCATTAGCAGAAGCCATCAGTCAAAAGTGTGACTGCTAGGCTGTGTGTGTAAAGCACAGGAAAAATGTAAGAAGCATTTGTTGTAGTACCACGGACTTGTAGCACCACTAAAAAACTGAACATGGAAACAGATGTGATAGAAAGGAAAAACAGATAGCGTAGGTTGAACCCACTGCGGTCAAGGTCGGTCCAGGGTACTCACTTGTTTCATCTTGCCGCACCACGTCACTACCCATGGGATCAAGAAGGCAACTTAGATAAATTCAGAGGTTACAGATAAAGCCATCAGTCAAAACGTGTGACTGCTAAGCTAAATGTATTCAAGCTATAGACACCCGTGACCAAAGCAGAAAGTCAAGGTCTGAAGAGACGCAATTGGCTTATAACTCAATTCTAGATAAATGCGGATTCCAAGAAAGTTTGAACTCATAGAAAAGTAACAAATCCCCGGGATCGGACTCCATAGTAAATGAGGTCCTTAAAATGCTTCCTTTTGATGTGCGCAACACATCCACATGCTTTTCACTGTCATGTGGGCCACAGTATCACACCCAAAGACTGGAAAGTGAGTGACACGGTGCTCATTGACAAAAAGAACAAAGGACCAGTAACGGACATACATTTGTACAGGCCAGCCAGTGGGACTGGCCAACACACACACTGTACAGCTAATGCGTGTCACGCCATCTTCTACTTTGCAGTGTGGTGATTTGCTATGACACGCGCTTAATTAATATGCTGAGTGGAATTCAATTTTAACTGAAAGCAAAAAGACTGCATTTACCAAATACAAAACGGTATTATGGCCCTGGAAGATGCCAAGCTCTTCAAGCAAGACAGATTGCGCTCATAGTAGAAATCACATCGGCATTTAACACAACAACACACCACGACAAGCTGCTATGGATCATGTATGACCTTGGGTTCCCAACAGATGCCATAGATGTGGTAAACATCTCTATATGGAAGCCTGTACAGACTACGATTACCCTCAGGCAGGAGAACACACAGGATCCATTCCGTTCAAAAGGTTTACCATACAAAGAGACACCCCTTCCCCTCTTCTTTTTTAATCTGTATGGAACCACGTCTACGGTGGCTCCATGTAGGAGGAAGAGGATATGAGCATGGATGTACAAAGGACATACAACCCCAGAGGGGGTCAGCTGGGGAAATTTCCAAATATGTGCTCTTGTTGCACACGGAAGCCAGCCATTTACTGCTACTTTGCCCGATTGGTACCATTTTTGCTTTAAATTAAAGCCGACATTATGAGTTACACGAGGATGCATGTGCTTGGATTCATGTGAGTCGCTTTGTTTGCAAATTGGTAGGGCTGATAGCCCACAGTGACCACCAAAACCCTAAGAAGGTGGCTTTTGCGTGGGAAAACAGCATATGTTGGCCTACATCCCCAACTAGTTGAACGTTTCACTCCATTTATTTTGCAATGATGTTTGTTTAATACAGGTTCTTTTCCGGTTCGGCTCCATCGAATGTAGGAGGGGGGTTTTCACAAGGCCAACCATCCACCCAGAACTTGAGAAACACTGAACCGGCTAAATTTGAAGCCCTCCCAAAAGAAGAGTAACAAGAAAGTTAGCAGGCTGGGCCGTTGACACCCATGGCCATACCTGCCAACAAGGTCAGCAAGAAGAGAAAGTCGAGAGGAAGAGGGAAAAACTAAAGCAACCTAAGCTCTGACTAATGACCAGGTGTAAAAGGTCATTCCTACAACGCAAGCTGTGGCAAGACAGCTCCAAATGATATTTGGTTGCACTCGTCTCCAAGAACGTGAGCACTTCTGCAGCAGGCTGCAGAGTACTCTGCAGGACTCTATAACACCAAGATTCATGTGATTTATTACAGTGGTTGTCCGATCCAGCACACGGGTGCCTGAAAAGTAGGGTTCACGCCGCAGCCGATTAGGCATGGGCCCCCTCATTGGCAACAGTCAAACTCAACTGCTATGGAGCCACTACCATTCGGAACTGAGTTTGAAAGTTGCCAATGAGGGGGACCATATTCTGGGAACATTTGAAAAACACCCCCATTTGGGGGGTCAGTCGCCCCCCTTTGATACAACCCCAAACAGATCTAGAGCGCCTACCCAATAAAATTAGCAATGGAACCTTTGCTGATGACCTCATCTGTCTTAGCACCAAAATAACAGATCTTTGCGCACAAGCAGAAAAGCTATCCTTCTACTCGGACCGGGCTGCCCTCATTGTCTCACTGAGATAGAGAAGAAGACAAAGGTGACAGGCCTAATCCACAATGCAGACAATTACGGGAACACAAACAAAAAAGATTTGCTAAAGAAGCAGCTCAAAGGAAAAAATGTCCAACAAGGACAAGCGACACAATTTATCCGGTTTAGGGAGCCTTTTGCATACATAGGCTAACCATAACCTAAACTGGAATCACCAACACGTCCACCTGACAGAATATCTCAATGGAAGGCTCGAGGGCCTAAGCACGTGATACGCCTCATCAAGAAGGCAAACCCATGAAGTCATTCATAAGGCTATCATACCAGGCCTGGCATATTCCTTTCCTGTCACGCCATGCACGGCCGTAGAACTTTATCTCTGGGATCAAATGATGTGTGCTGGTTGAAACACATAAGCTACCCAGGTCTTTCCCTAGAGCCATGGGCCCTGTGCCTGTTGAAAAAGTGGTGTTCTACGTGAGCACGTGGCAACGTATGTCGTGAGGCAACGGATAACTTATGGACCTCTTTTTTCCCTGCAAAAAGGCAAAATACGGTCAATCGTACTAGTACGGTTTAGGCCGTACTTTTCCTTTGACTGTATAATACGGTTTTGGACCGTACCGTACCATTACCGTACCGTAACTACGGTCCGAAAATGAAATACGGCGTAGAAGCACAACACTGACACTCACACACATGTGTCATAGAACCGCACTTTTTCAACAGGCACATGGTGCTATGCCAGTTTAGAACCAGCAGACGAGTTTTCTCATAAATGGGACACTGGGATCTCAGCCGCTTTCTACATAAAAAACCAGCTCAAGTACAACATACGGACAGAACAATTCATCAACGTATATTTAAGCCAAGTGCGCTGGTCAAAGGCATCATTACTTATTGATTATAAAATGCCCTTGCTCAATGAAAATTTAGCTTTTTATCATCAGTAACGTATCCCTAGCTGGCACTTGTGCTCCCTCTTCTCCTCAAGCTCGTGCAAGCCATAACACAGCCCCTCATGGCACTGGGCATACACAGTCTGAATGAACTCGCAGATTAAAATGGCACGCACATAATGACTGACGCGGAACTGAAAAGGTTAACTGGGATAGTAAAAAAAACAAGTCGTTGCTTTAAATCTTTAAAAAGACTAACAGTCCTGGTGAATGAGGGGTTTGATCCTGCAGAAGCAGAAAATATAATCAAACGACTGCTCAGCCACAAGAATAAGGAAACCTGCGTATGTATGGAGAAAAGAATCAATAGCACCAATACTGCTCAGATAACTGCATTGAAATCAAGCAACAATGCACTGGATGCCTTGCCTACCACCTGGACATGGAAGATTATCTCTGAGCTTCGCCACCAAACCTTACATCCGACAGAACCCAGTCCCACACACATACCAATAAGACGTACCATGGGACCAGTACGCGTACCATTTAGGCAGGCCAAGAAAACGAGAGCAATCATGGAATGCCGAACACATGCTCAAAGCAGTTCAACATGCAACCACATCTGCCTTTATTATTCAAGAGGCAACCACTATCTTCCTACTGCTTCCTAACTGAATTGATAACAGCACCAACGCTTTTCACAAAACATGCACTGACAACAAGGATGTTTGCCTTGGAAATATTCCAAGGACAAAAGTGCGCTACATGCCACTCCTATATCAGCAAAGCAAAACACCACCCCTGCCAGACGCAACAAGGGGCATACGGATCTTGGTAATCTGGAACAAAGCTGCCAGAGAGCAAATTATTACAAAAAAACCATCTTGGTCAAATTAAACAAGACCTATCACCAGCGGCATTCTGGAATTCTAAAAATGCAGGCACCACATCTTTCATTAAACCGCCAACTGAAAGATACTGCCAAGAATGGCAAAAATATGTAGGCTCCCCAAAGACTTAAGGAACACAATTATCAATGCAAATATTGGCGACGTAGAGCAATAAACACAGCCAAGTCCCCTCACATCATGTACAACGAAAGCACTTGCTAGAACTCTAGGCCCCAAACTGGAAAGAATGGGCCTTCACAGACGGGAGTTGTATTACAAGCAAAGAAAATGGATTTCAGTCTATTGGAGCTGGATTCTACCACCCTCGACCCAACAAAATAACCACAGCAAATCCTGGAGACAAAGCATAAACAAAACCATAAACAGGGCCGAGCTAGCAGGAATTACTGCTGCTTTGATAAATTAACACACCCATATCGCAACAGACAGTGCTAGTGTACTATGGTAAATAAGAAATAGCTTCCTCTACCCCCAGCGCCTGAAATGGCATAAACATGCCAAACTCCTAGAAACCACCGTTCACCACATCCAGAAATCCAAACACACCATCCATCTCTACAAGGTTAAAGCTTATGCTGGTATCGTGGGAACAAGTGCGCTGATGCTGTAGCAAAGTGCTCTGCGGAAAATCAAAGTGGCCATGATATCCACATTAACACCAACGTCATCCCCATTCATCCATATACTGGCCAGCAAGGGTGGAAAACCCTCCCCCAGCTTGCCTACCAGATACTCTTAACACCTGCCAACAGGGCCTCCAGCAGAAAGGCTCTTCATTTTCTCAGATCTCGATGCCGCAAAAGCACACGTGCACGTCCAACACAAACTATGTCTAAATTAGAAAGGTTCCAAACCATAAATCCACAAAATGCTACACAAAATACCAAAAACTGACCAAGGAAGGTATTGATCGAGAAAGACATAACTAATTTTGGAAAAATGCAAGTGTCACCTCTGGGAAAAAGAGAAATGTCATGCTCTGCCGCACAGATTTGATATACAACCAAAAGCGTGCCGCTCAGTGCAACCATATAGATGGCCCACCAATCTGCCCCATCTGCCAGAGCTAGACGGCATTTACCACATGGTGTCAGGCTGCACTCATCTCATTATAAATAGAATGATTATCATCAAAAGACACAACGCTACTGGACGAATGATTCTAAAAGCGATCCAACAAGGTACTCAAGGTGCATGCCTGCTAGCACAAGCAGACGTACATCTCAAACATGAATATCACCTCCCCTGGATTTGACACGATCCCTCCTACTTTCATAAAATGTGCCTATAAACGAGTGCCCAAACGTCATGGCAGAGGGTCAGAGAATGTCAATGTCATGGCCCCCCCACATTGCTGCTCTCTTTAGTCTGCTCATAAAAAAGGCCCACATTCCAAGGCCTTGGAAAGAGGCCAAGCTGACTCCAATCAGGCCCAGTAACGAGTCCAGAATTCTACAGAGTGATCGCAGTGAGTGGCACGCTGTACAGACTGTATGCCAATCTATTGCGCTCTATTGTTCAAGACTGGTGTGGTCAACACGGTAAAAAGTTCAAAGACACAGTGTGGTTTTTGTCCAGGCAGGAGCACGCTGCAACCATTTTTAATCTGCGACACCTCAAAGATGCAGCTCAGAAGATGCAGAGGAGTTCATCACACCTGTACTCTGCGTTCATTTACTTCAAACAAGCGTACGATTCAATCCGTAGAGACAAGAAGTTAGGGATCACCTAATTTCTGTCAGATACCTTAACATCTTGTGTCCATACTCTGAGGCTTATACCACGCTGATGAGTACACGATGCTGGATGGAGACAAAAGAGCAAATGTGCAACCATCTTTTGGTGTAAAACAAGGGTGCCCCCTCTCCCCCCTACTATTTTCATTTTACCACAACAAACAGCCTGGCTGAGGGCGTGCAGGGCGCGATAACGGGCATAATTAATAATTTTACAGTGACCCACCTGCTGTTTGCTGATGATCATTCCCTCACATTTACTGATCACAACGAGCTACAAACCATGCAAAACAAACTGAGAGTTTACGCCCAAAAGAAGTCCTTGACAGTAAGCACCCAAAAGTCTGAGATGATGTGCTTCAACAAACTCCAGGCCTGGACAAACACACACAAACACACACAAACACACACACAAACAAGTTACTTGCCTCCCCTTTTCTTTTATGGCACACAGCTCCCCTACACAAACACCTTCAAATATCTTGGTATGGTGTGCGACAGGCAGATCAATCTGAATATTGCGGCTGACGCAGCTTTGCGACCATTCATGGCTGGTACTTTCAGGATCAAGCAATTCGTCAAGAGCCATGACCTTGCTAACAGATTACACGCTCATATCTGGCTCCTCAAAACTTACGCAATTCCTGCTAGCATGTATGCGAGTCAGATATGGGCTACTCCCTTCTTAAAACAAGGTACGGAGATGGATAACCCTCTACAGAAATGGCTTTGGCAGTGCTGAAAAGGACTCGTCCTGTGCCTGTAGTGATAGGACGGTTTTACGGGGCTGAGACTTTTGCTCTCACCTGGCCGGGGTGAGGCCACGCATTTGTACAAGGAGTCTAACAACAGGGCAAAGATATGGACTACAACCCAGTTCAGAAGTGTAAAAAAAACTGTGTTTGTTTGTGTGTGTGTGTGTGCCTGTGAGTGTAGTGTGTGTGCCTGTGTGTGTATGTGCGTGTGTTTGCGCATGCATTTGCAGCACGCACAGCATGGTGACCATTTTTCGCTCACGCAGCTGCGATGGACGCGCCACACACATTCTATCCCGTATTTTGAACCCCAGGAATGTGTGTGTGGAGTAGGCTTTGTCTGGCTTTGCCCTTGTCCTTGTCTACAAGTCGCTTTTTGCTTCTTGTCGCGCGCTTGCATGGTGAGAAATGTCCACTCGCCCTAGGCCCTAGGCTATATTTTGGATCCCTAGGAACACACGCAAAGCGTCGGTTGTGCGTCATTCGTTATCTGTGTGCGTATCAATGGCATCCTGAATCTACAGCACGCACAGCACGCACAGCACGGTGCTCAGAACGACGCGCATTGGACCCTACCTTATCGATCCTCAGGAGTGCGCCTGTGGCGTTGGTTTTGTCTGAATTCACTCTTGAAAAGCCATTTTTACACCCAGCAAGCACCATAGGAGATCAGACCACCACTGCCTAAATCAGCACAAATTCTGGGTCCTGGCTGTGTGTGCCTCATTTAGGTTTTAAACCATGTATTCTGCGTATTGTAAAATGGAGGGTGTGGCCACGGATACGGATATGTTGTTATGCACGCACGTAGAACACCACTTTTTCAACAGGCACAGATTCTTGGAGTCAGAGACACCACTCCTTCATGGTGCGTTGTGCGAGAGTGTGGCCTGGAGCCCCTGCAATTCAACTGGTTTTGCGCTGCAGTGCGTCTGTACAATTCCCTTACCCAATGCTACAGTTCCATGATGAGGAAGGTTTTGCAAGCTGACATGCAAATGAGCTCCAGGCTCCAGACTGCTGGTCCTCCAACATTCTTTCAGCCATGGAAGGCTTGAAACAATCTTACATGTTGAAACAAAAGCTGTTGAAATGTGAGCCTAGCCTATTAATCCCAGTCGGTTTGTCGTCGTGGACCTTATGGACAGACATTTAGAGTTTTAGACACCTTTTTCTGATGGTCACCCTAGAGAGCGCAACAGCAAAACGCTTACTTATCACCAGTGGTACGCGCTGCCTGCACAAGAAGCTCTGGTCACCCATCCTCCTTATAGGCTTCCCAGATACATCCTTCTTGACCTTCCTTGAGATGCCATTCGCAGTGTGGCTCGTTTCAGACTTCGTGTCCACACCCTTCGCTTTAAAACAGCAGTTCGTGTTTCCACCTCTTCCCCTACTTGCGACTTGTGTGCGGCTGATGATGATGTCCAGGATGAAACACATGTTCTCTTTACTGCATGCACCTTCAGATGGTTTCTCTCCGCAGGAAGTACATGCTCTTATTTTCACAGACAGGATTTCAGGATGTGTCTGCTTTTTACATCAGGAAAACAACCATCTTTTCATTCATGAGCTTATTTTGCTTTATGAACAGGCGAGCAGTCATACTTCTTGACTGAAGCCCTTTTTCTTGTAAACCTTTTTGTAAACCTTTTTGTAAACCTTTTTGTAAACCTTGTAAGATTATGCTGCTGATTGTGCCTGCGATACGAGGCTTGAGGGCCGCCCTCGGCGCGGCCTCAGCTGTGTGAAGGTTGAGGTTTTTGTCACACACCATACCCAGGTATTTGAAAGAACCTGGAAGAGTTGGCTTGCACCATTATAATAAAATTGGAGGCATGTTGTCCAATCGCTAAAGCTTTTAGTTAATATATGAAGCGTGCATTGCACGCTACACGCACAGCAGAAATGTTCTAGACGCACTCCGTGTCGGACCTCTTTCATACAGCTGTCGAGAAACAAAAATATCCCGGTATCCACATGCGGCTATGGTCAGGTTAGGCAGCTCCTGGGGCAATCTCAGAGGAACTAGACAGAAGCCAGGAATTCAATCCTTGGTCCCATAAGAAACGACTTTTTTCTTCGATTATATTAGCCTGCGGGAGGGCAATCAAAAAAACAGGTCAGATTTTACCTACTCCAGTCTGAACAATCTTAATCAACTTTAGAAATGCATCACATGAATGAAGGCTCTTTACAGCCCTAATTGCAACCTTTTCCATATCAGCCCTAATGTTTGCAAAAACTACCTTCATAGACCCGTCAAGGTTTCGTTCAGCTGCTGCCTTTTCCCGGGCTGTGTTCTGGTCCGCAGCTTGTTTGTTATTGTAAATGCGTCGCTCTTTTGCATCTTGTACCGCTAAGGAGTAGCTGAAAGACACAAAGGCTTCATCTGATTGACACGTAAAGCAAGGAAAGCTTCAGCTGCAGCACAGCAAGACAAGGAGGAAACTCATGCGTGCACGTAAGCATGCCTGCTCACAGGCCCAGTCATAATGCTTTGCCGTGTCATAACGCCTGACAACCTGGAAAAGGACCTGTAGATAGAGTAAAGCTCGAACTGGAACACACCTTCACCCCCCTGCTCTGTGCCCTTAATGCTAAACGAGCTGTACGAAAATGATCTGCAAAGGCAGAGAGAGAGAGAGAGCATAAGAGGAAGAGGATCCACTTTATTAGGTATATAATCTGACCAATCACAGATTTAGTATGGTCGCCTGCTGAAGTTTGAGTCTTTAAATAGGTAGAAAACAATTGTGATAAAGATTTACAAAATCACAAGTAACGGTCAGTCCTTTCAGTAAATAACAACTCAATGGCTTGCCTGACTTAGTTTGTTGAAGATGTAAATGCGTGTGGGGAGCAGCAAACTCCAACATTTCACTTCCAACATCAGGCGTCACTGTCTTGTTCTTAATTTCAGGCACCTTTTAGTACAGGATGAATAATCCATAGGTTAGGCATTGCTAGAGTAAGCATGCTATGCACAGACACAGCTTTCTTAGATAATCTTAGTGTATTGCGCACTTG
>Ga0307974_1000916_pt1 | contig 19358 bp, 23 predicted proteins | sample OrgLakmetagen784_FD_201812 | JGI IMG/M metagenome (GOLD analysis project Ga0307974, IMG submission 201812) | Saline water microbial communities from Organic Lake, Antarctica - #784 | ecosystem: Environmental > Aquatic > Non-marine Saline and Alkaline > Saline | place: Antarctica: Organic Lake... | reverse complement strand
AATGCAAGAATACTTGTCTCACTTCTCTCACCTGCACGGCTGACTTGATGCCATCTTCGTGGAAGCCTAATGCAAGAATACTTGTCTCACTTCTCTCACCTGCACGGCTGACTTGATGCCATCTTTGTGGAAGCCTAATGCAAGAACACCTTCTTCAATCCTCTCACCTGCGCGGCTGACTTGATGCCATCTTCGTGGAACCCTAATGCAAGAATACTTGTCTCACTTCTCTCACCTGCACGGCTGACTTGATGCCATCTTCGTGGAAGCCGTAGCCACACCAGGCGCCTGCAAAAAAGGCACCCCGCCTGCCCTGCAGAGAAACCAGCTGGGCCTGCGCGTCCTGAGACTTGGCACTGCAGAGTGGGCATGACAAAAAAGGGTGAGCAAGTCGCATGTGTGTTTATGTGCTTGTGAATGTGTGTGTGTGTGTGTGTGTGTGTGTGTGTGTGTGTGTGAGTGTGTGCGTGTGGCTCAGGCAGCGCACCCTGAGGCTTGGCGCTGCAAAGTGGTCATGGCAAATAAGGGCGAGCAATGTATGTGTATGAATGTGCTTCTGGGCCTGCGCATGCTTGGACTTAGCACTGCAAAGATATATGGTGAAGAGGAGTCAGCAGATTGTGAGCATGCAGCTGGGCCTGTGATTCCTAGAGACTTGTATGTGCCTGCACTCACATAAACACACACCTCTATGCACTCTTACATTTCACATGAGCATGGCCAAGGTAAATGCGAGCGGAGACACGTTGTAAGCAGAGCATGTTTAGAGCTTGGTCAGGCTAGTAGACAGGGTGCGTATTTCAGAGCACTCTTTTCTATTAATTAGGGTTGCCAAAGCACGCTCAAAACATGGAGCGAGCAGAGCATATTGGGACCTCAAACATGAACGTGCCTATGAGTGTGAAACGCAGGGGGGTGGGAGTGATTTGTAGGCTGTAAGCAGTTGTGAAGAATCAACAGTGGTATTAGCTTGGGAAAGGGAGGGGAAATTGCACGAATTTGGCAAGCAAGTCACTCTGCGTCGCTTTCAGGTCCGACAGATGTCGTCCTTGTGCAGGGGCCAGCAATGATGAGCAGGCCAGCAAAACAGTTTGAAACAGCCTTGAATTAACGTTGAGAACGGATTGAAAAGGCATGCATTCTCGATTGGACGTGAAAAACGGACTGAAAAGGCATTGGCACACACACAGTGAAACGCGATAAGGGAGCAAAAGTGCAGTAACAAGCTGCACGAAAAGGCAACCAATACAACACAGGGCGATCGGAGAGTGCACGGCACTTTTACTGTCTGCAAAGGGCGCTACATTGACTCAGACTGTGATGGTTGAGTAGAATGTATCTGTCACGTACACATTGTGATGGTTGAGCAGAATGTCTGTCTCTGTCACATACACACTGTGATGGTTGAGCAGCATGTCTGTCTCTGTCACATACACGTTGTGATGGTTGAGCAGAATTTATCTGTCACATACACGTTGTGATGGTTGAGCAGAATTTATCTGTCACATACACACTGTGATGGTTGAGCAGAATGTCTGTTTCTGTCACATACACACTGTGATGGTTGAGCAGCATGCCTGTTTCTGTCACATACACATTGTGATGGTTGAGCAGCATGTCTGTTTCTGTCACTTACACACTGTGATGGTTGAGCAGCATGTCTCACATACACATATACGTCCGTACCTGAACATTGGATGGGAGAGGGTAAGCTTGCGGTAGGTCTTGTCGGCAGCAGGGGGGTGGGGGGGGTTGAGCGTGACGTACATGTCAGGTGCACCAGCCGGGAGGTGCTGCAAATATAGACACGAGCAGAGTGGGCAAGCATGCTTTCAAAGAATTTAGTTGATGCAAATATGGACATGAGCAGAGTGGGCAAGCATGCCTATAAAACGTAGTTGATGCAGATATGGACACGAGCAGAGTGGGCAAGCATGCTTTCATAAATTGTAGTTGATGCAGATATGGACACGCGCAGAGTGGGCAAGCATGCTTATGAAATGCAGTTGATGTAGATTCAGATACGAGCAGAGTGGGCAAGCATGCTTATAAATTGCAGTTGATATAGATTCAGATACGAGCAGAGTGTGCAAGCATGCCTATTAAAGTTTGTAGGTGGAGCAGATATGAACACGCGCAGAGTGGGCAAGCATGCTTTCTTGAAATGTAGTTGATGCAGACAGACACGAGCAGAGTAGGCAAGCATGCCTATGAACATGTTAGTGCTGCAATCATTAATTTGAGCAGCACAAACACAAGTGCATTATAACGGAGGTGCTGCATACATTGGCACAAGCTGCGTGGAAACAGGTCTGTAATGTCTGAAATAATGTGGGGTGCTTTTGATGCATGGCAGCGTGCATCAGTTACGCACAATATTGAATGCACCAGCCAAGCTTGTGTGCTGCAGCGGTGTGATATGTGAGTGGTGGTGTGTGAGGGCTTGTGCGATGCATGTGTTGGATGTATTTCTGGTACGATGCACGGCGGTGTAAAATTCGGTTGCATTATCAGGATCATCTGCAGGCAGCGGTGTGATATGGGAGTGGTGGTGTGTGAACGCTTGTGCGATGCATGTGTTGGATGTATTTTCTACAGGCGGTGTAAAAGGGTGATATACACAGGTTGGTTGCATTAGCCAAAGTCATGTGCTGCAGCCGCGTGATATAGAAATGGTGGTGTGTGCTTATGCGATGCGTATGTTGGATGTTCAATGAGGTAGGGCTACTTTGATATAGTATGCAGGCAGCGATCTATGCACTCCATGTGATGCTTGCCCGTATGAAAAGAGAGAGGAGCTAATGATGAGCTTATGAGCATGACATGACGTCTGGCTTGTTCTGGTGTGTGTGCGTGTGTGTAGGCTACATTGAAGCGGCAGACTTAGAACTGAAAGGAGGTCAAGGGGGAATGTGAAGGTGACCCACAAGTTAGGGTGCGTGACATTGTCCGCCTTTTGTTAGTCGTGAGTTCTAGGTATTACGCAAATAGCCAAGTCGGGCACCACACAAGGGGCAGCACGCAAGAGACATACATGGTTGCTCTTTAGAATGACAGCACAGAGGCCTATGCTTAAAGGTGCGCACTCACTCATTTTTTGTTTGCCACAAATATGCACAGGTTGTGTAGAGTGCACCATAAACCTAATTGGTCACCCAACACTGCACGGTAAGGTGGTTCCCAGCCTGCTCGTATTGGCACACTCTCTCTCTCTCTCTCTCTCTCTCTCTCTCTCTCTCTCACACACACACACACACACACACACACACAACCACACACACTTAAAAACACATACCAAAGCACTTACACACGCAACCGGCCACATAGACGCATAAAGTTGCACACAACCGCACGCACAACACACACAGCCGTACACAACCGCACACACAACCACACACACATACACAAAACACACACAAACAACCGGACGCATAGACACATACACACAGGTGATGAAAGCGTCCAGGAACTGCCAATGCATCCTGAGCAGCCAAACACACACACGTGCAAGCGGTTCACGTAGTAGCTCTCACACACACACACACACACACACACACACACACACACACACACACACACTCACATACACAAGCGGCCACACACACATACACACACCTGCAAACGGTTCACGTAGTAGCTCACACACACAGCAGCGGTTTCTGAGTCCTTGCTGCTGCCCAAAAAGTTCCATGAAGCCCAAGTCTTGCGGTTGCGAGGCATCAAGGAAGCATCTGTGAACGCATGCGTGTGTGCGAGGGCGTAAGTGATGCGCGTGTGCGCGCGTGTGTGTGTGAGTGTGTGTGTATGTGTGTGCACGTGAGTGTGTAATTGCGCAACCACCGGTAACTTTTTGTGGTTGCCAATTCTCATCCTCATAATTACTACCCTTCCATCCCCTCATCCCCTCATGCTGCCTGATTACAACCATGCAGCCTAATTTAGCCAACATTATCACACACATAAACACATATCCACACACACACACACACACACACCTGTGTGAAGGTAGATCAGGTTGTCGTTGTAGGGCACGGCTTCCAGAACCTGCTTTTCTTCCTCGTCAGCATCCTGGCCTAGCATCCGCAGCGTGGTGTCTGAGTGCGTGGCAAACAGCACCGCGTCAAACTCGAGCACCTGCATCAAACATTAGAAGACGTGTTGTGGTAGTGTTGTAATATTGTAATGCCAGAGTCAAGGCAAACAGCACCGCGTCAAACTCCAGCACCTGCATCAAACTTTGGAAGACGTGTTGCGATAGAATTGTAATATTGTATTGCCAGAGTCAAGGCAAACAGTATCGCGTCAAACTCCAGCACCTGCATCAAACATCGGCAAGGTAGCAATCTAGTGCAAACCTTAAGGCAGACACAACTGTGCTTATTCTTAGCTCCTACCAAATGACATCAGCCGCGTGGTAATGGGTTCTGTATGACTTTTCATTTAACTGTAGCATGCATAAAATCCCTTGCATCGAACGAGTGCGATCAGCCGACATAAGTTTGCGTGAGTAGACCATCAATGACCCCCATTAATGACCCCCACCAATGACCAATGACCACCAATGACCAATGACCATTGACCACCACCAATGACCAGTAAGTGAGTAGACCAGAGTTGAAATGAGCCTGTGTGAGACACACTCAGAGTTGAGTGAGACACACTCAGAGTTCAAACGAGCATGTATGAGACACACTCAAAGCTTATCCCTCCCTGAGCACTCACAGCCATTTTAACAACAGAAAGCTGTACTATACACACTATATACATTGCAAGCCTGCCTCTGCACAAGAGCCACCGTGTTCGCAAATTTTGTGCCGTACGTTTTGGAGCTAATGCACTACCCATTGGAATTGGTACAGTGTGTTTGTTTCGTCTGGCAATGTATATGTCTTGGTGCAGTACTCATTGGAATTGGTACAGTGAGTTTGTATCGTCTGGCAGTGTACATGTCTTGGTGCACTACTCATTAAAACTCATACTCCGTGTCTGTACCTTTTAACAAAGGGTGGATGTGTGCCTGCTCTGTACGCAGTTGATGCACACAACCCTACCCTCCATCTCGCCACACTCACACACACACACACACACGTACACCCACGCACACTACTTCACACGCATAGACACACACATAACGACCACAATGACACACAAAAACACAGCACCCTCGCAGCACCCACACATACACCTGCACACACACCTCGCCTGCCTCAGTGGTCACTGTGACAGCTGGAGTCGATGCTGAGGCGGGTGCCCTCTTGACAGATGCAACACCGGTGCTGGTCCGGACGTCAGGCAGCTCTGCATCACAGGAGGAGTATACAAAAGGGCAGGGGTGGCCAGAACTGTAAGTGCACACCGTCGAAAAGATAATTTTCCTGCAAGGAAACACCTTGCAAGAAAACACTGTGTGTACGTGAGTGTGGAAGGTTCTGGCCAGCCCTGCAAAAGACGTATGTGATAGCAGGTGCGTAGCTTGGGCGGGTGCAGCTGCTTGTTTAGCTGCCCACCCATACCCCCCAGGCATTCCATCGGCAGCCTTCAAGCTATCATGAAGGGTACCTCAAGCAGCAGAGTGGTGTGGTTCCAACTCATTTACTGCTATAAATCTCACTTACTGCATCTCCCTTACAGTCACGCATTCCCCTTACAGTCAAACAGATAAACCACGGTAATACGTTTGTGTGGTTCCACACATTCACTGCATTGAATCTCCTTTACAGTCAAACAGATGAGCCATTACTAAATGTTTGTGTGGTTCACACAGTGAATGCATTTTTCCTACAGTCAAACAGATGAGCCATTGTTGAAAGGTTTGTCATAATCGGGCTCAAGCCTTGAAGCAAGAGCATCACACGCATCGTGTTGCAGCGCCACTAGTAGCGCCACACACAAACACGCACACATACATTCACACACACAGACAAGCACACACACACGCACGCACGCACGCACGCACGCACGCATGTACGCATGCATACACACAAAATCTGGGGAATTGTTGCGCAGGCACAACAAACATTCACGTACAAACCTTGCAGGACCGCACTTAAGCTTGCACACACTTTAATGTGCTCCATGCTCAGTACTATTGCACACACACCTTGCAGAACCTTGTCTGTGTATGGCCTGCACACACTGTGACATTGAACACACACGGAACTCTTGCACACACCCTGCAGGGTCTTGCCTGCGTACCGAACAACAAAACTAATTGTGCACAAAACAGCTACTTGTGAACACAATAAAAGCCACTTGTGCATAAAACATTTACTTGTGCACACAACAAAGCCAATTGTGCATAAAGCATTTACTTGTGCACACAACAGCCACTTGAGTACACAATAAAACCACTAGCGCATAAAACATTTACTTGTGCACACAACAGCTACTTGTGCACACAATAAAGCCACTTGCGCATACAACATTTACATGTGCACACGACAGCTACTTGAGTACACAACCACCACTTGTGGACACAACAATTCCTCGGGGACAAAAGTGCACAAAAGTCTTGCACGCACCTTGCAGGACCTTGTCCACGTATGATTTGCTGCGGCCCTTGACCACACGCCACAACGGGCGCTGGAAAATGTCCAGCAGGTGGTGGTTGGCCCAAAAGCGCACCAGCAGTTGCACAGGGAACGCCATGACCTACAAGGGGCACATAGTTACAACGTATCAACAGCAGGTGGCTGTGGGCCCAGAAGTGCACCGGCAGTTGCACAGGAAACGCCATGGCCTGAAAGAAGTGAGTAGTAAACAAAATAACGTTGCGTCAGTAGCAGGTGGCAGTTGGTCTAGAAGTGCGCCAGCCGATGAGCAGGAAACGCCATGACCTGCAATGATCGTAAATAGGGGTGGCCTAATGTAGGTGGGCGAAGCGCACCAGCAGTTGCACAGGGAAAGTCAATATACCTGCAGAAACAAACGTCGCTGACGGAAATGTGTGTGTGTGTGTGCTTGCACTTTTGTGCGTATGATTGTATGTGTGTGCGTTGATGCTTGCATGTGCGTGCTGCCGGTTTCCAACACTTTTGTGAGCGGATTGATGGGCAAGCTTGTGCCGTAATTGAGGCAAGCACACACACGAGCAAGAGTTACGCAAGAAGGAGCATTTGCAGCCTGCTTTGGGAACAAACAGGTGTAAGCATTATCATGATCACCACCACCTCTAGCACCATTACCTCTAGCACCAACACCACCACCACCACCTCTAGCACCATCACCACCACTACCACCACCACTACCACCACCACGAGCACCACCACCACTACCACCACCACCAACAACAACAACGCTGCCACCACCACCACCACCACCAACCACCACCTACATAACCACAGTCACAATATCATTGTCATCAGCATGGTACACCGCCTTGCACAAACATACACACACATGTATACACACACATACGCACTTGTGCCTTGGGCACACTCCACACTGCAGCACACATCGGCACCACGTAGTTGTTGATGAAGCCTTGGCTGTAACCCTGCAGCTGCAAGTACTGGCCCATGCTCATGTCACGGAACTGCGCAGGGCACAACATGCGAGCGAGTGAGGGTGAGTATCACAGAATAAGTGTGTGCATGAAGTGTGTATGTGTGTATGTGTATCCATGTGCGTCAAGTGTGTGTGAAGGGATGTGTATCTATGTGTGTGTGCGTGTTTGTGTTGCAGATCATTTGCGTGTATGTCATGCCACGGAGCTGCGAGGAGAAAAGGTCTTGCTAGGTGACACTTGTTAACAACGTGAAGTGCTTGCATACCCAATATAGGCTATAAAAAAAAGGCTATATTATATAGCATACCCAAAAGGAAACTGCTTGTATACCTGGTGATGTAAGCTGGGGTCCAGGACTTTAGGAGCCTCCTTGCCAAAACGTACCACATCTGAGATCATCCTGCACGGGCATCAATCAATGCAGGTATCATTTTGAGGGTGCGTCAAGGGAGTTTGTGCTCATTTATATACACGTGCATGTGTGTGTGAGTGAGTGTGTGCGAGTGTGTGTGTGTGCTGTGTGTACTTCTAAAGTTTAAACATAACGCTCAGAGCTGTACACCACCAACAAAATAGCAATTAACCTCACGCCCCACACACCTGAGGAAGGAGGGGCTAGCGAGGTTCTTGCGCTGGGCAAAGATGGTGTCCAGCCCGTGGCTGCCCCACTCCAGCTTGCCCTCGTCTATGGAGAGTGCAAAGGACATGTCTGAGGCCTCCGAGTCCACACCCAGGCTCTCCAAGAAGCCCACAAAGTGGGGGTATGTGGTGAGGTTGTACACCTACAGTTTGTACGCGAGTGTGCATGTGTGCTTTGTGCGTTTATGTGTGTGTGTTTGTGTGTGTGCAGAAAGGAAACTGTGTGAGGAACATTGTGTTTAGACGTGTACGGTATATGGCTTGTGAAAGGGTCTGTGGGTAATGTTTAGGGTTGGCCAAAACCATATATTTACGGTGTATAAACAGTACTCCTGGCAGGGAAACTACCAAAATTTTCACGGTCATATGTGGTGTGTATAGACGGTTCTGGCCAACCCTAGTACTGTAGTAATCCTTATATCTACCAGCACAAGCAGGACGCCCTGTGTCGTTGCAGGATACGCACTGTGCAGAGTTTGGTGGATGCCATTCAGGCAGCACGAGCTCTCTGCATCTAGGCTAACCATACTTTTCTGTGACATGCTGTTCAAAAAACGAGCAGACCCGCCGAGCTTTGTGCAACAGCCACACGCTTGAACACAAACGCATCAGCACGTGCCTGGAAACCCAAGTCCACAGGGTAGGGGGAGGAGTGGTCTGTGAGGGTGTGTCCGCCACACACCGCCTCCTTCTCAAAGAGGGTCACAGCATCCCCGTTCCTGGCGAGAAAAAAGAGCCACAGGTGTCGTGCAAGCATGGTTGATCAGACTCCTTGTGGCTACAGAAAGGCTAAGAAGGTTTGTAAAAATCTTCTATGCTGTCCATCCGCTTCATGTGCATCCGTTTTCGGAGTGTGGTACACGATGCAAGCACGCGTGGTTGTGGCCGTCTGGACAGAAAACAGACATACAAACCTGTGGTAGAGCCATGCAGCTGACAGTCCTGAGATACCGGAGCCAATCACAGCAACTCTTTTGCTCATGTTTGCGTGCTGAAACAATGCTTCAAAACCTAATCAATCGCTTGGCAGTATCCATTTCATGAATGTATACTAATTTTCATAGTAATATATCCTTGGGTAGGTACTTGAATTTTCATGCCAGCATAAAAAGCCAACTGAATGCCAAAATAAGACTAATTATTTTTTGGACTGGTTTTGTATTCTCGGTTGAATTGCGAAAGGCATTTTTGGTTCAGGGTGTACTCTTCACACCAGCGCTCCATCCCTCAGACCCTTGGGAAACCCCAGCTTGTCTCTCAGTCCTCTAAGTCTACACTGCTATGGTGCGTTGTGTGATTGGCAGATAAGCAAGCTTTGAGATTGTGTGTCATGCACACGTACGCGCGCGCGCGCACACACACACACACACACACACACACACACACACACACACACACGCGCACACACCCGCATACACACACAAACACACGCACACACACATACACACACATACACAAACATAATACACGCACGCACACACAGACACACACAGACACACACACATGCACGCACGCATTCGCACACACACATATGACACACGCTCGCACGCACGCAAGCACGCACACACACGCATGCATGCGCACACAGACACACACAGACAAACATACCACATACCAAAATGCACACGCAAGCACGCATGCACACACACATAAACACACTCATGCACACACGCACCTACTTCTCACACACACGCACGCACGCACACAAAGGTTTAACGTACACATACAAACAGGCAGAACCCCCGCCCCCCTACGAGTCAGTTTTAGCAGACACATCTGGATTTTTTTCCTCGGCAGCGACTCCCCCAAACCACAACCAATTTTACAACCAGCAGGGCGAGGCTCATCAGAGTGACCCTGCAGCGATCCACGTGCAGGTCAGCATCGAAACAGCTGTTGCAGCTGTTGCATGTGATCTGTTCCATATGTACTGTTTTGTTACACCTTCTCACATATTCGTTGCAATAGCTGTATGCAATCCTTGCACGTCGTATATGTTTCCTGTGCTGTGGTGTGTGCCTCTCTGCCCCTTGCGTGCCTCTCTGCCCCTTGTGTGCCTCTCTGCCCCTTAACATAACATCTTGTGACAAACATCTTGTCGTTTGTCATAGATCAACGTCTTGCTGTTTGCCATAAATCAAGCTTTTCCTCCTGTGGTCTCGTGTGCACCTCACTCAGCCCTGAACACGTCATGCAGGTCCTGGACCCTGTAAAGCAGGGAGAGGGGGTGTCTGCGTATGTCTCGTTCAAAGTAAGTCAAAGTGAGCGGATTCCACATGTTTAAGACATGCACGTCAGTTTATGATCTGCAGTGAGCTCTACGTGTGCTGTTTTCCTAGCAACCATGCACATCCATACTCGCACAGCAAGCAAGCCCACACGCAAATACACATGCAGGTCTGAACATACACGCGTGAATACTTTTAAACACAAACATGTTTGCACGTCCCCATGCAGATCCGCACCACCACCACACACCCCTCCTATACCTCTCCGTCCAATGAAGTGGTGCGCCGCTTCTCTCATTTCTTATGGCTGCACCAAAAGCTGACAGAGGTAAGAACATTGAAACCACACATGCACGCACCAAGCAACACACACCAGCGCACACACAGAAATACACTCAAATACACACGTTACAACATACACACATACACATACACACACAACACACAAAACAACATAACACACACAACACACAAAACAACACACACACACACAACACACACACAGAAGAACAAGGGAGTCATCGTCCCTGCGCTGCCTGAAAAGAGTGCGGTACAAAAGTTCCAGATGTCACTGGACTTCATAGAGCAGCGCCGTCGTGCCTTACAGGCAAGGAATGGCAGGAGGGGAGGGAGGGGGGTTCAACAATGTGTGTACCTAGGTGTATAGGGTGATCAAAATAGCGAAGCACACACACACACGTAACACACACACACACACGTAACACACGCATTACATGGCATTCCATGCTCACAGCTGAGACTTTTGCCTCACCATACACACAATACAGACGTAACAAGCACCCACCTCCGTACATACACTCACAGGAACACACATACACGCACACACACAGACTTGCGTGCCCACACAGCACATTGACACGTATGCAAACAGACACACACGCACATACAGGCACACACGTTATAACTTTGCCTCCTCACAGCGCAGGTGTTTTTGAGCAAGGTTGCCTCACACCCAGTGCTCAAGGACTGCAAAGAGCTGCAGCAGGTCGGTGGTAATGGAGAAGGCCCATATTCACACCCAAGCGCACAGCACATGCAATTATACGCAGGGTTTGCCAGAACCACGTATGTGTGTATATATACAGTGTTTTTGGCGGGGAAATCACTAAATATACGGTCATACACGGCGTATATATATACGGTTCTGGCCAACCCTACGTGTATGTCTGCTCACCACCTACTCATCTGCATCCCTCGTATCAGAGTTTGCTCACCATTTGCCCTTCCTACCTCCGCATCCCAGCACGCAGCACGTGCTCTTATTTCTATTGCCACTGCTGATATATGTGCATCGCTGCCTGCGCCATTTGCATCGTACACCAGTTGAGGTGATGAATGAGTAGGGTCGGCCAGAACCATGTGTATTTGTTTTGGTGCGATCGTGAGGTGGAACCGAGTTTTTATACCATACACGGTGTATGTACGGAGGATTCAGAGCAAAAACGCTTCTAAGCATACAGTATACGAATATATAATATCCAAATCTGCATCTATTATATACATACAATTATATATGTGCCGTCCTGGTCACCTTAGACACGCGCATTGTTGTCTGCACTGTGTACGGCACATGTGTCCGCACAATGCTTGCACGATGAATGCAGATGGAAAGCAGAGCTCGCTGCTCACCTGCAGCGATCGTGTGGTACCTAATGTACACACACACCCCTGCGCAAATGCTCATTACTCTGAACTGTGCACACGCATCTTCCTTCACACACCATATTTGTGTGTGCACGCTTCCGTAAACACGGTTACACACAGCTCTTGGAATTGCATAATCGAGACTGGACACTAGAGATGGCACACCACACACACACACACACACACACACACACACACACACACACACACACACACGCACACACACGCACACACACACATACATACACACAGTTCTTGGAGTCCAACGACCAGGACTGGACATTGGAGATGGCACGATGGCAAGCAGAGAGCAGCTCAGCAAAGCCGCCTGCCGTCAATGGTGCCCTGCAGTGGTGAGTCCTGTGGTGCACATCTCCTATTCGTGTTTGTGTGCTCGTGCCTATTCGTGTGTGTTTTCGTGTTTGTGTGCTTGTGCCTATTCGTGTGTGTTTTTGTGTTTGTGTGCTCGTGCCTATTCGTGTGTGTTTTCGTGTTTGTGTGCTCGTGCTTATTTGTGTTTGTGTGCACATCTCCTATTCGTGTTTGTGTGCTCGTGCCTATTCGTGCGTGTTCTCCTGTGGATTGCATGTAGCGTTTTAGTAGGTTGGATATCTTGATGGTCACCATTGATCTATTGTCATTCTTGTTTGTGTATGTTTTCGTGTGATTGCATGTAGCGTATCGTTAGGTTGGATATCTTGATGGTCACCATTGATCTATTGTCATTCTTGTTTGTGTATGTTTTCGTGTGATTGCGTGTAGCGTATCGTTAGGTTGGATATCTTGATAATCACCATTGATCTATTGTCATTCTTTCTTTCTGACATAGACGGCGCCTGACGGTAGCAGTTGGCAAGGCTGTGGTGTTCTTTCTAGTTTTGCACAGGAGGAAGGAGGGGGTAGCCTCTCTTACTATGGCAAAGTTCTGTTCCTACAACCCGGTAATTTGCTTTGTTCATTTTGCCAAGGATCTAGATAGATTCGGCCAGAAGTAATGATGTAGAAACATTTAAAAATATGGTAAATATATAATGTATGCACTCACATCTTTTTGGCAGATCGTTATTTCCGATATATCGGTGTTGTGCATATACTGTACACACACATTTGCATATACTGCACTCACACATTTTTCGGCGGCGGAACCTTGAAATGTATAATCTGGGGCAGATAATTGCAGTATTTCAGACAATTGGGGCAGAGGAATTTTGTAGATTGGGCGGGAATGTTTGAAATGTAGGATTGGCAGTGCATAATCGCGGTTCATGCCAACCCCTAGGGGGTACTTAGGCTGCACTGCGTGCCCTGTATGACCAGCTTCATAGCTGCAACATAAGTGCATGTTTGCCAGCGGTTTTATTTCCATGCCAGATGCTGCAAATGTACACTCATATTATAAATCTTTGTGGGCTCGTTTTAATCTGTAGGTTCCGGAGCCTCCATCACTCAGCGCAGAACATGGTGTCTGGGAGGTGGGTCTAAAGTGACAGATCTCGCAGAGGTGTAAACTGTTAAACTGTTCTCAGTGAACACATGCGTTTAGATGTGTTTAAGCGTGTGTGTGTGTATTTATCTTAATCAATATACATGTATGAGCAAATGGACAGCAACAGGTTTGGACAATCTGGCCAAATGAGTGCGCAACTCATTCCAGTCTGTATTGTCCATTTGCTCACACACTCCTGTCAATGCAACCATGACTTGCGATGCCTTTGGTGTAATAAGCAGCTGGCAGTTTTGCTCCCTGCTTGCTGTTGTATCCCGTCTTGTCTCCTATACAGGGTCCACTTGGTGCACCAGACATTTCATGCAGTGCTGCACGCAACTGACGTTATAGTGACACACAAAGCCAAATCAACTTTGCTTTGTGCCAGCCTTGCCGCCCACAGACAAGTGCATGCACAACCAAAGCGCACGCACAGTTTGTTCAGAAAAAGAGCGAAGGTACTGAAAGTTCACATACTTACACAGTCTAGAGGCGCAAATAAGTACTTGCACATACGCTAAATCTTGCAAAACACGCTTAAATTACAGAAAAGCTTGAAAGAAGGGAGATGCAACTGTATTCAACAGCCGAGAGGCTTCAGCAGCCCATTATTAACACGCAAGTGCCTGCACATACAAGAACACATACATGTGCATGCATACACTCACATGCATACACGTACACACACAATACATACACATGCATACACATGCATACACACACAAACAGGTCGGATGACAGCTTAGAGGATGGCGATTACATCAAGGTCCGTGACTACATCAACAGCCTAGAAGCCAACCTTGTCGAGGCACATCGCCAAGCAGCGCGGCTTATCAAGAAGGAGACCGAGCTGAATGGGGCGCTGGAGGAGTTTGGGCATGCAGCGGAACAATTGGTGCGGGGAAAAGGGAGGGGGGTGAGAAGAGGTTGCTCAGCTGTAGAGAAAGGGTGCTCTTGTTAGATGTGTTAACGGACACGCTTGATCAAAAAGGAGATTAAATGGGGGACATTCCAGACCAGTTGGATTCTATCTTAAGAAGGTCAGTGTTCCTCATTTATCCGCAACCCCTGCGCAGGATTCACTTGCAACCCCCCCTGCAACCTGTTTTGTGTATTGCCTGTGCCTTGCGCTCACAATGCTTCCTCTCGGCAGCAGCAGCAGCAGCTTCTGAAGCCTCAAGGAAAACGACCCACGCATGGCTGAAATTTTACACAGATTATTAAGAAGATGTGATTATTTATACAGATTATTACACAGATTAATTACACAGATTACTTACACAGATTATTTAGAAGATGTGTCAAGTGCCGCTACACTTTATAACTTCATATACAACTTTCTTGCACGCGTGTGCTCGTTTGGGGGCGCACAGCAAATGTACGTACATATACATATATTTACACTCACACGCGCACGCACACGCACACGCACACGCACACGCACACGCACACGCACACGCACAAATACCCTTACCCTTATACACACACACATACACACACATACACACACACGCGCACACACACCCATAATTTGACACAGGGCAAATTTGACGACGGGCCCATGCGCGGCTCCTTTGACGTGCTGTGTGGCCAGAGCAGTCAGATTGCAATAGCCTCACGCCAGCGCGCTAACACAATGGCATGTAGCTTTGAGGCACCCTTAAAAGAAATGGCACGCACCATCAAGTGCGTGCAGACCACGATGACTGACCGGGCAGCTGCGCTGTCACTGTTCACCCAGGTACGTGTGCGCTTGTGTGTGTGTGTGTGTGCGTGTGCGTGCGTGTGCGTGTGCGTGTGCGTGTGCGTGTGTGTGTGTGCGTGTGCGTGTGTGTGTGTGTGTGTGGAAGAGGGAGGGAGGGAGGGTTGCAGATTGCAGATTGCAGATGGTGGTGGGTGCGTATAGGAGAAAGGGTGCGAGTGATGATGGATGAATGAAATGGGTTTGTGCGAGTTTGTCCAATGTGGGTTGGTGGTTGGGTGCATATGGTAGTTTTTAGTCTTGTTGCTGTACCTGTGTGGCTTTTTGGGTTCTCTCCCAAACTATTCTAGGAAGGTCAGGGGCGTGCATGGTATCAACTGATGCGTGAGGCGAATGGGTCACAGTGATTTATTTGCTGCATGTGGCTGTGGTGCTCTCTATTGATGTGTGGGCAGACCTAATAGCGAAAAGGGAGGCAACCTTTAAAGCAACCTCCCACCTTTTTGAGAGGTGCCTCCCCCCAGAAGCAACCTCCCACCTTTTTGAGAGGATGCAAACGACTCCAGGGACATGTACAATTAAGAGCAACGAGCTCACTTTTGTAGCCTTGTTTGCCGTTATTGGCCTTTTAGCAACTTAAGCATGACGGCAAGGGTTGTACCATTAAGCCTTCTTACTTCTTACCATTGTGGTGTCTTATGTGTAGGGTTGGCCAAAACCGTATATATACACAGCATATGACCGTATATCTGGTGATTCCCCTGCCAAATGTACCGTGTATAATCCATATATATGGCTCTGGCCAACTCTACTTCTGTGAGCAACATTCGTTTAACACCTCAGTCAAAGGCTGCTGCGTGGATTTTGGCACCATACTTAGATGACGTGCCAAATACTTATTTGTAACAATGGTTTGATCTGACAACCAAACTTGCTCTCCCATACAGGCTAAGGGAGACCTGGACGGCCGGAAAGTGAAGCTGGCCAAGTTAAGAGGGACACCAGGACTCAAGGTGCGTGTTTATATGGCGCTCATAATCTGCGTGATTACCCTGCAGGCAGATGAGACATGGCGTCCAATTCAAAAGACTGATGGCAACACTTTTCTGATCTTGTTTCAAGTGAATTAGGTGCTAAATTTGGAAAAACGTTTTGCTCAGTCTTTGTTGCTGGGTGTTGCAGCAAATGCCAATCAGAAGAGGACAGAAAAACTCACTCTAAATTAAATATTTTTTCCTATTATATTTCAATCACCGCCACCCAAATCTAAAGCATCATGCATGGATGATGTTGTGTGTTAGTCAACCATGCACCTCATGTTTCTCCTACTTATAAGTGACTAGAGAACATGCCTTTCCTCATTTAAGATTCAAGCTAGCACATCCTGTTGTTACATTCAGTGGATTCTGGATTCTCACTAGGATTGTTACATTATCATCCATATTATTGCATTCTCACTAGTATTGTTACAATTAGTGGATTCTGGATCCAGCAGTCTAATGAAGGCATCGTTTTCTGTGGCAGTGGCTGCAGATGAGAATTTAAAATGAACAGTTACTCATGGGCAAGCACACAGAAGGCCACGTACTTGCCATTCAACTTTAAAGCTCACATACACACAAACCTACGCACACTTACACACTCACTCACTCACTCGCACACACTACCACACATGGACACATACACACACGCTCACACACGCTTACACACCACGCCCCCAGGAAGAAAAAATCTCAGAGGCAGAGCGGGATGTGGAGGATGGAGAGGCACGCGTGCAATCCACCAAGGTTGAATATGAGGGCATCGTGGCTCGCATGACAGAGGAGCTCAACCGATTCCAGAAGGAGCGTGCAAGCGACATGAGCGCTCTGTTGCGTGATTTTGCTTTGGCTCAGGCACAGGTGAGTGGGTGTAGCTGCGGGCAGAAGGGTGTGGGACCCACTGTGGGTGTGGGTGTGTACCCATACGTGCACATACTCGTGTGTGTTGCGTATTTTGCGTACGTGTGCGGCTATACTGTACAAGAAAGTATGTCAACGCCCATTATTAGTGTGCTTTAAAGTGGACGGTGATCTAACTGCCAAAAATAGTTTGATATATTTATTTCAAGGTGGGCGCTCTAAATTGACGAGAAACTGCCGTTTGAATGTTTTCCAGGATTTGAACCGCAAGTTTGGGCCTGCTGTTGTTCGTCTAGGTGCAGAAACGAATTCCCTTAACCCTTCAGACTCTGTGACAATGGGGCCCCGGAGACTTGGTGGGCGAAAGATTTATCATATGTTATGTTTAAGGTTGGTAATTGCAGATGTTTTTGGGGGAATGAAATGGTTCACTGGTGATTGTGGGTCTGGGACACTATGGTCCTGGTCCCATGCACTGCTGGAGAAGTTGAGAGCCTTTAGCAAAAAGACCATTTTCAATCATTATTGGCCTCTTCAAGCCAAAAACTAGACTCGGGACGTTATGCTTCAAGCCAAAAGCTAGACTCGGGACGTTATGCCGAGCAGGTTGAAGAGTAAAAGAGAAGTTGTGGAATTTAGTTATGGAATGCTTGTCATAAGTACTGCATGGCTGGAAAGAAGACTCAGCTTTGAGACAAACTGGACCCAGTTTGGAGCAATTGGTGACGCCGGGAATGCAAGTTTGTTTCCTGTGCAGTCATAAACTTGCCTCTTTAGGAAGAGCAGGACGCTAGATTCAAATGCTGGAATACATTTGCTTTCCGGCCACTCCCTGCTGTGATGACGTGTTGCGCGGAGAGAGCACTGCGGGGTGGAGGACAGCAGCTTTAGAGCTCCAACAGGCCTGCAATGTTTAGGTAGCAACCTAAGTACGCGTTGGTTGCGGCACCAGCCATCCCACTGGTGCACTCACATGCATGATGATGGGCACTCACAACAGGTCAAACACGGGACTTGAGGAATTGGCAAGTATGCTGTGAGAACTAGCACTTTGGCATACGCATGCTCAAGCACTGTGGAAAGTACAGCACATGAGCTTTGGCTTTTGACTGTTTCCATTTGTGCCCCGAAGCGCAGCACCACAAATTTGTTTGGTGGGTGGTGGGTACGAGGTGCATTTCTGCACGCACTAAGCAGACTAACATGTATTGTTTATAATTTTACTGTAAGTCTTCCGGAGTTGTGCATGCAGATCCTCCTAGTGTGAAGTATTTTAGTATTTTTCAGCATACACGCTTGAAATCTGCCTTTAAAATATACATGATCTATTAAAGTCATCAGTGTGCTGTGCAAGCAAAGACATTTCCAAATCTGCCACATCAAAACGCAACATGCATACAGGCTGCTGCTGAAAATGCGCGTGCTTGGAGTGCGATGCTGTTGGACATTCAGCAGCAACAGGCTGGTGGCAGCGGAGGTACAAGAGCGGAGGTTTCTGCAGTTGTATAAAGGAGGAGTTGAAAACTTCCATAGGTGTAAATTAAAGGTGGAGGGCATAGGATGTATTTTTTCCAACCTTAGTGTACAATATTGTTATATAAGGCGCAGTTGACGTTCTGCTGGGCGTGACACAAGGTCAGTCGTCATGGCTTCGAAATTAGATAGAACAGGCGGCTTTGTACCTCCTTTTCCTCTTTCTTTGTGTAATTACATCGTGAGTTGTCGTGTAGGCAATGTGTTTTTGAGCATTTTGAGCCCGTCTGCAGCCAGAATTCGGCACTCATCGATGTTGCTATTGTAACGCTGCTTTCTGTCAGGCTAACAAGATTTAAGCCCCAAGCTTATTCATGCAATATGCAGGCAAAGATTTTCTTGACCGTTCAGCACTCGGTCAAAGGTTCCGGGCAAAGCAATGTGATACATATTGAGTTTTAGAGATAACACTAATGTGCAATATGATGGTATAATGGAGGAATAAAAACGCCTATATGTGCATAAATGTACAATGGTTATGGTTACAATGGGGGGTGACCTTCAGCCAGGTAGTTTGGCTGATCGGCTGCTGACTGGTCTCGGCCAGCCACGAATAAATCCATAAGCTCGGAAAGAAAAAGAAAAAGTCTATTGTTCTGCTGAGAAAGGAAATCATGAACAAGTTGGTTGTTGACCTGTTGCAGCAAAAAGGGTTGGGCTGCTGAAAAGTCCTCAAAAAAAGGTGAAAACAGAAAGG
>Ga0307974_1000912_pt1 | contig 19388 bp, 22 predicted proteins | sample OrgLakmetagen784_FD_201812 | JGI IMG/M metagenome (GOLD analysis project Ga0307974, IMG submission 201812) | Saline water microbial communities from Organic Lake, Antarctica - #784 | ecosystem: Environmental > Aquatic > Non-marine Saline and Alkaline > Saline | place: Antarctica: Organic Lake... | reverse complement strand
ACAATTTTAGTGCAGAGGTTCACACAACTACAACTTCCATGGTGCAGCCAGAGGCAACAGCGATGCGTCCTGCTGTGACTTGTGCTTGAGCGTAAACAACACAATTTTAGTGCAGAGGTTCACACAATTACAACTTCCATGGTGCAGCCAGAGGCAACAGCGATGCGTCCTGCTGTGACTTGTGCTTGAGCGTAAACAACACAATTTTAGTGCAGAGGTTTACACAACTGCAGCTTACCATGGTGCAGCCAGAGGCAACAGCGACGCGTCCTGCTGTGAGCTTGTGCTTGAGCGTAAACGACACGATCTTAGTGCAGAGGCTCACACAACTGCAGCTTACCATGGTGCAGCCAGAGGCAACAGCGATGCGTCCTGCTGTGAGCTTGGTGGCCATGCCTCCCGTGCCCCACTGTGTGCCTTTGGTCTTTGTGTCCGCATTAAGGTGTGCGAAGTCTTCAACGTCTAGGATGGGCTGTGCATTAGGGTCATCCTGAAACATGCACATACATACACAAACACACAAACATAGTGGTTTGCAATTGATTGGGCGTATACGTCTGTACGCGCACAAGCAGAGAGCTGCGTCAGCGCCCATTACATGCTTGCGATGTGTGTGAAAAGGTATGAAGCAGGTGTTTGAGTAGCTGTGTGCTCAACTGCAAGAGGAGCCATATGCTGCCTATAAAAGCGGCACATCAGTGGACATTAATCCTGCAAGTCTATCGTAGCAGTGGACATTGATCGTTCAAGTCTATCGTAGCAGTGGACATTAATCGTTCAAGTCTATCGTAGCCACTCACTTTGGGATTAGATGTATACAAGCAATCTACGTCGGTCATGAGGAACAACCAGTCAGCTTCAACAAGAGTTGCCACCTGAGTACGTGTGTGCATGTGTGTGTACGTGTGCGTGTGTGTGTGTGTGTGTGTGTGTGTGTGTGTGAGGGGGGGGGCAATCTGTATGTGGCAGCTGAAATTATCTTGGTCTGCACGGCTAATGTAATGACTAGTGTACCCATTTAATTTATTGGAAGGAAAAAGCAAAGAGGAAAGGAAAGTGGCTTCCATCCCCCTATTCATTACCTCTGATAGGCACTGTGTTACACAGACAATTGTTACATGTGTGCATTCATTACCTCTGATAGGCACTGTATGACACGGACAATTGTTACATGTGTGCATTCATTACCTCTGATAGGCACTGTATGACACGGACAATTGTTACATTTGTGCATGTAATGAACCGACACGCTTGTTGCTTATCCACGCTTGTTGCTTATGCATGTAATGAAAGGGGCATGTTGCTTATCCACGCTTGTTACATTTGTGCATGTAATGAACTGACACGCTTGTTGCTTAGCCCTAACATGTATTCCATGCTTGCATACTGGGGGGGCTGCAGCAAACCCCTAAGAAGCAGGAACAAAATGCTGCAGGATTGTCCTCAGCGGACTCCTGCAAACAGATTGCTGTTTTGGAAAAAATTACGCCTTCAGGAGTGGGCTGACTTGATGAATCAGCAGGCACGAGGGCATCCTGTCTAAATTGCCTAATCATAAATTGCCAGGCATGAGGGCATCCTGTCTAAATTGCCTAATCATAAATTGCTAGGCATGAGGGCATCCTGTCTAAATTGCCTAATCATAAATTGCTAGGCATGAGAGCATTCTGTCTGAATTGCCTAATTATAAATTGCCAGGCGCGAGGGCATCCGGTCTAAATTGCCTACTCCTAAATTGCCAGGCGCGAGGGCATCCTGTCTAGATTGCCTACTCCTAAATTGCCAGGTGCGAGGGCATCCTGTTTAAATTGTGACTTGATAAATCAGCAGGCACGAGGGCATCCTGTCTAAAGTGGTGAATCAATTCCTGTTTAAATTGTTAAATTGAGTCAGGCACAAAGGCGTCCTGTCTAAATAGTGGCAAGGGCCTGCATCAGCATGCTGCCCAAGAGTCTAGCAAATGAAAACCGGATGCACCTGTGCGGAAAGAGTGTCGTTGTCCCCAAAGCGCAGCTCCCTCACGGCCACGGTGTCGTTCTCATTCACGACAGGAACCACGTTGTACGCAAGGAGCTCTGAGAATGTGTTGCGGGCGTTCAGAAACCTGACAGGTCATTTGCACGAGAGCACAGATAGGTTTTGCACATTACGAGCATGAGCATTTTAGATTGAGCTTGAATGAGCAACCACAGGGGCAAACAATCAGGCGTTCAATTTAGCAGCCCAAAACAGCAATTTACTTGACAGAAAAAACAAACCTTTTGGCTCTGCAGCACTCCATCTCAAACATAAGCAGTGAACGCGTGCTGCAAGCAAAGCCATCTACAGCGGGCTGCAAAGTTATCTACTACTGCGGGCTGCAAAGTTATCTACTACTGTGGGCTGCATGCAAAGCTATCTACTGCAGGGCACGCGTGCTGCACGCAAAGCTGTCTACTTTTTGCCGCTGCGTGCTGCTGCAAACACTCACTTGGGGGACGGAAGGGCTTTAGACGTACAACCATCTAACATTTACCTGTTTTAACCTGTCATTATTGCTTTCTATAATGTGAGCTCCTAGTGCCTTTGAAGTGAGCAGCAGTCTTGCTACCATCTATCCTAACTCACCACTTCTCTGCCCTCGCCGCAAACTTCTTACATTGAAAAGACAGCAACTTGGATGCCTGAGCAATATTGATGAAATGTATTGATCCCCACTGCTCACTGCACATGGTCTGATGATGTAGTCCAGGGTGGGAACGTAAGCTAACATTTCCGTCTTTGCTCAACAACGCCTTGTGTCTAGGCAGCTTCCACTCATCTCCTTCATCATCACCTGACCCTAATTCTTCTTATACGTTCATGATCCCACTCACTGCTCGCGGTCCGAAAGGTTGTCAAGAGTGAGCAACACTTGAGCACAGACCTGCGCAGTGTACAGTGTGTGCCTGGTTGTCAGTCATACAGGCAAGCTATTGGGCGACATGACGCAAACTTTTGGGTTTACGACCAACGACATGGCACATGTTTGAAGATCTCAAGCGTCATTGGACTCGAAAGCAAACAGCCTGAACCAGCTCCTATTCATGCGTTGACGTAGACAGAGCGCACTGAAACAGTACAGCAAACACAAGGCACTCACGATTCCGAGTGACGACAAAAAGTCTTCATAGTAGCGCATTAGGTGTCCCTGCCCAACGGCTGCCAGGGCTTGTTTCTTGGCCAGCTGCTGTGGACTGAACGCAAAGACAAGCACGTGCTATGTGTTATGCGCCTTTGTTAATGTGTTATGCGCCTTATTAATGTGTTATGCGCCTTTGTTAATGTGTTATGCGCCTTTGTTAATGTGTTATGCGCCTTTGTTAATGTGTTATGCGCCTTGTTAATGAACAAATGCACGCATTGAGCGTGGCCATGCCCAACAGCTGCAAGCTCTCGTGCTTTTGGCCAGCTGCTGCGGCCCGGAGGCAGCAATACGTACATGTATGTTTATGAACAGTTATAAGCATTGCCACGGCCTGCCATGGCCTGATGGTTGCCAGGGTATGCTTCTTGATTGGTGGCAGTGTGGTCAGACGCGCTTTTGTGCACCATTTTGTACTAAGGTGGGTAAGCCTGTTCACTTTGACTGATAGGTGCGTGCAAAATCCCCATGGGAATGTGAAAGGTATTTTACCTCGTTCGTTGGCCAGCTGCTGTGCGCGCAAACTCTGAGATTGCCAACACACACAGCCAGGTTGGGAGATATGGGCTTGCACTATTGGTTCAAGCGAAGAAGGTCTAATCGGCACTAGAAGTTTGAGCGAAATCAAGCGATCACGATTTCCTATGCGGTTGACCGGCATCTTTTGAGTTGGAAAACAATGTGTCAGTCATAGTTCCAATACAGGCATGTATTGGCGCAATTTCTATTTCAGGGTTTAGTGTGACCTGACCGAGGCAAGAGGTTGTGATCCTCTCACTTTTAGCTGGAGCAGCACCTGAGGGGCACCTGAACTCCTACAACCAGCACATCCAATTCCATCTGTATGGTCCCTGCACTCTACACCCCTGTTTGCACCCCGTGTGTGTATATGTATCTGTGTGTGCGTGCATGTGTGCGTGCTTGCTTGCCTATCACTCAATAGCGTCATGCAGGTCAATCTGCGTCTTTATGGTGAAACAAAGGACTGGGTGCTTCAATTCACTAGCTGGTAAAATCAATGGTTTGCCATATACTGGCAAGTTGAAAGAAACTGGTTTACTGGCGAATTGAAAGAAATCCTACCGGTGCATGAGACCCAGCTTCTGGCAGCCCACTCCCACGGCACCACTGGATACCACAATGACAGCGTAGCCTGAGTGTGCATGTGTGTGTGTGCGTGCGTATTCCATCGTATACTAGGGCAATTTTTTGCGCAAGTGTGCAACGTGTGTTACAGTGTTTATTGCCAGAGTGGCCACAGCGATGCCGTCTGCTCCACGTACGATCAAACCTGACGGCAGGGGAGCCTACCTTGGTCGTGCAAGGTCTTAATGGTCTCACAGATCCTGGCCAGACTGCTAAGATTCAGTGTCATCTGCTCGGGGCGGACAAGGCTGCACATGAGCACACACGCAATTTGAATGTATGAATGTGCATGTTTGCGTGCACTCATGTGCCGTGTGTCTGTGCGCATCTAGGTGCAGGCATGTGCCTGCTCGTGTGCTTGTGTATTTACGTGTATGTGCATGCATGTGAGTTTGTGCTCGTACATTCGTGCCTGTGCGTGTGTAATTTGAGCATACATCGTAGAGTTTGTGCTCGTACATTCGCGTCTGTGTGTGTGCGTGTGTTTTGTGTAGGGGGGAGGTGAGTGTGTATGTGTGTGTGTGTGTATGTGTGTGTGTGTATGTATGTGTGTGTGTGTACATGTGTGTGCAGGTGCATTTGTGTCTGTCCATGTGCAAACATTTACCTGGACGTGCCCACCTTCAGCACCTGGTGAGAGGCACAAAAACACATGTTCAGTGCGGGTGGGAGAGGCAAGAGAAATGGAGGAATGAAAGGCCTACCACTGTGGTTTTGGTGACGAGGGATGCTTTTGGTTTGGGTGGGAGACCTGGAGAGGATCCCCTCCTAATTTCCATGTTGCCTGTTTTTGCAGGGCCTTAAAAGTGAGAAATTTAAAAATTGTGGATTACCAGTCAATGGCAGTGATGATGTAAGTCTAATCATTCCTGTGCGCCACTGCACTTCTAGCTGTCTTCTAGAAATTGGGGAAATGTGTGTCCTTGGAAATACATTAGCCTGATGGCTAGCAAGGAGCGCCAACGCTTAGAAAGACCTGTGTAAGTACACACACACACACACACACACACGCACACACACAAACACACACACAACGCATACACATACACTCAAGCACACACACATACACATACACACATTCACGCACACACGCACACACGCATACACAAACAAACACATACACATACACACACACGCACACACACATACACAAACGCACACAAGCACACACACAAACACACACACATATACACACACACCGTGTGCAAACACACATACACAAACACAACTGTACTGCAGTGGTCCTGTCAAGTGGCGCTCCTCCCTCCGCAATGCCATTTACGACGTGCTCAGTGCTCGCCCCAATTGGGTGGAAACTGACCATGAGACTGAGTGGGACTTCTTTTGGGCTGACAAAGGGTAGGTTGGTGTGTTTGTGGGTGCTGACAATTGAAGAGTGGTACGTTTCCAATTGTTGCCAGGCATAGATGCAGTAGGTGACCAAAACATTCTTCTTCTCATGTGACCTGCTTAAATACAGGCTTGCTGCTTAAAAAATGGTGGTCAGTGAACGCGTGGGAGCACCTGGCATTAACTTGGTATCTCTGCAATTGTGCTCAAAGGGGCTTAGTGCGGCTGTGTAACACGCACACTCACGTACACACACAAACTCACACTCGCACACACACGCACACTAACACACACACACACACAAAACACACAAGCACGCAAACACCCTTTTGCATGCACACGCACATACACGCACTCACACACACAGCTGGATCCACCACGAGCTTGACAAAATGCACCTCAATGACTGGCAGCGCATCAACCACTTCCCCAACCACTACGAGCTAACGCGCAAGGACCTGCTCATCAAGAACCTCAAGCGTGCAAAGCGGCAGCTAGACAGAGAGGTATACACAAGTGTAAAACTTATAACTTATAAATCATGCTTGTGGAGAGCAAGTGCGTGGATGTGTGTGTGCATGCGTGTGTGTTTGTGTGTGCGCGTGCGCTGTAGTGCACTCCTAGCTAGAACCAGGTGCTTGCGTTCTGCGGCCCACTTGCTATAGATGGAGCGGCTCAGTGGCTCAGAGACAACACGTTGAGATACTCCTGCCCACGATCAACTTGCTTTGCTGCTCCTCTCAAATTAGTGAGCAGAGGCGGCACAATACTAGCCGTTTAAAAAACTGCACATTCCGCAACAAACCATTGATGCGTGCAGGAGCGGGTATGCAGAGGCGGCGCAATAAAACCAACCCGGGACTCTGTACTTCGACACAAATTATTCGTGCGTGCAGGAGCGGTATGCAGAGGCGGCGCAGTACAACTTCTTCCCGCAGACGTTTGTGGTTCCCAGCGAGTACCGCATGTTTGTGGAGGAGTTTAAGCGCAGTGGGGGCACCTGGATTATGAAGCCCATTGGCAAAGCCCAAGGGGCGGGCATCTTTCTGTTCAACAAGCTCAGCCAGGTAAGGCAGTGCATTGGTCGATCTGACAACTGGCCAACTGGCCTTGCTGGCAGTGTGTGTGTGTGTCTGTGTGTGTGTGTGACTCTGTGAGTCTGTGTGTGTCTATGTGTATGTGTGCATGTGTGTGTGCGAGTCTGTGAGCCTTTGTGTGTAGTAGTTAAGGAACCAAATTACTGCGCTGGTAGTGTTAACACATCCAGCGTAAATAGGGGAAGGAGCACTTGGGTGCCTAAAAGCCCCTCACTGCAGTCTGAGCGTGTAAATTAAACCGCCAAGTCGACCAGGTGGTTGTGCAGGCTGTACGTGCCACTCAGCTATGTGCTATGTGTAGGGTTGGCCAGAACCATATATATACGGTGTACATACGGTATTTTTTGCTTGGAAATCACCAAATATACGGTGTATATATACGTATATATACGGTTATGGCCAACCCTAGCTATGTGCGTGCTTCAGTGCTCTGATTAACATCTTGCTGATCACATCACGCTTCTTTGTGCCTTATTTGCACCTGGACATGCTTTCACAGGTGGAAGTCACACATACTTACAATTGCAGGAATAATTGGTGCACATATGCACTCAGCCTCACATACACACATATACACACGTACGCACACACATAGGGTTGATAAGAACCGTATATACTATATATACACCGTATACGACTATATGTTCAGTGATCTCCCTGCCAAAAATACCGGATATACATATATTGTTCTGGCCAACCCAACACACATATACACACACACCCCTACACACACACACACACACGCACAAACTCACACAGATCGCAGAGTGGAGACGGGGTTGCAATTGGCGTCCTGATGCAGAAACAGAACAAGAGGCCCCGGAGACTTACCTTGCCCAACGCTACGTTGACCAACCATACCTGGTATGCTAGACTAGGTGGTACGCTAGACAAGTGGTACGCTAGACTAGGTGGTGCGCTAGACTAGGTGGTGCGCTAGACTAGGTGAAATGTTACACTTGGGGGTACGCTAGATTAGGTGGCACGCTAGATTAGGTGGTGCGCTAGACTTGGGAAATTGACAATTGGTGTGTAATTTCTTTCTTCCACATTTAAGGTTGCGTGGTGTTATTGGTAAGGCGCCATGCTTGTGGTAAAGAGTCACACACACTTGTGGTCTGGCATAGCGCTCTGGATAGAAGTTTGCCTGAGGAAGGGCACAAGGGGCAGAGGACAGCAATTGAAATGACCACCGACATGTTGGGTGATGCGGCACACAACGGTCTTGAGCAACGAGGGTCATCTCAAGTGTGAAACGGAAGGGAACTCTGTTTATATACCTGATGCAGGTGGGCGGCAAAAAGTTTGATCTGCGCATCTACGCGCTTGTGGTCAACTATTCCCCCCTACAAGTCTACCTGTACAGGTGAGCGCAGGTTGTGGTGTGTGTATGTGTGTGTGTGTGTGTTCACTACCATTAGAGGGTGTATGCGCGCCTTTGCCACCTGTGCCAGGTATGCTCCTTTGATGTGTGACCTACAAATGGTATGCCTGGGCGTGCTCATATTATTTAGTGTGAGCACGCACAGGAGAGGCGGTATGTAGTACACGGTGAAAGTGGGGAAGGGTGTGAACTGCACATGTCATCGTTCTAGTGTGACTAAGCCCGGTAGAGGCAGCAAGTGGTGCACGGTCAAATTAGGAAAGGGCGTGTACTGCACACGTCATTGCTTTAGTGTACCGTGTATTGTGTTCTGCACATGTCATCGCTTTACTTTACCGACCACAATCGCTGCAACTTATTACAAATTCCTTGCAGACGCATGGCTTCAGCCTGTAAGCATTACGACGCTGAGAATTCTCAACCTACATCCTGGGTTTGAACAGGCGAGGCAGTTCTAGACCAAATCTGGATCCATTGCCTGCATCCACACAGGAGTGGCTTTGGGCGCTTTACAAACACGCGCTACAGCACACGGAAAGAGGACATCTGCAACTCCTACATGCACCTGACCAATGTGGCCATCCAAAAGCACGCCCCTGGGTTTGACTCTGCCAAGGTGTGTGTGTATGTGTGCATGTGTGCGTGCGTGCGTGTTGTATTAAAGAGAGGAAGCACAGAGAGGCTGAGAAGAGTTGCAGTGGTGGCTGAGCACGGCTCCTTTGTCAAGTTAAAGCTTGGTGCCTTCTTGTAAATGTAAGCAAAGCTGAGGAGTGTTTTACTTCGATGAGGAATGCTTCGATCAGGAATTCTTTGCATAACGACTTGCACGTGACACCTGTCAACGTCAATTTCCAGCGGCTACGACCCAAACTGCGCGTGGCACTTGAACAAGCAGCAATTACGTTCAAATGCTGCAACGCAAGTATGCAGTGTGCGTCCTTAATTTGCACGCAAGTATGCAGTGTGCGTCCTTAATTTGCAACGCAAGTATGCATTGTGCGTCCTTATCCTTTGCAACTTTTAAGTACCTAGGGGTGCATGCCTTTCACACCAATGAAGCAATGAATCATTGCATGTTTTGTGCGTGCAGGGTGTAAAGCAATAAATGAAGCCCTGCATGTTTTGTGCAGGTATGAAGAAAAAACGAAGCCCTGCATGTATTGTGCATGCAGGGTATGAATGAAAAAATGAAGCCCCGCATATATTGTGCATGCAGGGTATGAAATGGTCCATCCGCAGCTTGCGGATGTTCATGGAGACACGGCATACCGCTGATGGGGCCAACGAGCTGTTCCACAATATTCAGGTGAGTGGATGTGTGTGTGGTTTTGTGTTTTCTGTGCTTGTATACTGTCGAATCAGACTGGGTTCTGTACATGACCTGCTGTGTGGACCGAAAAAGTTAGGAATGGGAGTGCGATTTGGATGGTTTGTATCACTGTCGTTTGTTCAGCTTTTGCAAGCCTGCATGGTTCTGTTTGCAGACCCGTCATGTTGCATCTTTTGTTTTGCAGAACCTCATCATCAGGACACTGCTGGCTGTCCAGCCGGCTATGATCAACGACAAGCACTGCTTTGAGCTATACGGGTGGGTCCTCGGTGCAACTTTGTCTGAAGATGTGTTGAGTTCAGGCGTTTTGGGTAGCAGCTTCAACTACCTCACTGCCTCCAACTGCAAAGGAACCCTCCCTGTTTCACTCTCTTCTTTTCCTTCTCCATACCGGTATTCACATTTCGGTATTCACAATTCTAGCTTGAAAGCTCCCTCCGATGCTGGCCTCCTCACGACCTGCGCTCTTCGCCTTGAGCTCAAGTGTTTTCCATCACGTGTAGGGTTGGCCAGAACCATATCTATACATGGTGTATGTATACGGTTCAGGCCAACCCTGATCATGTGCTCTAGTGACAGGGTTGGCCAGAACCGTATATGTACACAGTATATTTGGTGATTTCCCTGCCAAGAATACCGTATGCTCACCGAGACACCATTATACACAGAAGGCACGGTTTCCATCCTTGTGGCCCTTGCTGTGATCCACCTTGTGGCCCTTGCTGTGGCCCTTGCTGTGATCCACCTTATGGCCCCTGCTGTGGCCCTTGCTGTGATCCACTTAGTGGCCCTTGCTGTGATCCACCTTGTGGCCCTTGCTTGTGGCCCTTGCTGTGGCCCTTGCTGTGATCCACTTTGTGGCCCTTGCTGTGATCCACCTTGTGGCCCTTGCTGCGGCCCCTGCTGTGGCCCTTGTTGTGATCCACCTTGTGGCCCCTGCTGTGGCCCTTGCTGTGGCCCTTGCTGTGATTCACCTTGTGGCCCTTGCTTATGGCCCTTGCTGTGATCCACCTTGTGGCCCCTGCTGTGGCCCTTGCTGTGATCCACTTTGTGGCCCTTGCTGTGGCCCTTGCTGTGATCCAAACTCCACCCTGATTGACCTTTCTTGCTGTACGCTGCGCTCTGATGTACACTGCACCACACCGCACTGGAGCTTTGGCTCTTTGGAGCGTTTGTATTCCAATTGTTCCTAACAATGGGCAATGCGCGTGGTTGCAGGTATGACATCCTGATCGACGCTGCACTGAAGCCTTGGCTCATTGAGGTCAATGCGTCGCCATCCCTCAGTGCCAGTGACAAGGCAGATCAGGCCCTCAAGTTTGGACTGCTTGAGGTATGGCACGATGCGTGAAGCAGCGATTGTAATTTCTTGGACTGCTTCGGGTGTGCCACGATGCATGAATCATTTATCTTTAAACATTTGGACTGCTTCAGGTATGGCATGATGTGATGATACGTGAAGCAGGAAAAACAAATTCGTGGACTGCTTGGGGTGTGGCATGGTCTGCTAAGCAGGAATTTATAAAAATATAGACTGCTTGAGGTATGGCATGATGTGTGAAGCGGCCATCTGCGAAGTCTTGGACTGCTTGGGGTGTGGCATGGTCTGCTAAGCAGCGATTCCTAAAATTAGACTGCTTGAGTATGGCATGATGTGTGAAGCGGCCATCTGCAAAGCCTGTCTGGCAGCCAACAAAACGATGGAGCCGATGCAGTGTCTTCATCAGGAGGCAAGCACTGACTTGACTAGAGTGCAGTTTTAATATTTGACTGATTCACTTGAGAGCGACCTTGAGTTTCAGAGTCTACAGAGTTTTCAGAGGGCGAATTTGAGCCGCGGACCGTTTGACTGCAGCCACTGTCTCAATTTTGACTGCCTTTGCTGCATGCTTGTGTCAGGTCTGGTCAACATCATAACATTGCTGCAAATTATAGGACCCAGCACATGAACTCATGCCTTTCTTAGTCCAAAGGCACCACTGATTATCAATAAGACTGGCACACCCAGATTATTGGACAAGACAAACAGGAATTCTCGACCGTCAACCAACTCACTGTTTGGCACACAATTTGTTGCTGCCACTGGTTGGGTGTGACGCTGAACACTATGCTTTGACGAGGGAGGCAGTGGTGTTCCCAATCGCATCCTGAGCAATCATACTCACGCAATTGTGTGTGTCAAACACACAACTGCTTCATCGCTCACTTACAGCATGCATGAAAGCGCGAAGGAGGGCTCGTGTGCACTTCTGCACTCAGGGCGCTTACACAATAAGCATGCCTTAGTAAGGCGCGAAAAGCCTCAATAAACGTGCTTTACTAAGAGGCACGATGTGTGTTATTGAACGTGCCTTACTAAGGCACTTTATTTGTGTGCTTTTGGGAGTTTGAGAGTCTTTCAGAAGCGTCACACAGATCGTGTAGGAAAACATGATGTGGGGCAGAAGTAGCTGACCCAGTCCGAATTGCAGTGATCCTAGTGTATAAAAAATAATAAATGTTAAATTTGTACGCAGGACGTGATTGATGTGGTGGACTTGGATGCCCGACGTGACCTGACAGCAAAGCTTGCCCTTAATGTGGGGGGATTTGATCTGATCTGGGACGGAGGCCCTGTGATGCGTTTTGACAAGCCCACGAGCTTGCCTTCCATGCTGGGTACGCGCAGAGGATTTATTACAGGAGGTTGTGACCATGAAGAGAGGTTGTGACCATGAGAAGAGGTAGAGGAACAAGCTTAGACACTTGCATGCAAACAGTTGGTGATGGGGTGTTTTGTAGCGTTGGGAGATATTGGTGGGGGTAAAAGCACGGCTGCCAGTCTGCTGGGTAGATGCAAACAGTCAGTGACAAGAAACGTGGCTACAACAGGCAATTGTTCTGGTCAGTGCTTAAAGGGGCTACAACCGGTAGTTTTGCTGGTCAGTGTTCAGAGGGATGAGGTCTCAAGGGCAAAACGATCTTGCAAGCTTCCCCACTGCTCAGAGTTTTGTGAACAAGGCTATCAAAACAAGTGCGTTCGCGTTAATCAGTCACCTTTCTAACTACCCAAAACATGTCCGACCACCCCTGCAGGCGTCTTCAACGAGCTTGACAAATCACAGCTGCGTAAAAAGGGCCCGCAACCAGAGCAGAGCAGCGAGCCAGCAAGACCGCCCCCTCAATCTGCAACTATAGTGACTGCGTCAGCTTCACAGCAGCACCAGCTTTCAGCCGCAATTCAAGATGGCGTGCGCGAGAACAATGCAAGTAGGGCACCAATGCAGCAAGATTTGAAGGCAGGAGGCATGCAGCAGCCCCAACAAACTGGCCTTGGGAGCACAGGGAATGAGGATCGGCAGACACTTGCTGGAAATCAGAGCGAGGGTCCAAGTTGCGCTGCCGTCTCAAGTCAACCCTCGATACCTGCTGGTGTATCATTATTTTGATGCTTTAAATATAAGGAGGCACTCCTTACGTGCTTTTTGCTAAGAAAAAGCTACGAAGCTTGATGATTACCAAATTAAGTTGACAAACGCTCATTGGAGGAATTAAGTTGGAGTAATATGCTGAATGAATTAACGCCTAATTACCCAGCTTTGATTGTTCACAACTGTTGAAATGGTGGTACAGCCACCTATGCAATGTGGACGTTAATCGTACTACTACAACTGAATCTTTTTCCTTAGGCCTTCCCCCTTGCCTTCTTTTTTCGTCCAACCAGCCCCTTCTGCTACTTTCCCTTCCTTCCAGCGTAGAGTTTGCTACTTCCCCAGATTGATCAATGTAATACCCACATAATGCCATTCAAGTCAACGAGAGAGGGGGCACAAACTCAACTGAATTGAGCAGAAGCGTCTTCACACCTGAGGTGCCTTCTTCAAGGTTTGCAAGGTTTTACAAGAAAAGGCCTTCAGTCAAAGCCTGCAACTGCTAGCCTGCTCATAAAAAAGAATCAGTTCATGTAGAAAAAATAGAGTTTGCTTGTTGTTGTTCTGGTGCGAAAAATTAGAAACATCCTGTGCTCTTGCCTCTGAGAATAAGGACTCATATCTCCTGCAAAGAGACACTGTAGGGGGGTGTTTGCAGTGTAAAGTAGCATGCTGGATATCATCCTGGATATCATCATCAGCCTCACACAAATCACAGGTAGGGGAGGACCTGGGGTTTCATGTTGCGGTCTCAAAGCGAAGGGTGTAGACACGCAGTCTGAAATGGGCAACACAGCAAATGACATCTCGTGGGAGGTCTAGGAATATGTACTTGAAAGGCCGTAGGGAGGACTAGTAGCCAGAGCCTTTTTTGGGGGCAGTGCACACCATCTGTCACAAGTGAGAATTTTGTCAGATCAAAGTACCGTCATTGCAAAGTATCAGCACATCTACTAATCGCTGCCAACAATTGGGCGTGACAGTTTATATCGTGCTGTCGTGGGCAGCCATCAGAAAAGGGTGTCCAAAACTCCAAGTGTCTCTCTCTGAGGCAGGTCCACGACAAAACGACTGAGATCAATGGTTCACAGTTCCACAGCCATTCTTTGAACATGTACTCTTGTACCAGACCAGTCATGGCTGAGTAAATATGGGAAGACCAGCAGTCATCAGACCTGGAGCTCAGTCGCATGTCAGCATGTAAAGCTTGTTTGGCAGTAGTGCTGTTGCATTGGGTCACAGATTTGTTAAGATGCATTGTGGCGTGAAACCAGTTGAACTGTAGGGGCTCAAGGCCACACTCTCGCATAACGCAACAAGAAAGAGTAGTGTTCCTGACCCCAAGGATTTGGCATGTGCCTGTTGAGGAAGCGTGGTTCTACGTGGCTGAGATACCATACCCGGCACGTCCTTAAATAAGCGCGGCTCCAGGCAGGTTTCGTTTACACAATGCATGCAATACAGGACTTTAAAACTCTGGCCACGCACTCATTGACACTCCTGAATCTCTGCTGATTCAGGCAGTGGTGGTTTGATCTGCTGGGGTGCAAGCCGGGAGTAAAAATGGCATTTCAAGAGTGAAACCAGCCAAAACAGACCACACACACACATTCCTGGGGGTCGAATTCATGGGGTAGGGTGTGTGCTAAGTGTCCACTGAGTCTGTGCAGGCAAGTACGAGCACCGTGCTGCGCATGCTGTAAGATAAAGAAAACACTACGCAGGCAGTGAAAGCCACTCCCCATATTATTAACGAAAAGGAGCCACTTTGGTATTGAGTACCGTAAAGCTCCTCCACCGCGAAAAGGAAAGGAAAAATCAATGGGGATCAAGAGGGTTGCAGGCTTGGCCTGAAACCGGCTCCTGCTGAGAGTTGATAATAGTACTGGAAAGGCACGTCTGGTATGGACAAATTTAGCAGCAAAGTTCACAGAGTGCACATGGAGCTTGGAGGCAAGCTTCTTAACTCTTTGAGAATCAAGACCCAGTTCCTTGAAAGGCTTCAGAGTGTGAGTGTTATAGATGGTGCCGCCCACACCCGTAAATTGAGGATGCCATTGATATGCACACAGAAGACAAATGACGCAAAACCAAAACTTTGAGTGTGTTCCTGGAAATCGATAACGTGGGGCGAGTGGGAGGTATCGAAGGGGACATTTTAGGGGTCAAGGGTTACAAGGGTGGCCTACAGCCCGAGACTCTGGCTGATGGCAATCGGCTGGTGAAACAAAATCAACCAGTGTCGTTAATTGAAACTAAATCTGACACAAACTTGAGGAGTCTGTATGAGTCTTGATTCAAGAATGCATTGATCTCAGAATCAGTGATACTGTGATGACAAGGCAAGAAAGGAATAAATTCAGAGCTCGAAGGAGCAAACGCACGCAGAGTCTTAAACATTCCTTCAAAAAGGTCTCTGTATCTCATGCGCAGCTCGCACACTTCAGCACACTTGCAAAAGAAAAGCACATACTTCTCATCTGAACTTCTCCACACTCACATTTATCACAAATGCTAGAACCACAATGCCATTTGCAAGACTCCACTCTCAAATGATGTGCACGCAATCTGAACCTGCTGAAATTCCTCAAAACTTGTTTGTCTAAATCCTTGTACAAGTAGGAGGGGATAGAAAAAGGAGAACCTCTAGGACCACTCTCAGAACTCCCACACCACTTGTGATACGTCACTGCTTTCTTGTTTACTGCACGAGGACATGAAAAATTAGCTTCCCTCCATACCTTCAAATGTCTATTTTAGGGGTCTCACTATGCAAGCGCGCGACAAGAAGCAAAAAGCCATTCGTAGACGAGGACAAGGGCAAAGCCATACACAGCCGACACCATACACACGTTCCTGGGGATAGAATGTGTGTGGCGTGTCCATCGGAGCTGCATGAGCGAAAAATGGTCACCATACTGTGCGTGCTTTAAGTGCGCGCGTGCACACACACCCACACGCACGCACTCACACATACACACATACACACATACAAACATACACACACACACGCATACACACACACTCAAGCACACGCACACACACCCTACTAGAGTCCCACCCTCCTGGGGTCCGCCCCCATACACACACGAGTCCCCCCCTACTGGAGACCCCCCCATACGGAGGGTAAAATCTCCTTAAAGGCCTCCGTGGGAAAGGAGGCTATGGAGGTCCGTAGATTTGGCTGAGCTCTCTACGGACCTCCTTATCTATCCTAAGGAACTCCATAAGGTCCTCTTTTTCTTTCCTAAGGAGCTCCCTACGGACCTCCGTATCATCTCAAGGAGTTCCTAAGGAGCTCCCTATCTTTTTGCAACCTTTTAAGGACTTCCGTATCTTTCTTTGCAGGCCTTCAGAACCTCCATATCTTTCAGGCCCTGGTGATCTGACACTCTTTTATGACCCAAACCAGGCACACTAATTCAGATCACAACCCTTTTAATTACAGTGACTGATCAAGTGCACTTGCATACACATTCAGACTGGCAATCAAAACATCAGAACTGCAGCACATTACTACTTCAATTCCCAAATCTGCAAAACACCTGTTTAAAACAATAAACACTAGGTTTTTTTTGAACATCGTATGACCCCAAGGATTCTTTTTAACACTGTCAGCAGCCACTTCTGAACTGGGTTTTTCATCTCTTTGCCCTGTCGTAAGGAAGGAGTTGACCAGATCTGGCTCGCGTACATGCTACGCTGTCAAAAAGCCTAGCAGGAATTGCATAGGTTTTGAGGAGCCAGATGTGTGAGCATGCAGCCAGCGGTAAGAATATTCTCTTGACTTTTTGACTTTGAAAGTGCCAGCCGTGAAGGGTCTCAGCGCTGCATCAGCCGCAGTGGTCAGATTGATATTTTTGTCACACACCATGCCCAGGTATTTGAATGCGTCGGTGTAGGATAGCCCAACCGTTTGATAACCTTTTTTAACCAGCCACATGTGTATGGTGTGGCCATTAATGTGTGTTTTCATGATCTTTTGAAATTTGTTCTAGCGCCTTTTTTGTTTTGGTTTGCACCTTTTCCAAGCTTTAAGATGCCCTCCAGGGGCATATATAACGATGTAACTTTAACTTACAAAAAAGTTAAAAAGGAAAATGTAGCCCATAACAGAGCCCGGCATTGCATTATAGCCTGCTGCTAGCAATGATCACCTTATGCTGGGGCTGACCACGGAAGCACATTTAATCGTACGTGTGTGTGCGTGTGTGTGTGAACTAGCTTTGCTGTTTCATAAGCTCACGCTCACGCATAACGTTGCCCTACAGCTCACAAACGAGTGTGGCCTGTCTGACATTGTACCCAAGCTGTGGGTGGAGCCTGTGAATGAAATAATCTCGGGCCATGGCTTCCACGTGAACTGGCTAGGGCTGTGGGCAGAGATCGCAGACGGGATGTCGTTAGAAAACGTCAAGGTACTTTTATGCATCCTGACAATTGTGTTATTGTAACACGCATCCTTACACGCATCTTCACAATTGTGTCATTTTGACACGCATCTTCACAATTGTGTCATTGCGACACGCATCCTTACAATTGTGTTATTAAGATTCATGGTGATATTTAGACTTATCATTTAGCAGCGTGTAAGTGATGTGCATTTAATGCAACTCTCACACAAATACTGATTTTGGGCAAGCTGAAACCGTACCCCCTTCTTTTCAGGGTGGCGGTAGACCTCAAATGGATCATGATGTGATGCTGGATCTCTTTCAGAGCAAGCTCAACCACGTGCACACAGAGCTTAAGCTGGCGGCCCTGTTTGATTCGTTCTTTTCCCAGTGCGATCGCCATCCACAAAATTATTTCCTGAATGAGCATGGCAAGCATTGGGCCATTGACAACGACCAGGTGTGGTGTATGTGTGTATGTGTGTGGAGCGTGTTAATGTGTGTCTTTTTGTGTGCTTGCGTGCGTGAGACAGTGTAGCGCTGAGGGGCTGCCAGTTTGATACAGCAAATGCTGAGCACTATATGACATACACACCAATTGTATGTGAGCCATTTTTTTGCAAGATATTTTCCTACTTTTTCAGGCAGCTACAGAGAGAAATTAGCATGGAAAAGGTGCAACAGATAATCTTTGGTCAAACGCAAAGTTTCCTGTAAAACACCATATTCAGTACGTTATAAGGTCCTTGAAGTAACTGCAAGTCAGAATCTGCACACGTGGCGGTATTTTTCGTCTCGTTAAGCTCCACACAACACGTGCGTGTGGCATCATCGCTCACGCTCACAGGTGTACACCACAGCCTGGAGGCGCTCTGCCGTTGACAGCATATATGGCTATATAGTCCTGCCAACCACACAGAAGTTCATGATTAACCACCTCGGCTTTGGTTATACCATGAAACAACCCTTTTACGTGAGACCAGGACCAATGCTGCTTTCCTGATCAGCTTTGGTTACACCATGAAGCAACCCTTTCATGTGAAACCAGAAATCAATGCTTGCCTGGATTAAGTTAACAAATAACGCCCCTTTCATATGAGCCTAGATCCCTGGTACCAGCTGTGAAGAGGCGGTTGCTTCTCATCTCCCTCGTGCCTTGCAGCACATCCTCACAATAAGCTGTGCGATTTATTGTCAGCTTTGGCACTTGCTGAGTCGCTGCAACTACTAATACCCAGGATCCTCCCAAAATTTGGACCCAAGACCAAAACCCTCTGAGCGTTTTTGACTACCGTTGCCATTCAGTGAGCTCTGATGGTGAGCGCTTTATTTCAAAGGTCTTGATCAGCCCTCTGAATACGATCATTTATCATTTGCCATGCAGTAGAACTATGGCGCCGCAGGAAAAGATCACCTTGTCTAGCCTATCATCCCACGAGCTTCTAATTAGAGTAGTTTAAATACATGAGACAAGTGTTGAAGCAAGAGGTCATCGCGCTGATTCAGACCCTTGGGCGTCTGGAAGTGGATGACACTCCTCCACAACAGATAATCCCTTTTGTTTGAGGCTCAGCAGATCCTCATCACATTTTCCAATCCTGCTTTCAATCTCTAAAGCAAGTAAATGAGCGTGAACTTGATCTTAACCTCTGCATTCTCAGGCACCATTGGCTTTAAATTTCCTCCAGCCATGCGGCAATGCATGACTCGGCTGAGCAATATGGAACCAGTAGCAATTTCCAGCCACTACGGGCTTCCATCTGTGTTGCTTTCTGAGGCCATCAAGAACCGATCCAGAGGTGCGCGTGTGTGTATGTGTGATTGCTTGTACGTGTTTGTGTGTGTGTGCGCATGTGCGTGCGTACGTGCTTGTATGTGTGTGTATGTGTAGTCTTCCGTTGTGGGAGTTGCAGGAAATACAACCTGCGGGCGCTTACGCGTGTTCAAATATATCACTCTCAACTACAACATGTAACACACAGATTTTCTCAGCAAGGGCTTTGAGTGGACTCTGTAGTATGGCGAGCCTACAAACGCCCCGGCGCTTAGGTACAAAACGGCACCAAGGTAATGCTCTTGTGCTCGCCAATGCTTGAAATGACACTTGATCAATT
>Ga0307974_1000911_pt1 | contig 19398 bp, 24 predicted proteins | sample OrgLakmetagen784_FD_201812 | JGI IMG/M metagenome (GOLD analysis project Ga0307974, IMG submission 201812) | Saline water microbial communities from Organic Lake, Antarctica - #784 | ecosystem: Environmental > Aquatic > Non-marine Saline and Alkaline > Saline | place: Antarctica: Organic Lake... | reverse complement strand
TCAGAACGAGGTACATGCTTTTTTATTTTGCCAAGACCATTGAGTTTGTGAGCTGACGAAACATTTTTCCTTTCTGTTTACACCTTTTTTGAGGACTTTCCAGCAGCCCAACCCTTTTTGCTGCAACAGGTCAACACCAACTTGTTCATGATTTCCTTTCTCAGCAGAACACTAGACTTTTTATTTTCCTTTCTGAGCTTATAAATTTATTTGTGGCTGGCCGAGACCAGTCAGCAGCCGATCAGCCAAACAACCTGGCTGAAGGTCACCCCCCATTGTAACCATTGGAGAGACGCTAAGTTGGTGGACCCCAACACGCACAACAACAAACTGGCCACCTATCATTCTTGGTTTGCCATCCCTTATTCTAGAAATGAGCGTATGCCGACTATTGTACCACGGTTTCTCCATCTTGATCTGTTTAAACATGTTATGCGCAATATAAGTAGATTCCGCTTGCGTGCGCATACTTTGAAAGTTGAGGCAGCAGCGTGGCTTGAAGACTGTTCTTGCGTATGTGACCAATGTCCTGGTGAAGATGAACATGTTCAGAACGAGGTACATGCTTTTTTATTTTGCCAAGACCATTGAGTTTGTGAGCTGACGAAACATTTTTCCTTTCTGTTTACACCTTTTTTGAGGACTTTCCAGCAGCCCAACCCTTTTTGCTGCAACTGGTCAACACCAACTTGTTCATGATTTCCTTTCTCAGCAGAACACTAGACTTTTTCTTTTCCTTTCTGAGCTTATAAATTTATTTGTGGCTGGCCGAGACCAGTCAGCAGCCGATCAGCCAAACAACCTGGCTGAAGGTCACCCCCCATTGTAACCATTACAAACGACAACACAAACACCGTGTTTGAGACAGGCAAAATTACTTGTCACATTAAAAAACAACACTCTTAGACACAACCTAATAATTCACTTAATTTTATGCCAAATAAAAGCCATGATTTGAACCTCCCACAAGATCATTAACTAATACTCACAGTAAACATTCCACATTAACTTTGAAGATGAATATGCTAATCAAATCATGAAGGAATACGCCCCTCTTATGCGTATCTGAAAATGAAAGCAATGAAAAGATGAATTGCTCTAAAGCCTTTAATCCCACCAAAAAGAGCTAGGGCAAGTACATGATTCTAGATTTCAGTTTTGAACAGCTTATTATGCACTCACACTAAAAAGCTCACCCAAATCACAGTTTTGTCGCGGTTAAGGCAAGGAATAAATACGTAGATATGTAAAACTGATAATGTGCAACCTCCACCGCCCAAAGAAGGTCACACTCGCTCTTATACAAAGACCTTTCCAGGAACCCCGTGCGTGCGCAAAAACCGAACCATTGCACACACGCACCCATTTCTACAAGAAAGAAGACTGTCAAGAAGCTCAATTGTACGTTCTACTTGGGCGCAAACTATTTAAGGCGCGTGCCAAAATATAAACCGTGTTTCAATGCGTGAGCTGATAAGGTAGTTTTGCATGTGTGTTTGCCTTCTGCACTGCTAGTAGAGCTGATCAAGTGGTGAAGAAGGTGCATAGCCGACTTTCAGCTGAGTGCGTACATGCCTGCAGCTCCTAGTTAAGTTTACGTGCATTTTTGTGACCTTTTGTGCCAAGGGCAGAACAGGAGACTGACCAGCAGCAGGAGGAAGGTTGCTCATCGAGCAGGAAGGAACGTCCGCAGCCTACTGCCCAGCACGTGTTCCTCGTGCACCTGAGGGTGAGGAAAGTGGTGCATTTACATGAATTTGTGTGAATGTGTGTGTGTGTGCGTGCGCGTGTGTGTGTGCGCGTGTGTGTGTGTGTGTTTGTGTGTGCACACCTGCAAAACGGCCTTAGGGCCTTAAACCCTGCATTAGCCAATCTGGATAAGGAGACGAAAAGCTGTACACTACAGGATCAGAAGCCACAAGCTGTGCATGCACTGTTTCTAGGCACACACACATCAAAAACCAATGGGCTGTTTGTGTCTGGTTTTGTTGACTTGTGCTGCCTCCTCAAGCGTGGGGAATGACACAAAGGCACTTCCACACATACATAAACATGCATAAACATGCATGAACATACATCCACGTGCATCCTAGCCTGTACACACACGCAAACACACCTCGATGTATCGCTGCCCCAGGTGCTGCTTGTGCTTGGCAGCAGCGGCCTGGGCTGCTTCCTCACGTGTGGGGAAAGACACAAAGGCACAGCCCAGAGGGCAGGAGCGCAGAGGCGTGTACGAAATCCTGCAGACAGGGACGTATGTGTGCATTGTGTGCATGTGTCTGTGTCTGTTCGTGTTGTGTGTTAGATTGTAAGCATAGCTGGCTTAAACAAAACACAACTGCTTGCATGTGTGTGGTAGCTTGCATCAACAGTCGAGGAGCCTTGGCCAGTTACAACGGCACAATGATCTGCCTCAGCTTAGTACAGTGCAAAATGCGGAGTGCTTCTAAATTTTGCTCGCCTTCTCCCTCATTTCTAAGCCCTATACTTTGGCTTAGCGTTGGTTGCGTACTCACAAGACAAGCGCCTGCCATGCCTAATATAAGGTTGGACTTACCTGTCCGCGGTGATGGGCGTGATGTGCAGGGTGGCATCGTCGTTGAACCTGCAATTTGGACGCCCATTTAGAGTTCAGTGTGCCAGATAGCAAGCTCAGCTTTACCCAATTAAAAAAACAAACTCTTCAGACAGAAAGTTGTGAGGAGCGTGCAGGCCTGTTAACAATAAGATGCACAGGAAGAGCAGCACATGAAATGGAGTCCATTGCAAGCAGGTTTGTCAGAGTCCAGAACGTACGTACAAGCTGGCGTACACGTTAAGACTGATGCAAATGGACACTGTCTCACAGGAAGAGAGAGAGGTGACGTGAGCCCACATGCTACTCATGTACCTAAGCAAGTCATCCAGTGCTTGCTACCTTATAGAGAAAAGGAGGACATGTATAGGAGAGTTCCAATACACTGCACGCCTGAGCAAATTATGACAAATGCACGTCTCTACAAATGCACGTCTCTACAAACACCCACAGAACAAATACTGAAGACACAACACAACATGCAAGCAAGATCCACTCTGCTTATACATTAATAGCGTGCAAGTTATGGGCTCTGACGAATTACATATTTCTTTGATTGCATGGTCAAGCAGACACAAAACACACATATTCATACACAAACACCTGTATGCACGCACGCACACAAATACACATACATACATACACATAAAGAAACAAAACAATGCATTTCACCACATGCAGACGTCATTGGTGGAGGCCCAAAAGGCAAGGTACTGACCATAGCAGTACTGTGCGCATGCACGTGCGCGCGCACACACACACACACTCACACACAGAAAAAAAGTACCCAAACAAACTTGCATCTCACCACATGCAGACATCCTCGGTGGAGGCCCCAAAGGGAAGGCCCCGCAGCGCAAGCATGGTGCTGCTGCTGTCATTCCCTGCGCGAGCAATTGTCAAACATACACAAACTCAAATTGCTTGGTGTACGTGCACACCAAGGCTCGTGCTTCTGCTGATCTTTTTGCGCCGTAGTAGGTTGATGCTGCTGTTGCTGCGTGGACAAGCAAGGTGTTGGCGTAACCTGTGGTGTGGTACCTTGGTCAATACGTATTTTATGTTTGAAGTGCATTATAACCAGTGTTGTGCACTTTACGGTTGACGCCGTCAACCATCATTTGACGGTCAGGCGTAATTTACGGTTTTGACCGTCAGAAACTAATCCTCAGGCGTAATTTACGGTGATTTTAATTTTTGACGTCTGACGGTCGGCTTTACAGTTATTTACGGTGGGAAACCGTCAGAAATTATAGACAGTCACTTCAAGGAGAACAATTCAGCAGCTTTCACCCTTGGATGCAGCTCAAGTGTGTGTGTGTGTGTGTGTGTATGTGTGTGTGTGTGCGCGTGTGCATGTGCGTGCGCATGCGTGCGTGCGCGTATGCGTGCGCGTGTGTGTGCGTGCGTGTGTGTGTGCGCGTGTGCGTGCGCCTGCGCGTGCGTGTGTGTGTGTGTGTGCGTGTGCGTGTGCGTGCGTGTGTGCGCGTGCGCGTGTGCGCGTGTGTGTGTGCGTGTGTGCATGTGCATGTGCATGCGCGTGCGTGCGTGCGCGTGTGCGTGCGCGTGTGCGTGCGCGTGTGCGAGTGCATGTGTGTGCGCGTGCGCGTGTGCGTGTGCGTGCGTGCGCGTGCGTGTGTGTCATCACCTCAGCCACCTGCTTTGCCACCTCTGCACAAAGGGGCTATACAGGAAATTGCACCTGCCAGGGTTGAGCAGGTGGTTCTTGAGCCGCGTAGCGTTCAGCCCAGTGAGCGTCCTCTGGCAGCTGTAATCCTGCATGCAGCTGTACTCCTGCATGCAGCTGTACTCCTACATGCAGCTGTACTCCTCAGTTGTCTTGCCATCCTGCTTGCAGCAGCTGGCCAGGCCGGGCCAGGCTCGACTGACTCAGGGCCACAGGGCCACACGAGCCCTCTTGGCCTGATTACCGGAGGACATTTTATATTTATATCACAAATCGCAAATGTTGTTAGTGGGGAGCTTGAGTCGGCACTCTGAGCCACTGAGTTCCTGACGCCGCACCGTTACTTACGATTTCCCACCGTCAGTATGAATTTCACCGTAAATTACGGTTATGTGACGTAGACGTCATTTAAGCACCGTAATTTACGGTGCCATTTCTGATTGACGCCGTAAATGCACAACACTGATTATAACATGTTTTTTGTCTGAGCGCGTTACTCTAATCCTGTATGGTGTCCCTGCCAGCACTACGAGCTGACAGCACTACGAGCTGACAGGGTGTAAAGGCTGAAAAGTTTGGCATTAGACGTAAAGGCTGAGGAGTTCTGTAGAAGATGTAAAGACCGGAGGAGTGTTGGTTGAAAGCATGCTGCTTTTAGGTGGAGGAGAGTACTGATGTACATGACATACACATATGATATCCTAACGCACAGGTCCAACGCGTACGTGCAAACATACCTAACACAGGAACCAGCACCCATTGTTTCTGCCCTTGGGGGTTGGGATCCAGGCAGTAATGCAAGCGAGCCCACATTGCTTTGACTACATCAAACCTTACCTACTGAACCTACCTCAGCCATGGATGCAGCAGGTAGGACCTGTTTTCGTTTCATGTTCTGCAAATATTCAAATCTGCAATTGCATCCAACCTCACCCGTGGACGCAGCAGGTAGGATCTCAATGTAGCGCTGCCCCATCATGTGCTTGTGCTTGGTGATGGCGGAGGCTGCCTCTTCAGGGGTGGGGAAGGACACCCACGCCAGGCCAGTGGACTCCATGGACGCCACGTCTGCCATGGCAACCCTGCACCGAGTGTGCGTGTGTGTGTGTGTGCGTGTGTGTACGTACGTGTGCATGTTGTGTGTGTGTGTGCGTGCGTGTGTCTACTTACGTGTGCATGTTGTGTGTGTGTGTGCATGCGCGTATGCGTGTTGTGTGTGTGCATGCGCGTATGCGTGTTGTGTGTGTGCATGTGTGCAGGCGAGTGTGTGTGTGTGTGTGTTATGATGGGGAGGGTGGCTTTGGGTCAGGGGCAAAGGGAAATAACCACACCAGGCAGTTTCCATGAACGCCACAGTTGTTATAGTTTTCCACCAATGTCAAAGGATTGAGCCTGTGACTGCCTCACCCCCAACCAGCCAGACCTCACGTTTTCTTGCCACACGCTCAACGCATTGTACCGTGGGTTCTATGAGCAGCAACTCCAAAAAACGCTCGCAGGCACTTCACACTGCACCCCCAGAACACACACACATGCACGTACACGTGCACATACCTGGAAGATGGACCACTGACACACATATACTGAAACACACACACGCGCACCACAACATACCTGGCGCTGGTGACAGGCCTGCTGAGCCCGCTGAGGTCGTGGAACCACGCAGCCACGTCTTCGGTTGTGACATCAAATGAGAGGCCACGCAGGAAAATGATATGCCCTGGCAGGCCACGCACTGGGATGTACCAAAGCAATCGGTGGAGTTGGTGGTCTCGTTGCCAACACGAGCATGAGTGGCAACAACAGAGTAAGGCCATTGGTGGCTGCTCGCATGACGGGTGCATAAATTTGTCATCCTAATAACAAAATGCAGGCGCGCGCACTTTAAGGAAGGAAGGAAAGCGTGCCAACTTGCACACTGCCCTGCCTGACACCCAGCACAAATTCACATAAACACAAGCCAAGCCCCAAAGCCATCACGAATCAAACTCAATTGCTTTCTGAGCCCACTTGAGCTGATATGCTCACACACACACACACTTACACACAAGCCACCTTACATATACAATTACACCCTTTCACACACGCCCACACATATGTACACACACGCACAGAAACATACATACATACACATTCACACTGCCCCTACCTGCTTTGCGGGACGACAGCTCCAGCTGGATTTTGCTCCTTTCCATGGATTGCTCATTCTTGGCCAGAGCCTGAGAGTAAAAAGCGAAGCCAGGAACTCTTCACACAAGTGGCACACTTTGCACGGGCACGTGCTTGTGCGTGGGTATAAGAAGGGATGGTTAACAAACATTACGAGAGAACAATTTCCTGTTTGTCAGCAATTGCTAAGCAAACACGGACTACGCCAAGAGCAAGCAGGGCTGACAGGAGCAGCTTTTCATGGTCAAGTTCAAAATTCTGTATGTAATGGTGCCACGTCTGCTCTAGGTGGACTAGGAAAATCTACCAGCTTTGCTCACAGAGTGAATAGGAGTGCCTTTAAATAAGCACGAGCCTCATAGAAATGTATTGCTTGGATGGTGGCCAAATGTAGCTTCCCCTCCACATGCGATGGAACTGGAAAAAATAGAGCACCAAAAAGCAGGACACTCACAACGCCCTCAATAGCGTACCTCCCGCATGGCATTACATGCAGGCAGAGAGGGGTCGGCAACAAGAGGCCCTGGCAAACATTGCAAGGTGAACAGGCAACTGCTGCGAACACAGAGGGTGAGGCACAAGCGCGTCTGTCAAAGACATTGAGCTAGGCAACAGAGATCAATTATTGCTGCAGCAGCCACGTACAGAATTTGAGGCGCGCTTAGGAAAGCTGCACGTGGCGTGCAGGCAACGACAGTTGAAGTGTGAGTAAAGAGCCAGAGGCCTGCTGAGTGTTTCACTGGTGGAGGAAGCTTTTCAAATTAAAGGAAGGCCAAGCGTCAAGTCAAGCACACACCCTTTAGTCGGCCTCTCAGTTGCATGCTGTCACGTAAGCCTCGTTATCTAGCGTTAGCTGCTCCCAAGTAGCATGTGTGTTGCGTGCTCAAGGGCCAGTCAGTGGATTCCCTATGCTTGCTAGGCAAGCCAGTAGCCTTATCACACCTTATTTGCATCCGTAGCGGTGAAGAACTGCACAAAAGCGTGGTTGCCTGCTCGCGGTTTGCGGGTGCAGTGTACGAGCAGCTCCACCCTGTAGTTAGCGAACACGTGGGCCTTGATTGCTCCCTCAATTTACTACGATGTTGCGATCGGGGCAGCATGTATGGAGTTGGTCAAATCCGTACACGCACACTGGGTAGTTTCCTTGCTATAACACCGTACATGCACACTGGATAGTTTCCTTGCTATAACACCGTACAGGCACACTGAGTAGTTCCCTTGCTATAACACCGTACACGCACACTGGGTAGTTTCCTTGCTATAACACCGTGTTCACCGTCTCTTCATATACCATACGTATATAGGTATGCACGTTTATAAGTATGCATGGCCAACCTAAGCATGTGCCTGGACCAAGGCAGCAACGTCGATTTATGTAGACAAACTTGTTTCCCCACACAAGCACACACGAGCACATGTTCCACGTTTTTAAGATCAGGTACAGCAAGACACGGGAATTGGCACGGCACATTAAGGTACCGTTTTAAAATGGGTTCCTGGCAGGAGCTGCAGGGTTCAGATGAGGGCCGCAATATTGCCGCAGAACCTTCATCTTGTTAGTTCACCTAAAAGAGCTACGGGGACCTACAACTCAAATGCGTGGAAATGGGATCAGATCACGCAAACCACACTCACATGTCACTGGTGATGGGTGCCGAAAGGCCCAAGCCCAAATCCGAGTTGAACCTGCGTAAGAAGGTGGCAGTGTGTGTGTGTGTATGTGTGTGTGTGAGTGTGTGTTCGTGTTCGTGTGTGTGTGTATGTGTGTGTGTGCCTGTGTGTGTTTGTGTGTGTGTGTGTGTGTGTTGTGTGTGTATATATGTGTGTGTGAGTGTGTGTGTGTTTGTGTGAGTGAGTGAGTGAGTGAGTGAGTGAGTGAGTGAGTGAGTGAGTGAGTGAGTGAGTGAGTGAGTGAGTGAATGTATGTGTGCAAGTGTGTGTGTTGTGTGTGTGTGTGTGTGTGTGTGTGTGTGTGTGTGTGTGTGTGTGTGTGAGTGGGTGAGGGTGTGAGTGTGTGTGTGTCTTTGTGGATGTGGGTGTGGATGTGGTGTATGTGTGTATGTAGGTGTGGGTGTGTGTACCTGAACTGATTCTATATGGGTGTGCTTCAATCTCTGCTAAACACATGTCCCACCTACAGGGTGTGTACGATTGTGTGTGTGTGTGTGCGCGTGCGTGTGTGCGTGTGTGTGTGTGTGTGTGCGTGTGTGCGCGCATGCTTGAGTGTGCGTGCGTGCGTGCGTGCGTGCGTGTGTGTGTGTGTGTGTGTGTGTGTGTGTGTGTGTGTGTGTGTGTGTATGTATGTATGAAAGTTCAAAAAGAATTGAAAAGTTGTGGGCAGGCCCGACGTACCAGTCACATACAGACTCTCTTGTGATGGACCCCCGGGATGGAAGGCCTCGGAGCCTGAGAACACAACCCCCTTCTGACACATCTGAGTTACCACCCCCCAATTTTGAACCTCCACTTTCTTCCCCCCCCCGGACGGGTAAGCAGCGGCTGCCCACTGGAGCATTTCCAGGCCCAGGACCTGCACACAAACGCACACATGAAAACAGAAGGCATGACTCCAACGATGCAAAGTGGACCTTTCGCACTACCGGCTTCTTTTGCGCCCTGGCCCTGCAGTACGGCCTGCCCAAGATACACACAAGCGTCACCGAACGAACGCGCCAATGAATTCACCTCCTCCGCCCATGGCCTTCAGCATGCTCCGGGTGGTCGCGCGTGTTTTCCGCGGGGTCGTCACACCACAAAATATAAATGTATATATTCTGCAATTGTGCCCGTCACCTTTTCGTAAAAAGCGAGCTCAAGCTGTTGATATACTTCACTGCACAACGTGGCTATTGGCATCAAGTCTACTACGCGATTTTCAGGGCCTACTATTGCCCAAAACATCCCTGCGCACCTTGATTTCTCTGAGGTCTGATTTCTGAGGTTCCTGCGAATTTACATTCTTGTCGGGTATCAATACCTACTTACTCATTTTTGTTTGCAAGGGCATTAAAGCGATTTACGGCGCGTTTACAACGGCGGGTTAATGATTGAGGTTGATGGATTTTGGAAATACTTAACCCGAATGTGTGTTTACAACGCGCGGTTAAATGTCAGGTTAGGGAAATTCAATCGGGTTAAATAAATTTTGTTTTGCTCTCCCTCCCCCCCCTTCGAGAAAAAAAAAACAAAAGGGTAAGGGCTGAAAAATGCCAGGAAGGCCAGGATACATTTAAAATGATAGTAAAACAGAGAAAAGCATGTTGGCAGGTCGTAAAGGCCAGGAGACCCGAGTTTTGCCTCTGGTCAAAGGTGAGCAAAGTTCATGTTCTGCATGCCACAAATATGATAGTTCACAGGGGATTACTACACAGATTTATGAGCACGTTGGCACCAACAGCGACAGAAAGGAACAGGTGTTTGATCTAATATTAACTCTGTTTGTTGTAAATGCAAACGGGGTTAATGGAGCAAACGCGGTTAATCCGGAATACGCAAAGAGGGTTAATTGAATTAACCTTAACCCGCCGTTGTAAACGCGCCGTTAAAATTTTTAACGATTGTCTGAATCTCTTGGGAAGAGAGGGAAATTGAAATTTCCTCGGAATAACGAAAGTAAAATTAAAAAACCTCATATCAGGCAGTAGGGGGGGGGGGTCGGACGCGAGATAATGGCCCCGGAGCCGAGTGCTGGCCAGCTACATTATGCGCTCCCGAAATAATGACGTGAGATTTTCTTTCTAGTTATGTTTTCGTTTAACTAGGACGAAAAATCGGACGGCTAAACTTAAATCAAAACCTTGAATTCCGTACTCCATATTGGTTTGGTGCACATTCTCCCGTTATTCCATTCCAGTTTTCAGCAAGACATCTCTGTAAACAACCGACATAACTTATCCAAATCACAAATCGCCAAAGTTTTCTTGATTGAAAAATATGTGTAGATTCCATCCGAATCAAGCCTCCTCATCACCCTCCATAGCGTTGGCATAAGGGCTTGTCTCTGAAGAGTCCAATGAGAAATCCTGCAGGCCAACAATTTGAAAAAATTGATTGAGCCCTGGCAGATTTAAGCGCCTTAATAAAAAGTACGCAGTCAGTGTAGATCCACTCCTCAAAAAGAAAAGTAAATAGTGGCGCTGCGCTTGGGGAACCCTGTGTCGTGCAAGTCATCATCAGCAAGTCTTGTATGAAAAGGCATGGCAGGTGTGTGCAAACTTCCACAGCTATAAAGACCTTATGGGTGATGCAATATGTCTGTTGGAACTTCCTGAAGCCTGCCATTCTCAAACCCGGACAGCGCTTGCACCGAGCACACGTCATCACAACAACAAGTGGCCAGATTGCAATTGTGCTTCAGCGATGTTGTATTTAACTTCCTGCTCATCGCGAAAATGCAGCAACGTGACTCTGCTCGGGAACCAGGCTTGCATTTCGCGGCATCGCCATTTGAGACGTTGAGGCCCAGTGAGTCTTAAAACTGTCTTCTTTCCATTTATCTAGTTCCTCAAAAAGAATTGTGCCTCTCTCCAACCAGGCATCGTACGACAATAGGAAAGCACCATCCTACTCGGCATGAGGTTCTCACTCGATTTGACGACAAAAAGATTTGGAGAAAGGTCCAAATTTCTAAGCTATAAGACTCTCAGTTTTACTAGCAATCCATAGGCCCTAGACACTTCGTGTCTTAGGGTTCCAAAAGGGATTAAAATCACCGGTATAGTGGGAAATTATACTGGGTCTGTGTCTTCATTTGCAATTTATTAAATTTGTCATGAATTTGAATCATGGAGGGTGGTAGCCTGGAAAAATCCCACAGAACTTTCCCCAGTTTTTGGGTATAAAGGGGCCCCAAACCTTTCCTTTTCAGCCCCAAAACAGAGGGGAAGGAGTGGTATAATGCAGAAGGATGAGGACAGATGAGTGACACAAGTGTGAGCGAAGACAAAAGGAAGAGAGAACTAGCTGGATGGTGGCAGGCTTTTGGGGATGGTGGCAGGCAAGGATAGAAAAAGAAACAGGAGGGCTAGTGCTTTGACCCTTTACACGTGCATGCATGCACACAAAACACATGCGCGCACACAAACACACATATACGCAAACACACATACACACACACACACACGCACAGCAAGCCTTGTCATTCTAGATTTTCCTGTTTAAATTGGTAGAATCCAAACACTTTGGAAGCAAGCCAGTACCAATTCAAAAATCCAGTTGCTCTCATTGCTTATAACATACAAAGAGCAAAACTTCCTTTCTGTATATTGGTAATTGGCGTCACCAAACCTCATGCACACAGCAATTTAACTCAAGACAGGTTTTGGCATTGGACAGAGCGAGACAAAAATGGCAGATGCATAAAGTGCTTCTCTCAAAAAGCTTTTGTGAATTGAAACAGCTACAGCAACATTACCACTTACAAATTCCACTAGCCTTTGGCAAGCACTCCTTTGTCCTTAACCTAAATTTTAAGCCACAATGCAGCGCTCTTTGCAGTGCTCATTGTGACAGTAAAGACTTTGTTGCACAAGACATCCTCCATGCTACCTCCTTTCCGTTTACTTACTTTATCCTCATCAATCCCCCACGGCAAGGGGCTTCCCCTTACCCCTACCATGCTAAACCTACCCATCTACCATACCATATACCTGACGTCGAAGTGGTGGCATTGGCAGCATGCCGGTCTCAAAAGGGGGCCTCTTCCAATACCCATTGAACCAACGCAGCACAAGCTCACTCTCCCATGTTTCTCCAGGCGCCAGCCTGTAGGTTGCACAGCAGCACGCCTTAATGCAATGAACACCACACATTGCACGAACACACACTCAGGGGGCAACAAAGCAGAAACCAGTGGTTCAGATCTGCGTTCCATTTTTGTACGCTGTTTCATTGTATCCGTCGACCGCAATGTGCTTTAATGCACAGAGAAATGGTAACCTCTAGATATCCACGCTAGCGTGATAGGAATTTGACAGATTAGCGTGGCACTGAGCTTATAAGCATGTCAAGGAACTGTGCCCTTTGTATCCCTTAGATGGAATAACCATGTCCCAATGCTTGCGACACATCAACAGCTTTCCCTGCCTGCACTCTCTCATTTGCTGCACCTTGTTGCTGTGGTCAGATTACCAGCTCCTAAAGTGAGCAGCTCGTTGGCTAAGTCACCCTCCTGTGTGGTCCCCGGATGAAAGGCCATTGACTGTGTGTGTAGGTGCATGTTGTGTGCGTGTTAGTTAAAAGCATGCGGCACAGGAAGAAATATTGCAGCGGACATTATTGTAGGCTTGCTATTTGTGTGTACTACAGGCTTTAGCAACTTGCAGGTACTTTTTAGATTGTGCCACGCAAGACAGACAACAGGAATTGTCAAGAAAAAATGAACAATACAATAAAAGACAAAACATAGGAATCAACACTTTTCCCTGGAGAGGGGTTTTAAATCGGGGTGGAGGGAACCATGGTACCGAACATGTGGGCAACAACAATGAACAAGCCCATTATTTGTGTATACATGGTAGTGTGACTGAGGCAGAGCAAGGCTTCAAGAGCTGATCTCAGTACGGCATAAGAGCAAAAGTTCATGCAAGCCAAAATGAAACAAAATATCTTGAAGCTCATCAGCAGTATATTGGGTACATTGGTACATTGATCGACATGGACAGCCATTACTCTCTGCGCCAATACATTCCACTGACCTAAAAGAAGACAATGCGTACAGCCAATACACTATGTGTAGTTTTGGCCAGAACCGTAAACAAACACTGCATATGACAGTATATTTGATGTGTCTGGAAGATAACATCCCGATAACGTATGGGTCGTCGTTTATCGCAATTAGCTCCAACTCCTTGTGCCTCAAGTACTATGGCAGTAGCAAACAATGCTTTGATTTTCAGCAGCACGTGCAATTTACCAACAACAACGCAGCACTTTATATTTCATATCAATAATGGACAGAAAACAATGCAGCGCTCGCGGGCTTCACTGCAGCACTCGGAACAACTTTCATGGCGTGTGCAGTTTGCTGACAGCAACGCAGTGCTCGACCACTCACGTCACTGAATCCCTTCCTGGCTTGTATTTCAAAGTGAGTGCCATCCGCAGGGCTCAACTTCACGTTGCAGTCGGCAGCATTTATGAAGGTGGCATCTGCAAAGAGTGATCCGGTCATGTGAGGTGGGTTGGTGTTTTAGGTGAAGAGTGACTTCAGCAAAAGACACAGGCAAGTCAGTTGGTCATGTGAGGTGGGTGTCACTCTAAGTAAAGAGTGGAGTCAGCAACAGACACAGCAGGCACAGCTAAGGGTGCAAACAGCATACAGCAAAACCAAGTTGTTAAGTGTGAAGGGGGTATCGAGGTGCTGGGGTTGTCGACGAATGAATTGTAACATGTTGCAGGCAGGAAGGAAGGTGCAGGAGGGTTGCAGGCTTGGTCCATAACTGGCTCCTGGTGAGATAATTTTCCCCCTTCCACCATACTCTATTTGCTCTGATGCTCTGTAACTATTAACTCAAGCCAGAGGAAACCCTCTTTCCCACAAATCAATAGACCGGATAATGACACAAACTCCAGGCATCCATGCTGCAGTGAGTGTACCTACATCATTCCTGAGCCAACTAGCCCCATGGACCACAACCACCCATCCGCTTCCTGCTTTTCACGTTATACAGATCATCTTGCCCAATCGCTGACCTTTGATAACTGATCTTTGCTGGTTTCCACTTCACAACACATCATAACAGTCCACTACATCACGCACCCAGACGCTGGCCGTTGATGAAAATGAAGTCCTCTTTGCATGCCTGGATGTTGGCTGTCCGGTCGTCAACCCCGTAGTTAAATGCTGTGGTCCCAGCCAAGCCCAAAACCTAGAGGAGGTGGGCAAGCAAGCAAACGCTCAGCCCTAATAATTCATTCATACGTTAAAGATGATTTTGCCATAAAATTGGATGACACGGTTTTTGAGTACTCCTATTATAAGTCGCCGTTCAGTGCAATAAAGCAATTCATCAAACATTCCAACAGTATCTGTGCGCAATCACAACACAATAAACCTCGGGTCGCACGCGCGCGCCTTAGCCAGGTCAAAATTAAAGCAGGGAGGCAGGGTCCACTGCCAAGTATTCACATGCACACACACATTATAAACACTGCAATACAGCACATGTAACAAAACGCACACACACGTATCCATACGCACATACACAGCAATACAGCATATGTAACAAAACGCACACACACACGTATACACACCAATACAGCACATGTAACCAAACGCACACGCACGCACCTTGACTAGGTTAGGGTTGAGCAGGACGTCCTTGATGGCAAACGTGGCCATGTTGGCGACTTGAAACTGCATAACCTCTGCACCGGGCTCATCAATGTTGCGCAGCAGCATCTGTGCAGTGCCACACCATCATTGTAAGGTCAGAAGCAGATGCAAAGTTTTGTTGCGGTTCGTTGCGGAGCAATACGAAGCTGCAAAGACCCCAGTACTTTGAGTTGTGGTGAATCTGTGTATGCAAAGGAAGGAAGTTTCAAACTAGACGCACATTAGGACCGTGTTCATAGCACGACTATACGTAATAAATTTGTAAGAAAAGATTGCCAACGATATCAACAAAACACACTGCAGACAATGTGAACAATGTTGATTGTGGATACGTCATAATAGCAATGTGTCGGTGGTTAATTTAAAGGCCTACCACTCATCAATGTTGCGAGGACCTAAATGAAGGCAGACTGCCTCACCACATCATGCTTGCCCAACAAGCATTGCACCAAGAGGACTAGCTAAGAGAACAGCCACGCACAGGCATGCTATTTGTGCCTTCATTTGAATGGCTGCATTATGACTTGCATACATCTGCGCCTAGCCCGTCCCCTTCTCCCACTTCCAACCCCTGCTCACAAGCGCGCACGTGAAAAAAAAGAGTATGCTCCGCAAATATCGACTCAGCACTTTCAAGTAAGAGGATTTCCCTCTGCATGCACTTTGCAAACGCCTGCACCTAGCTGTATCTTGATCTGCGCACAAGCAACTGTTGAACTATTGCCAGGTTACCAGTTTTGTCCAACTATCTAAAGAGCAAGCACCGAACACAATGTGCAGCTGACGTGTGCAGGCTGTCTTGCACGCACTTGCATAAAAAAGAACTATGCAGGCAATGAAAAACCACTCCCCACATTAATAAAGGAAAAGGAGCCACTTTTTTACCGAATACCGTAAAACTCCTCCACCAAAGCGCACCTGCATCTTTATCTGCACAGGCAGCTCCTTGCCTGCCTCGTCCCGTCGGCCGCCTGCAGGTGGGGGCCGGTAAATGTCATCCTCCTCCTCAACTTCCTCCTGCTCCTCATCCTCATCCCTGCAAGTTGTCGTCAGTCAGTCACATGCTTGTTGTCAGTCACTCATATGCTTGAGATGCAGCGAATGAGCCACACGTTCCCCAGCGTGATCACATGACGGCCAGCACATAACATCCTTATTGGCCACATAGCTTATGAGCTTATGTGACAAAAGCCACATAACTTAAGTGACATTTTAGCCACATAACATCCTTTTGGGCCACATAAGCCAGAATTGTGACTTGCCTTGTCCAGGAAAATGAACAGCTTGCTTCTTTGGAATGACACAAGAGAACGACTGCTTATAACTTTGACAAAGCCATGCCTATGTAATGTGCATGACTGTAAATTCCAAGACTTTGTCACCATAAAAACACCGTGTGCACACAGCACACGTAAGGCTCTGACCAGCCCTACTCGTAAACACAACACAAGGACTGTGAAGAGAGGGAGACTAAGCACCACAAAACAAACTGCACAGGTACTGTCGCTACTCCTAATCACAGATCACACAAATACAAAGCTGAGCTTTATGTTTCAGTTCCAGCCTAACAAAATAGGCAAACTCACATACACACACACACAGAGAGTGCCTAAGGCACAGTATACAACTTTGCTGCATATATCATTGCCCCTTGATATGCATCCAGGGAGATGTTACTACAAGGAATGAGCGTCACTGTTACGTTTACCTTGCAGTGTGACCTCACACTTTTGGGTTCTTTTTTTTTCTTTTGAGGCAGGAGTCAGTGACACACACTACGTAGCACTGCCAGTTATCACTGAAGGTATCACTGCCAATTATCACTGAAGGTATCCATATACACAGCCACACACATCAACAAAGGCAGAGTGATGCGTGCACACCTCCCCAGGTACATATTGCTCCTGAAGCGCTCAGGGCAGGGCACACTCTTTCTGCTCACAAGCTGCAATCATTTGGTCATCACCCACGATTCACAAGCTGCAATCATTGGCCCTAATTTGAAGGCTGCAGCAAAACCAGCTTGCTTCTCACAAGCTGCAGGCCACTAACCTGTACTCACAAGCGGCAACCGTTGGCCTTAACTCATAGGCTGCAGCAAAAATCCAATTTTCTCCACAAGCTGCAGGTCATTACTGTACTGAAAAGCTGCAATTATTCGCCTTGATGCATAGGCTGCAGTAAAACCAGCATGCTCCTCACTACAGGCTGCACACCGGCCTCACATCAGCCTCACAGGCTGCATAGCTCTGTACCTTTTAATGCACAGGATGCAGGGTAACCTTTACTCGCAGACTGCATAGCTCTGTACCTTTTTACGCACAGGATGTAGGTAACTTTTACTCACAGACTGCATAGCTCTGTACCTTTTTACGCACAGGATGTAGGTAACCTTTACTCACAGACTGCATAGCTCTGTACCTTTTTACGCACAGGATGTAGGTAACCTTTACTCGCAGACTGCATAGCTCTGTACCTTTTTACGCACAGGATGTAGGTAACCTTTACTCGCAGACTGCATAGCTCTGTACCTTTTTACTCACAGGATGTAGGTAACCTTTACTCACAGACTGCATAGCTCTGTACCTTTTTACGCACAGGATGTAGGTAACCTTTACTCACAGACTGCAATCATCGAGCTGCCTTACAGTTCATTTACACCCTTAACCCACGGACAGCACGCATCAAGCTGTTTCACTCACTCTTCAGTTATACGCTTGTAAGAGTTTTCGCCGTCGGGTATTGGGTCTTTGTAGTCATCATCTTCGCTGACAGTGATCTGCACGAGCACCAGGGCAGCGGCACATGCATCCGTGATTTGTAGGGTTGGCCAGGACCATATATAAATATATACAATGTTTACAGGTACTGGTGCATATATGGTATTTTTGTGGTATTTTTGTCAGCAAGTTTAAAAAAATTAGTGTCATATAGGGTGTTCATATACGGTTCTGACCAACCCTAGTGAATTGCACCCTATGTCATCCAAACTTCTATTTCAAGGGGCGCTGTATTCTGTACTTTTTTCCCGCTGTAGCTAGTGTGGCATCACTCCATATCTGAAAAGACCATCTCCAAAAAATTGCTAGTCCTTGTGTGAATCTCACTAGGAAGCTTCCCCTTGCTGTAAGCCACCACGAGGCTGCAAGCCGCAAGACATCTTCTTTACCACCGATTCCCGCACGGTGCGAGCACCAACCTATGATCTTACAATACAATACACATTTGTAAACGTTTCAAAGGCGCTCGATTTCATGGCATGGGATAATATTCATTCCTCCCCTATTCACAAGCCTTGTACATACCGAGTGCTTTTCTTTTTGTACGGGAGCTCAAATTCACTAGGCTGTTCAGTGCAAGTTTTTAAGGAGCCTGCTAATTTGACTGCATCGTGACACACACACACACACATACACACAACATGCACAAACATACATGCACTCACTTTGTAAAGGAGCTCAAACTTATGGGGCCACATGGCGCGCGTCTCTGGGGTGTCTGCCAACCTTAAGGTGATAAAAGGGGCAGGATCTAGCCTGCAGTGGTGAGGTGTACAAGTCCAGTGTTTCAAACAAAAGGTGACGTGAGGTCCTTTGAAAGGTGCAGGTCCTTCCAGAGGTGAAGTTGTTTACAAGTATAGGGGCCCTTGTAAAACAATGGGTGCTCCAGGGGTCGGCTATTACATTGAGTAGGAAAAATATCTGATTTGCTGATGAGCGTCTACGATTTTTGAACATTCATATATTTATACGCTTGGCTACTCTGCAACCTGTAGCGCTCCATCCTCGTGGCCTTTACTAAAATCTAATTTCTTCCTTTGTAGTGCGATGCACCAAACCTTCCTTTGGTATTACAGGCGCCCCCAAAAGTTACACAGCTCAAAACCCGCATAAGTTTACACACGCTCACACATTGTTATGGCATGTTCAACACACTGTCATAGCACGTTAAACACACACATGTTATGGCATGTTCACACACTGATATGGCACACTGTTGTGGCACGTTCGTTCAACACACATGTTATGGCACGTTTGCACTGTTGTGGCACGTTTAACACACATGTTATGGCACGTTCACGTTATGGCACGTTCGCACTGTTATGGCACGTTCAACACACACATGTCCATGCAAAAGGCTTGTGCATGCAAAACCAGCCTTCACCCGGCCACCATCTTGGTACCTGAAGCACACAAACGCACACACACACACACACACACAACACATACGGCAACGATCACGCTCGCACAGCCAGCCGCCACCCATCCGTCATTGACCCAATCATCTGCATACAGTGTCTGTCTACCACAAAACAAGCGCACATATACACAGCAACGGCCACATTCACCCTCAAGTAGAAACACACAAGCACGCACAGCCAACAACCTACCCGGCATTCATCTTGGCATCAATCTCTTTTAGCGCCTGAATCGTCAAAGCCGTGTCCTCGTCCATCTCCTCCTCCCCCTCCCCCTCTCCCTCTCCCTCACCTACTCTTTCTTGTTCTCCCTCACTCGCCCCAGCACCCTCTCCCTCCTCCTCCACCTCAAATGCTGACTGTGTCGGTCCCTCCCTGAATCCTGACGCTGCACGCAGCTCTTCCATCTCCCTCCCTCGCCTCTCTTCATC
>Ga0307974_1000910_pt1 | contig 19400 bp, 23 predicted proteins | sample OrgLakmetagen784_FD_201812 | JGI IMG/M metagenome (GOLD analysis project Ga0307974, IMG submission 201812) | Saline water microbial communities from Organic Lake, Antarctica - #784 | ecosystem: Environmental > Aquatic > Non-marine Saline and Alkaline > Saline | place: Antarctica: Organic Lake... | reverse complement strand
TTTGATTTGTAGGCAGACAAATATTACTGAATCGCTGTGTAGAGATCCTTGTCTGTATGTGCACCGTACACTGACAGTTGTTTTGCTTGCATGTTGCAGCGTGGCTAGGGCTGGCTAGAGGTTTGTATGCAATCACACGCTTTCATCGCACACCACATTTTGACCTGTTACTCAGATCTGTGCAATACGTGGGGAGCGGGTTTTACTGCCTGCGTAGTTTTTCCTTTTCTTTTTTGGGGTGACATATAGTCTGGTTAAACCGAGGCCCTACAACACATGATGCACACTTTTTAGTACTTTCAACCACTTCACTCGTGACCGAACACTACACATAGCACAAGCAAAGGTTGCCTGTGGCTGTGGCCGTGGCGTATCTGGCCAAGCCACTCAAACAACGCACTTTATATGTGGGGTTGGCCAGGACCGTATACATATATACATCGTACGTGACCGTATACCTGGTAATTTACCAGAGGTGGTCATCTGAGGCCCCAAACAGGGGTACTTTAGGAATATGGCTAGAGTATTGCGCCGGAACTGGCTATTTTCAAGCTTAAAATTCAGAGGTAGCTGATAACACCTGAGCTTGAAACTAGCCAGTTCCGGCGCACACGTCTAATTGCCCGCAGCGTGAACCATAATTTTCACCACCATTCTCTCATATCTCACCACCCACTGACCTGATTTATGTCATTTTTATATGAATTGTCTACATTTTAGTATAGAATATCATTGCAACAAAAATGGGGCAAAACGGAGCAGTACTTGGCCAGATATCCCATTTTGGCCCGTTTCACCTTTTAAAAACAGCAAAAGGGGTGCCTAAAAGGGTGGACAACCAAGTTCCACCAAATCTGGTTTTCAGCATTCCAAACGACTCCTTATCATGCAAGAAGTACTTCTGTCGTGTTTTGAGGTGAAATGAAGCCCTGGTTAGGGTGCTGTGGCCCAAAACGTGAAATCTCAGTGCCAAAATTTGAACTTAGATTCTGCCCAGGTCATTGGGGAGGGCCATTTTCCCTTCATCTTTGTGAACCATCTAGTTATATTATTTGGACATGGTGCTGTGGCCCAAAACGTGAAAAATTAGTGCCAAATTTTGAACTAAGATTCTGCCCAGGCCATTGGGGAGGGCCATTTTGCCTTAATCTTTGTGAACCATCTAGTTATATTATTTGAACATGGTCTGCATCAAAAAAGTAACATTCCAGGGCTTTTGCTCAGATGACCCCCTCTGGTAATTTCCCTGCCGACAGATTACCGTATATCAGGGATGGGTCATACGGCGTAGGCGTATTATACGTCGTATTGTATTATCACGTATTTAACCGTATTTTTCAAATTGCTCCGTATAATACAATTTTGGGCACTTAGCGAATTTTGCAGCCACAAGGCCCCCAGAGCACCCCAGAAGCACTCCCAGGCCCCCCAGAGGCACTTCCAAGCCCTCTAGAGCCCCCCAGACGAACTCCCAGCCCCTCAGAACGTAGCATGATCACTTGCTTATTGCTACCACAACCTAGAAGGTGGTGCCTGTAGCGTAGATGAATTGTGCAACAGCTGCATCCACACAAGCCTTGTCACTGCCCTCTTGCTGCAGGTGTCCAATGACTGTGTAGATGCTGCTGCTGATGTGCTTGCTGTAGTCCTGTGCAGGTGCCTCTCTTTTCCTGCATGCTCCTCCCTCTGAGCGCTAGCGTCGGCAATTTCTCCCATGCGAGCGCTGCGACTACGCCCTGAGGATTCCTGCCGGGTCAGCTTTGCATGCTGCTACACCTACGCTGGGATTCTGCCTCATGAAGTGCTCGCGGATGCGGGGGCGGGGCACCGCTGCTGAAATCTCGGATTCCTGGCATCTGGCATCGGCATCTGGCATATGGCATCTCGTAAATCTGCCCCTTCCGTCCCATAACAACAACACGATGCCACTCAGGGTCTTTACCAGGAGGCATTATAATGTTCTGGAGGTTGGGGGGACAATTCGTGGTGGTTGGAGGGTGGTTGGTGCAAGCCCAGGGTACCCCCCAAATTAGCAAAAATACGTTTGCGTATTATACGCGTATGTCGTATTATTGGCGTATTAATCCGTATGAGACGTCTTAAAAGTCCGTATGACCCATCCCTGATATATACCGTAGGTTCACGATCACTTCGGGACCACATATTAGTAATTAATTAAAATTTCGAATTTGGTTCGTGAGGGGGTCTGGGGATTAAATTTGAGTTCGAATCCAGTTCGGGCAGCCCCTGTCGGGAATTAATTTGTGAGATCGAGAGCCCCCCACTGTTGGCTGCTGCTGCTGTGCAGGCTGATGGGCAGACTGCCCATTGGCTGCATTGGGAGAATGACAGCTGTGAGTGCTTGCATGCTCAATCAGAGAAGCAACCCTCACTTCCATCTTCACTAACTCTGCGTGGATGCCTCAAAGGAAGGGCCTGAAGGGGCTGTGAGAGGAGGAGGCTTGTTCTTGGAGCAGCATGCATGGACGCCCCTTGGGGACCTCTGCACAGCCGCGCCCCTTGCCTTTATTATGCCTCTGCCAGATCCCTGAGCTGCCTCTCCCTCTGCATGGTCTTTCTGCTAAACGGCCAGCCTCTCAGCGGGACAGGGGCTTGAAGAACAGGGTCAGGGGTTCACAACCAGGGCACGCTGAGAGCTCATTTTTAAAACCACCCTTGAAACCACTTAAAATAATGAAGTTCATCACTTCAAATTCAGTTCGGAGAGGGCCCCGAGGAATAATAAAAAATTTCGTTTTTTGTCAAATAATTATTTGATTTCCGAAGTGATCGTGAACCTACGGTATATATATACACAGCAGGTCTTTTGCAATCGATGCAGGACCATCCTGCAGCAAAAAATAATAAACAGACTGTGCACACCTATATATAGGGTAGGCCGATCAGGAGAGAAAGCTTTTGCTGCACATAAGGTGATCATACTGGAATGAAGTTTTGGCAGACGCATTATGGTTAAGCTGTGCCTCCGTAGCTTTTGGTAGTTTCAGGGAGATGGCTACAAAACTAGGGACACTTACTACTTGCGACGTGTACAAAGGGAGATTTGTTTGAGAAAAGCTCCTTTTGTATAATGATTTTCATGGGCAACACAAAGTCTTTGTCGTGGAAAACCCTCACTGACAGCGCCCCTTTTAACAGTCGAAAAAGAACTTTTTCGGTACTCTGTACTAAATTGGCTTTCTTTTTTTCATGATTGTGGGGAGTTGTTTTCACTGCCTGCGTAAATTTTTCCTTCCTTTCAAGTATCTGTGCCCCTGCGGACACGATTTGCGCTATGAGAGGGGTTTGGGCTTACAAGCAAGGTCTCACAAACAACAAGGGTTGGCCAGAACCGTATGTATGCACCGTATACGACCGTAAATCTGGTGATATCCCTGCCAAAAATACCGTGTGTACACCGTGAAATTTAATGGTTCTGGCCAACCTTACAAACAACGCCTTGCCAGGTGTAAAAGCAACCAAATGAAAAAAAAGTTGTTTGTGTTCTCACCGGTATGGGTCCAGCTTGTTGATGATGGGCTCGGCGTAGGCTGACGGCTCATCTGTGAACAGCACCACCTCGTAATAGCCGCCCATTTCAAACAAAAAGTCCTGCGCGCACATCATGTTGTTTAGCAAAATATAGAATAAGTCATACAAAATAAACAAACCGCGCGTGGCAGAGAGGGGAGGCATCGGCCTCTTGCCATTCCTGTGGTAGACAATCAAACACGCCCTGAGGGTTCTGCTTGAAACATGACGAGAAGGAGACGAACAAATTGCAGTGAGAAGCCAGTTCAAGTAAATGCCCTTTCAAACTGAGAATAGGCAATGGACAATTCACCGCGCCATTTGGGCTGAAATCAGAGAGCACAAGAAGCACTTCAACGATTGGGAGTTGCGTAGTAATACCCTACCAAACCCTTACAGAGCACATCAATTTAAATTGCGTCTCGACTTGCAACAACAATGCACCCTGCAACAACAATGCACAACGCGTGACACCTGCAACAACAATGCACAACGCATTACACCTGCAACAACAATGCGCAACATATCAGCATATCACACCTGCACCCCCGGCCGCTTGAAGACCTTCCAGCCCGCCTGCCTCGTCCACTCTTTGTGCACCAGCAAGTCATCCAAGTCTAGCACCAGCGTCTTTACCCTGTCCATCAATGCGCAAGTACTGACTGAGCTGTTCATGTGCACAAGCAAATCGTACGTACGTGCAGCGGGGCTACAAGGGCACGGTATCTTGTACTTGCCGCAGGTTTGGGCTCAAATGCAAAAAGCACTGAAAAGCAGACAACAATGTAGTCCTCACTAAGATATAAGATACACCCGTCATTCCTACTCCACTCACAACCACTACATAGCCACATTGCGTGTTGTTGACGAAACAAGACTGACTCTGCGTAAATCAACACAGAGCATGTGAGCAAAACCTTGCTGCACGTAAGCGGATGCAATTCGCAGCTCCTTACCTGCCACGCAGCTCCGGGGCCATGTCCGGCAGCAGCTTATGATAGGTAGGGGCGGTATAGCTTTGCACCTGCACCTCTATGGTCTTGCGCACGTTGAGGTACTTGCTGATGGCCAAGCACCACGCCTGCGTGGCTTTGAGCTGCGCGAGGTCTAACAGGGGGCCTGGGATCTCCGCCGTGGCGGCTCTTTCACTGCTACCACTGCTGCTACTACTACTGCTGCTGCTGCTGCTGCTGTTGCTGCTGCTGCTGTTGCTACTTACTGGGACGCTGCTATTGCTGCTGCTATCACTGCTACTGCTCGCTAAGAGGGCGGCTGCATTTGCATCGCAGGTTTCATTGACCATCTTCTCCAGTGCCGGCGTGTCCCTGTACGCCAGGGAGTAGTAGCCTGCAAAGCCTGCCATCCCTGCCAGCGTCAGCATGGTAGCATCCCCCAGCACGCCCATCACGCGGCCGGCAGTGCTGGGAGCTTCGTGCCCTTGCGCAACCTGCTGCTGCTCAGCTACTTTCCTAAGCTTCTGCATGCGGGCCTCAGCAGCCTCAAACAAGGATGACCCCCCCCCGCCTGCTCCTGCATTGCCCATCAAGCTACGTGTCGGGGCCCCAGAAGAGAACCGAGTGTGACACTCCCTCGCTGCAGCTGAGGGCGTAACTGAGCTGCTGCTGGTGAGGTGAGGAGGTGCATGGTGGCCAGCTGAAGCCAACAAGGAGTTGCCAGAAGAAAAGTTGAAGCTCAGCTTGTGAAGAACCCTCCTCATTTGTCAGTTTATCATGTATCTGGGCCAATATTTTAGACAAAGAAAAGGGGAAAAAATAATAGCAACATGTGGGAAATGGGAACTGAGTTTCCAACCAGTTGAGCAAAATGCTCCCCCTCACACTCGCACAAGTAGTAAAGCTCATGGTGATTGCAATTCGAAATTCATTTGAACTCGCTGAAACTCTGTTTTGAATCTGACGCGCTCAAGGCAAAATATATATAATTGTATAATTGTGGGGCCTACCCAAATCGGCAGAGGAGGGTGTCCTCCAACAGGCCAGTAGCAATTGTTTCCGGCCTCTCAGGCCAAAGGCTCTGGCAATTTCAGTATCTACCAGAGAGGGAGCAACCCCCCATCGAGCTGTCCCCCTTCCTCGCACCCGTAAAAACGGTTTCCACTGTGGGACATGGAGAAGCCAAATGAGAAAAGAGAGGAGAAGAGCTTGACCTATGATTTAGGTGTTCAGTACGGGTGAGAGACTTGCATGGCCTGGGCGTGCAAGCATCACGTACGCACCCGCCTCGGTTTTCGCTTTGCCCATCAGGCGCTCATCATTGCACACGAGAGCATGAACAAGGCCATAGCTGTTGTGCATGGCAGAGCCAGGATATGAGGCTCCAGACACAGACGCTGCATCAACCTGTCACTTCTTCCCTGCCTATGCAGATGCATGCTCCTGTGGGTGTTCCTCAGCGCAGCAGTAATCCTGATCAACAAGTATGTGCTGTCCTACTCCGGCTTCCCGTACCCCATCTCCCTCACGTGCTCGCACATGCTCTTCTGCTCCGGGCTTGCAGCAGTGGTTGTGCGCCTGGGCTGGGCTGAGGTGAATGTTTGTGTGCGTGTGTGTGTGTGTGTGTGTGTGTGTGCGCGTGTGTGTGTGTGTGTGTGTGTGCGGGTGTCTGTGTGTGTATGTGTGCGTGTGTGTGTATGAGTGTATGTGTGTGTGTGTGTGTGTGTGTGCGTATGAGTGTGTGTGTATGAGTGTGTGTACGAGTCAGTGTGTGGGTGGGTATGTGTGTGTATGTACGTGTGTGTACGTATATGTGTGCATATTTATGTGTGTGTGCGTGCGTGCGTGCGTGCGTGCGTGTGAGATAATAGGCCTCAAGTGTCACGAGCAACAACAGGCGGAGCCCTGCAAACGCGTCCTTCGTATTCTGCTATCACAGACAATGACCCAGTCAGTCAGTGGCTGATCGTTTCACACGTACATTAATGCTTCACACTTCATGAACAATAATGCTGCACACGTCATGAACATTAATGCTTTACACTTCACATGAACATTAATGCTTCACACTTCACATGCTCTCTCCCTGAACTCTTGGGCCATCCACAGGTCACCCCAATTTCGTCCGAAATGTATATTAGAGGCATCATTCCCATCGGCCTGCTGTTTGCGGGGACCCTTTGGGCTGGCAATGCAGCCTACCTGTACCTGAGTGTGTCCTTCATTCAGATGCTGAAGGTGAGTGCAGGGCTGGTGGTGATCACTAGACCAGGAGTTACCTTCTCTACATACGTCAAGCTTTAGAGTCGATGTGATCCTTTGCTTTACACAAAAGCATGCTTGCATAGTGCTGCACATGCGGGAGGGTTTCAGAAGCACATGCATACAACGTCCTGGTTGCCTCCCCTTTCTCATTGTGCCTGAATTCGTGCAATTCCCCAATGCACATAACGCACATGCTCCCAGTAAGACTTTTGAGGCCGGTGTTAAATAGAGGTAGGTATCCAGACCGGAACCTATGCCATCCAACAAGTCCTTAAGATGACTGCAAGCATTCTCCTCCTTTACACGCCCTTTGTCCTTTCACCCCGTCCCCCACCTTCCACGGCATCCAGGGGTGCAGAGAACTAAGGAACCAAGCCGGATCGATATTCCTGTCGTGATCAAGATTTTTGTGTATAAAGCGTAAATAAATGCTCAAGGCGCTGCCTACTGCTACACCCTGCAGGCCTCCATGCCCGTTGTAGTGTTTTTGGTGGGGGTCGTCTTTGGGACTGAGAATTTCACACTGATGACCGGTTTGAACATGGTGGTGGTGGGCACGGGCATTGCGATAGCTAGCTACGGTGGGTGGAGGCTTTGTAAATGTGGATGGATGTGTGCTTATAGGTGTTTTTTAATGTGTGCGTTTGTGTACGTGTGCTTGCGTGTTTATATATGTTATTTGTGTACGAGTGTGTGTGTGATGTGTGAGTATGTGCACTGATGTTGCAGCAGCAACACACGGCAAGCAAAAAAAGAGGAGCACAAACTGAATCAGAGGATCAAAGGAAACGGAAACAGGGAAGAATATTTCCCTTCGCAGCTGTGCAAAGCCTGTATGTAGCCACTGTATGCAAGTCCTCTCAATTTCATCTTCAATCCTCTCAATCTCTTCTCGAAACTGCTTTGATCTCAAGCGAAATTTGTCTGCGCTTCTCAAAGTTGCCTTAGTCTCATCTTGAAAACTGCTTTGATTGCAGGTGAGATTTTGTTCGTGCCCTTGGGGGTCATCCTCCAGGTGGCCTCCATCTGCACAGAGAGTGTGCGCCTGACACTCGTACAGATCCTGCTCCAAAGGCGAGGAATTAAGGTGGGCTCAATTGTGTGAGGGTGCCACTTGTTAAGAATGTGAGGGTGTTTCAGGGGGAAGCATCAAGGGGGATTGAGGATGTGTTGGAGCGATCGTGTGTTCGTGAAAGTGTGGGATTGTGCTGTGATGGTGGGATTTGGAGGGCTCCAAGGGTCAGAAGGAGAGCTTGAGTTGTGGCAGTGCGGCGGTTGCTTGTGAGAATGTGCTCATGCTCTGTCACAAAATAGCGCACACAAGAGCCAAAGCAGTAAACATTATTTATAATGCAACAGCGAGTAGCTGGAAACGTGCAATAAATTGGTGGTTTGCTATCTCGTTAAGGCAAATAGATTTGCACTTTAGAAGGGAGCAATAATGTCCTTTTTTGCAGTTTTTTGGGTGGGGTTTCACTTTGGGCGAGAGGCCCAGAACCACAGCATCCCTGTCTAATTGGTTGCCCTCCCAGGCAAGCCACAAACTTTTTGCATACCGTATTGCACTTGGTTGTCTTGCGAATAAATAAATAATTATTGAGGCCCCTCGCAATATGGTGCGTTTTAATTATGATTCAACTAATTCTAAAATGTTCATTTAAGCGCGTTGATGAGGCTGCGGGGTGTGTCACTCAACAGCGATGCCGTGGAGGCCGTGAGGGGGCTGTTGTTGCATGGGGGCAACATCAGTGAAGGCTTTGAATGCATATTTTACAATTATGTTTTTCATTTTTTGAGGTGGGGAGGAATCATAATTGAAACCCGCAAGTCAGGTGGAAACAATTAAAAGGTTTTTCCGGACTTCGCAAAACTTTCCAGCGGGGGCGATTCTGGGCTCCGCAAAGGACGCTCATTGCTTTCAGGGGTAACCATCATCATTATGGCTGAGTTGCACCCTGAGAAGCGGACGTGGTTCCACCTTAAGAGCTTCTGAGGCTGACATTGCCCTGAGCAAGCTTGCTAGCATCTGCTGACCAGCAAGTCTTTCCTGCCCCACCTGGATTTTGGGTACCATGCACAGCCTCCTTTGGGGCTTCTTCAGGAGAGAAGCTGAGGGCAGATCTGCTGCTGTCTTAGGTGCAAACTCCTGGAGTACGGTGGTCTTGCATGCAGCAGGCAGCCATCCTTCATCAGCAGCACAAACAGCAGAAGGAGAGGCACCCAGATGAAGGGAGGGAAACCCAGTGATACCCCCAAAAATCGCAAACCGCAAAATCGCAAATCGCAAAATTTCCCAAGGACCAAAGCTATATATGCACGCAATTAATTATCCTACTTATCTGGGCATTTCGCAAAAAATAGGCCTCGTAATACTAAAAGCGCAAAACGGTATACCATACATAGGGTCGGCCAGGGCCGTGTATGGGATTTCTGTATACATAAATGTATTTACCGTATACCGTATAATACCCTAGACTGCAGAAATCGCTGTAATTTACCGTACCTTACCGTACCCACCCCGGTGCCCAATTTTCAATAAAGGTAACCCCGGGAACCCCGGACCCTGTAAATAATTATCTTAGCCTTCCCTGCACCAACCCCGGTGGGCGTTTAGCCCAGCCAGTGCCTGTACAAGTGTGTGTATGTACAATTGTGCACATGCGCGTTTGTGCGTGTGCATGTGTGTTGGTGTTCTTGTGCCTGCATGTACGTGTGTGTCACTGTTGTTTGCGTCACTGTTGTGTGCGTCACTGTGCCTGCACATGTATGTGTGAGCCACCCACCAAACTTTATTTTCGCCAAAACCCGGAAACCCCGGAGCCTCTGAATAAATATATATTTACAATAACGATATCATGCCGGAGGGCAAAAAACGTTATTTACCCGGGTTGAGTACGGTAAGGTACGGTAAAAAAGTAATATACGCCGTATATATACTTGGAAATGTTTGCTGTACACGGTGATACGGGCTGAATGGGAAGGGTTCAGGCCAAGCCTTACCATACAGCCCGTATCACCGATACAGCAAACGTTTCCAACCCCCTCACAGAGTATTGCAACCACTCCCAATAATAGGGAAATTAAAAACGTCTTGCAAAGTTCTTAATGGTGCTAAATAACAAACAACGTTCCTCAGTGTCCCCCTGGTTTTGAATTCTGGTCACAACCGCCAACGTTGCATTTTGATCAAATAATTCTGTGTTTTTCCTTCACAAAGCACGCTTGTTTTTGCGGCTGCCTTTGTTATTTGTGTGCAAATGCTTTCCTTGCTTGGTCAGCAGAGGGGCAAAAGGACCTCGCATAGGCTCAAATGAACTATCATACAGTGTTGCCCCTCTCTTTTTGCTCGCCTAAGGATTTGTTAATCAATTTCTTTAAACTCTCGCACTGCGTGCTTGCAGATTCTCTAGTTGTTCTGACACCGCTCATTTGAACAATTACCGGCAGGGTCAGAGTCTGATTCTTACATACACTTTACAACGCACAAAACACGATTCTACACAACACACACTTTACTACTACACAAAACACCACGCTGCTGTAGATGAGCCCCATCTCCACCCTGTACCACATCGCGCCTTGCTGCTTCGTCTTCCTCGCCCTGCCCTTCACATACATCGAGTTCCCCAAGATGTTGGCGGACCCCAACCTCAATCTCAACATCCCGCTCCTCCTTTTATCTGCCTGCACGGCATTTGGTGAGTGGGATGCTGTTAGTACAGATCAGCCGGCAGTAGAAAGCTCAAATCTGCCTTACAGCATTTGGTGAGCAGGAAACTGCATTAAAAAATACTTGCTGGTTAGGAGGCGTAACCAAAAACTCTAAGAGCCACGTGCAAATTCTTCGGAGTCCTAAAATCCCCCCCCTCCCCCTAAATCCCACTTCTTGACACCCAAAACGAAAAAAAAAGTGTCATTCTGCTCCTTTTTTAAGTGGGTGTTTGCCTGTCAGAAATCAGAAACTATTAACCGTAGAGGCATAAGGCAAAACTGATACGCGCAGGCTCTAGCACTGACCATCTGTCAGTTGGGTACAACCCCAGCTAACACTGTCCTAGGAAGACAGAAGCACCCCCCAAAGCGTATCTGGCCCCCTCGGCCCCCCTTCAAATTTTTAGACCAATCAATAACTTTTTATGTCAGGATTCTGAACAAATAAAATTTTAGTTGGATTGACACATGGCGTCAAAAAGATATGGTACTGGATGCCTCCTGAGCAGGCTTCCGATAAATACTTTTGCCTGCCTGCACAACGTTTGGTGAGGCTATGAGTACAGGTGTTATATGAAGTATAACGGCTACTGGCTACGATACACGTTGCCCAACAATGCTCAAGTTTGAACACTGGCATGTGCTCACAACCTTTAGATGATGTAGTGTGTCACAACATAAATCCGTGCACTGAATTTTTCTACACGCGTCACCCCTTGTGCAGCTCTCAACATAGCGGTATTTCTGCTCATCGGCAAGACCAGCGCCTTAACAATGAACGTAGCCGGTGTCATTAAGGACTGGCTGCTCATCCTTCTCTCTGTTCTCCTGTACGGGTGCGTGCTGAATGAGCTATCCTAGGAACTTGACGTTAGCAGGGCTGAATTAATTCGTTTTTCTATCCTCTCTGTTTGTGAAGAAGAATACTCAGTGAAGTTGCTCAGGGTGCGTTGTTAGAGAGGGATCATATCTAACATGTACACCAACGTGCACACTCCTCAACGTTGCCTTGCTTACACTCCTGTGCGCAGATCGCCTGTCACTGCAACCCAGCTGTGGGGCTACGGCCTGGCCTTCGTCGGAGTTTGTGTGTACAACTATCGCAAGGTGCAAGCGCAGGTCAAGGAGAAGAAGGAGGCATCGAGAGACGAGAAGACATCAGGACTCTTGGGGGAAGGGAATCGGCGTTAACAAACGGATTGATATGATCAGTAGAAAGACGACTGGGTGACTGAAGCAAGACCAGCACTGGTATCTAACTGGCAAAGATAGAAGCGGCTGAGATTTGATGAGGTGACTTTGTATTGTTTGACGCTACGTTCTCTCCGATTCGAACCCTCTGCGATAACTCGAAATTGAGTGAGAGCCAGGATACCATTGTAGCTTTCGCCAAAACTGTGCGATTTATTTTACTAGCGGCACAGTTCTTTTCGCTCCACTACCTTTACGTCTTTATAACCCGCCTTACATTGATTCTGCTTTTCAATTATAGGGTTTTGGGGGATGGCCAACGAATGCTAGTGGTATTGAAATATTCATATAAAATAGAATAACCAAACTTGGCCAGGAGCCGCCAAAACATGGGGCAAAAAACGAAGAAGGGAAAGGGGCGGTTGGACAAGTACTACCACCTTGCCAAGGAGCAAGGGTGAGTTGTGTATGCTCCTACACAAGCACTCACAAACGGCGCATTCACAAACATACAGCGTCTGAATGCATGCACACATGCACGGAGGCCCAAAAGCGAGGAAGCCCCATGTTTGCTCACAAGAATGCCTACGCAATACGCACTAATCCATTAGCCTTGCTCGTACGGCTACCTCGGCTGCACAGTTACCGCTCTCGCGCGGCATTCAAGCTTATCCAGCTCAACCGCAAGTACAGCTTGCTAGGAAATTGCCGTGCCATCTTGGATCTATGTGCTGCCCCTGGAGGATGGCTGCAGGTAAGGGGTACAGTGTGACATACGCAACTGGTCCAGGGTCTGTGTAGTCTGCGTGTGCTACGTACGCACAAGCTGCTTCACACTAACATCCAAAGTTTCACTGTGTTCACCAAAGTACAGACCCTCTCATTGTCAAACAGTGCGCAACGTGAGCCCGCTTGATACAAAGCAATGCATTCTAAGTCACAAAGCCGAAAATATCGAGTGCTACTGGAGCTTGCTTCTTGATACGTGTAGGGCAGCTTGTAATTTTTGCAGCACCTTCATTTCAAGCAGCATCAAAGCACAGCCGCTCAATCATTTTGAATGGAGTATGCACACACACGCACACACACGCGCACACACATGCACACATACACACACACACATGAGCACACATACACACACACGCACATCCAGGTAGCATCCAAGAACATGCCAATGGGCTCTCTGATTGTGGGTGTGGATCTGGTGCCTATCAAACAAATCCACGGCGTGAAAACCATGCTAGGAGACATCACCACACAGGTAAGGTTCTGCGTGTGCCCATGACCATGCGCATGGTGCCGCCTTTCGCAATGTACATAGTAAGGTATGTAGTTGAGATTGCGTACGGTACGAGAGAGCTTCATTCTTTGCTGCATGCTCACGTTTGAAACACCGACATGTCTGTTACAATTTTTGCATGTCAGCGCTCCCTCTCCTGCCTTTGGCTGGACAAAGCCCTCCCTTTGGTGTGCACGCACGTGCACATGCACGCGCCCGCACACAGACACGTACACGCACGCAAACACACACACACATGTATGCACACTCGCGCACATATACACACATACACACACATTCTCTGTTCCAGGCCTGCCGCTCTGGGTTGAAGAAGCTGGCTGGAGGTAGCAGCTTTGATGTGGTGGTGCATGATGGTGCCCCCAACATTGGTGGTGCCTGGTCGCAAGAGGCCTACTCACAGGTGGGGGTCCTGTTAGGTGCTTGAAGAATGTGGAAAGCAGACGTGCGTGGGTTGGTGTGCCTGTGCGTGTTGATGTGCATGATGGTGTCTGAATCCTACCCGTGATTAGTAGGCAGAGGCTTACTCGCAGGTGGGGGCCCTTGCAAAATGTGTGGAAGAAATCGTGAATGGAAAGCGAGTAGCGGTTAGAAATGTGTGCGTGAAAGTGCTGGAAACGTGTGAGGAGCCTAATTGGGTGTGAGGGCGTGTGTTTGCAGTTGGGCCTTTGGTGCTGCTGGTGCTGGTGCTGGTGGTGCTCGTGGTGGTGGTGGTGGTGGTGCTGCTGCTGCTGCTGTTGTTGTTATTGGTGCGGCTGTTGCAGTTGGTTGTGCTGCTGTTGTTGTTGGTGGTGGGGCTGTTGTTGTTGGGGTGCTGCTACTGCTGCTGCTGCTGCTGTTGTTAGTGCTGCTGTTATTGGTATGGCTGCTGCTGCTACTGCTGTTGGTGGTGGTGTTTCTAGTGTCCCTGATGGTGCCTTGCAGGTAAGTTGAGAGGTGTCCATGATTAAGAGAGCGTGGGTGCCATTGTGCGGCCTTGGGCATGAGCATGGGTGCTTAGGAATGCACTGCATGGTGACTCCTGTGTAAGTTTGTGGGTGTGTGTGGGTGTGTGAGTGTGTGTGTGTGTGTTTGAGTGTGTGTTCCTCCTGTGCATGCTGTGCCCAGGCTAAGGAGGCTTGCTCACGGGACTGTCCTTCTGTAGCCGTGCCTAGGAAAGCACAAAACAACGACTCACCCTAAGGCATGCTGTACTGCTGTGTAGGGTGCACTCTTGAGCGCATTGCTCTCTACACAGCAGTACAGCATGCACTAGAGTGAGTCGTTGTGTTGTGCTTTCCTAGGCACGGCTACAAAAGAACAGTCCTGTGAACGAGCCTCCTTTGCCTGGGCACAGCATGCACAGGAGGAACAGAGTACACTCTGAGCTGAGTGCAGTGCTGTCCTTCTGTACTGAGCACACTCTGAGCTCAGTGCGGTGCTGAGCTGCTGAACTCAGACGAAAGAAGCTTGTTTACGAGCCTTTTTCCTGTAGCCATACACTTACTTAGGGAAGCACAACACGACGACCCCTGTTGTGCATGTTGTGCTCAGACCAAGCAGGCTCGTTCACGAGACTCTCCTTTCATAGCCATAACCCATTGCAACGAGATACATCCCGCGCGTGCTGTCCTCAAATACGTAGGCACCTACGATGCTTACCCTTCTGTAGCCATCTCTTGAGGCAAGGGAATATTCCCTTGGATAGGATAATTTCTTTGCTGTCCAGAGGCTGACTTAGCTGTTGCTTGTCAGGGCTGAACATGAGTGCTTCTCCGGAGGTGTAATACACACACACGCACACACACGCACATTTACGGTTTTAGTCACCCAAGTCACCCCGAAACACACACACCTACAGATTTAGTCGCTCAAGCTATCCCAAAACACACACATTTACGGATTTAGTCACCCAAGCCACCTTAAAACACATACACACACCCCTACAGATTTAGTCGCTCAAGCCATCCCAAAACAACACACACACACATTTACGGATTTATTCACCCAAGCCATCTTAACACACACACACACACACACACACACACACACACACACACACACACACCTACAAATTTAGCCGCTCAAGCCATCCCGAAGCACACACACACTTACACACTTACGGATTTAGTCACCCAAGCCATCCCGAAAGACTATAGATAAGGGCAATAGATGTATGTCATTCATATCCACACATCTATGGACAATCACCCAAGCCATCCTGAAAGATAACAGACAAGGACAATAGACGTATGTCACTCATGTGTGCATCTTGGTGTGTGATGTGTGACGGTGCTCCCTACACGCGTGCCACACTGCACGCACTCCATGCCCACAGCACTGCCGTCAACATCATCACCACACGTTATCTTGCCTGCCTGAACATGTGACCTCCCTCCCTGGTGTCTTTAAACTCTGGCGTCGTTAGATGCACCGTTGCTGCACTCCCTGTGTGTAGACGTGGGTAGTTTTTATGCACGACTTTCTTCATTTGCTGTGTTCGTTGACCGCACAAACTGCCCTTGTGCTTGACTTCTTGCAGCTTAGCTTGCCACTGAATTCCTTGGAAAATTACCGTTACCGCAGGCCGTTCGTGTGCTTGGCTCCCTAGCTTGCCACTGATTTCCTTCAAAAATACCTATAATGCAGGCCGCCCTTGTGCTTGACTCCTTGAAGCTTGCCACTGAGTTCCTCGCACCCAAAGGCACTTTCGTGAGCAAGGTGTTCCGCTCCAAGGTGCGTATGAGCTGTATTAAAGTAGGTCGGTGGAATTGTGGAAGTGGAGAGGGTGTGTGGACTTTGTGGGTGTGGGAGGTTGGGTGTGTGGGCGTGTGTGTGTTACATACTGGGTTGAACACTTGATGTGGCGCGTACGAGCATGTGTCTATTTTTGAGCAACTGATCCCTGTATACATGCAACTTTTTGCATCCAATATAAAGTGGCCAGTACGGACGAAGGCTTTCGTCAAAACACACACACACACACACATGCACTCACACACACACACGCACACACACTTGCACACACACACACACACACGCACATGCACACACATGTACACACACGCACGTTCTTGTACGCATGCACCTGCAGGACTACAACGCCCTCCTGTACGCATGCAACCAGCTGTTCACCAAAGTGGAATCCACCAAGCCCACCGCATCACGAAACACGTCTGCTGAGATTTTTGTGGTGTGCCAGGGCTACAAGGCCCCTGCCAAGATTGACCCCCGCTTGCTCGACCCTCGCCACCTGTTCCAGGTGTGCGCGCACTGTGGGGTCAGGGCTTGGGGCCAGGCCATCGTAACTCATATCATAAGCAGGGACAATGCTCCATTCTGACAGGCCACGACCAATTGTTCGTAAATCAAATCAAATCAAATCAAATCAAATTGGGTCAGCCCAGCTCCGGCCTTTGGTGCATATGGGGTTCAGGGTTCAGAGTCAGGGCAGAGATTTTAGATTTAGTTTAAAGGGTTGTTTACATCTTCTTCCAAGTGCGCCATTCCGTGCGTAGAGTTCAAGGCTTGGGTTGCAGGTTAATTCCTGCTCCTGGTCAGCCATTTTGTGCGAAGGGGTTTGGGAATTGCGTGGGTTTGCCACTCACTCCTTGTGCATCATTTCATGCATAAGGGTTCACAAAGCAAGGTCAGAATGTAGCTTGCATCAACCCTGCTTTTAGCACGCACCCTATTGTAATTTCTTCATGATCAACACAACTCATGCATGCAGACATCAGTCGTGCGATATACAAGCGCTATGGCGTGCGAAGCAATGCATGATAGCCATTATTACTGGCTTGATGCCACAGTATTTTTGTGAATAGGTAACTTCCCGCCTTTCTCCTTGACATGCGAGTTCCAGCGTGGAACCTGACAAGTAAGAGTGCCTATTAGAAATGGCAGGTCACTCATGCGCATGCACATAAACACACATTACATTAGCACACACACACATTAGCACACACACACATTAGCACACACACACACACAAATACACACAAGTACACACACACACGCACACGCACACACACAAGTACACACAAGTACACACACGCGCGCGCAGGAGGTGTCTGAGGCCCCCCGAGTGATGGGCCCTGAGGCGCTGTTGCGCCAAAAAGTGAAGCAGCGCCGCCACAGAGGGGGTTACGAGGACGGTGTGTCTACGCTGCGCAAAATTGTGCCTGCTCTTGCATTCCTGGCATCCAGCGCACCGGTGGAGATGCTGGGTCAGGTGTGGATGTGCGCGTGCGTGTGTGTGTGAGTGTGTGTGTGGGTTGTAAGCGCGTGTTTTTATGTGTGCTTGTTTGTGTGTGTTTCTGTGTGTTGTTGTGCATGCACCCATGCTGCCCAAAGCGTTGCTTTTGTACGACATGACGGTATCACACAATATGTGGAATTTTGTGTTATGCATAGGGTTGGCCAAAACCATACATTTATCTGTATATACGGTGTACATACGGTACTTTTAGCAGGGAAATCACCGTACATACGGTCATATACGGTGCAGATATACGGTTCTGGCCAACTTATAACTCATGCATAATGTGTGTAGCCCACACGACGATGCCACAGGCCACATAAGACACAACAACATGAATTACGTGTCTGCTACTTGCGCAGGTCAACCAAATAGTGCTGGATGGGCCTGGCTCTTGGGAGCAGGTGGAGGCACTGCCACATGCCAAGGACATCAAGGAGATGGCACACTTGGTAAGGAACATGTTGTACGGTTTTATGTGCAAGGTTTGTGCGAGATGTATCAATGCAGCAGGTTGTTGCAAGGTGAATGCCATGGACCTCAAGGAGATGGCACACTTGGTAAGGGAAATATTGTACGGTTTCATGTGCAAGATTTGTGCGAGATGTATCAATGCAGCAGGTTGTTGCAAGGTGAATGCTATAGACCTCAAAGAGATGGCACACTTGGTAAGGAAAGTGTTGTACGTTTTTTTGTGCAAGATTTGTGCGAGATATATCTCGTGATGTGGCAGGTTGTTGTAAGGTGGATGCCAAGGACCTCAAGGAAATGGTGCACATGTAGGGTTGGCCAGAACCATACATATACGCTGTATGTACGGTATGTTTGACAGGGAAATCACCAAATATACGGTCATATGCGGTGCATATATACGGTTCTGGCCAACTCTACACACTTGGTATGGAAAATGGTGTATGCCTTTTTGCGCTAGCTTGCAATGCGGCAGGTTGTTGCAAGGCCTGCATGCCTTGGGATTTGAAGAGGTGTCACCGCTTAAAATTAGGATTTATTGTACTTATTTAGTTTTTAGCGTGCATGGTGTGAGGTAATGGCGAGGTGGATGCCGATGGCATCTCGAAAAGCCATGCGCACGCAGTAAGGCCAAATGAACTTGAATGCCATGGACGTCAATAAGTCACGGTAATGTGCACTCAGCGAGGCCAAGTGAACTTAAATGCCATGGACGTCGATGAGTCACGGTAATGCGCACGCAGCAAGGCCAAGTGAACTTAGATGCCATGGACGTCGATGAGTCATGGCAATGCGCACACAGCAAAGCCAAGTGAACTTAGATGCCATGGACGTCGATGAGTCACGGTAATGCGCACGCAGTAAAGTCAAATAAACTTAGATGCCATGGATGTCGATAAGTCATGGCAATGCGCACACAGCAAAGCCGAGTGAACTTGGATGCCATGGACGTCCATAAGTCATGGTAATGCGCACACAGCAAGGCCAAATGACCTGTCGTGTTTGATTGATTTGCTTGCTCAATGCTCAATTTGCTTGCCCGTACTTATAACCTGCACCGCAGTGCCACATGTGCATGCTCCATGAACGAATTGCTTTTTATGAGCAGGCTAGCAGTCATTTCTTGACTGAAGGCCTTTTCTTGCAAACTTGTAAACCTTGTGAGGCACACCATCAAAATGCTAATGCATGTGCACGTGGCATTGCAGGTTCGCCAGCACGCTGCCACCACGCATGAAGTGCGGGCACTGTGCACTGATCTGCAAGTGCTGGGGCGTACTGAGTTCAAGGCTTTGCTCAAGTGGCGTCTGACTCTGCAAAAGGCATTGGCCAAGGAGCTGCGGCAGGTGCTTGCGTGCGTGCGTGTGTGCATGCGAGTACTTTTTCTAGTATATACATACACATATATATATACATATATGAATGTATGGTTTGTGACTTGATCATGGGTGGAGTTGCCACTGTTTCTGAGATCTGTTTTGCTTCCTGGTTTTTCTGCACCCGTATCGTCACCTGTTGTATTGTGTAGTGGCCTGTTATGTAATCCTGTTGAATGAAGATGTTAAGCAGGTCCTCGTCATCTGCCGAGTGTGATAGGCACAAGTACCTGCTAGTCTTCATCCTTAAATTCTCTTTCATATTGCGCAGGCCGCGACTGGAGTAGAGGAAGAGGAGGAGGGCGCAGAAGGGGGCAAGGCCAAGAAAAAGGGGGACAAGGCCGCTGCAGAGGAAGACCCAGGTG
>Ga0307974_1000909_pt1 | contig 19402 bp, 20 predicted proteins | sample OrgLakmetagen784_FD_201812 | JGI IMG/M metagenome (GOLD analysis project Ga0307974, IMG submission 201812) | Saline water microbial communities from Organic Lake, Antarctica - #784 | ecosystem: Environmental > Aquatic > Non-marine Saline and Alkaline > Saline | place: Antarctica: Organic Lake... | reverse complement strand
TGGCAAGAACAGATCTAGATGCTTCCTTGAAACACATGCTACGCTGTGCTTCACTTTGGTGGTTTTGAACATGAAAAACTTCCACACCTTTCCATACTTGCGTGCCAGGCACGGCAAGGACCAGGCTGTTGCTTGGCAAGAACAGATCTAGATGCTTCCTTAAAACACATGCTACGCTGTGCTTCACATTGGTGGTTTTGAACATGAAAAACTTCCACACCTTTCCATACTTGCGTGCCAGGCACGGCAAGGACCGGGCTGTTGCTTGGCAAGAACAGGTTTGCAGTGAATAGGCCCTCCCCCACCTTGCAAGTGGCAAAACGGGGGCGCAGCTGCATGTACCTATGTGGGTGAAAGATAAGGACGGTGTGGTTTGTCGTATACTTATGAGGGGGGTAGAAAATACAGTGAGGTTTGTCATGTACCTATGTGAGTGAAAGAAAAGGACGGTGTGGTTTGTCGTGTACTTATGAGGGGAAAGAAAATACAGTGATGTTTGTCATGTACCTATGTGAGTGAAAGAAAAAGACGGTGTGGTTTGTCGTGTACTTATGAAGGGATAGAAAATACAGTGAGGTTTGTCATGTACCTATGAGGTAGAAAGAAAAGCACGGTGTGGTTTGTCGTATACTTATGAGGAGGATAGGAAATACAGTGAGGTTTGTCATGTACTTATGTGGGTGTAAGAAAATAAAGTGTGGTTTGGTGGGATCCCTGGTCTAATTAGGTCGAGATTAAGGGGTACCTGGTGTGCTTGGATGTGGGAGTACAATAATTGACAGTAAAGTGGTGTGGGCTCGACTGCGGAAACAATGAAAGGCCCAAAAATGACGGCTTGGGTAATTATGCTGCGGAAACAAATGGCGGGCAGAGGCTCCTGAGATCAATAGAAAATGGGGCAGCTGCAGAATCGCATGAGTGGAAGCATGCTAAATAGACTATTATTGGCCAGTGTGCGTTATAACAGAAGCATTGTGGGATATTTTTTTCCGACACAAATCTTAAAAGTGAGCGATGTTCAGCACGTGTTGCAAACCCTATTCGGCGAACTTCGTCACTTTGAGAACAAAAAGCAGTTTGAGGACATATGCAAGCATCAGTTCCTAAACGACTACAGATGCGTGCGTTTCAATTGAATCACAATGGGATCATTCATCATCTGCATGTTATGCCACTAGTCTTTCAAGCAAGCATCTGTCATTGCAACTACCATATGGCAAAGGCCGTCGCTCTCAGACAAAAAGTAGCTCAATACAAATAAGCACATGAGTAGGGTTGGCCAGAACCGTATATATACACCGTATATGACCGTATATTTGATGATTTCCCTGACAAAAATACCGTATATACACCGTATATATGGTTCTGGCCAACCCTACACATGAGCATCGTGTTGTATTATCAGTCAGTCAGTCAGTGTGCTGTGGGCTTTCTCATCGCCCATCTCTGCAAAGTGGGAATCAGCACTCCACTCGCTCAGTGTTTTCAGGTGAACTTCTACAAAAACCTTCAAGCAAACACTACTACTTCCTCATTATGTACAGCAACTCCTCCCCAACCTTCCCTGCACAGCGAAAGCAGCACCCCACTCACTCAGAGCTCCCAGGCAAACCCTTGCAAAAACCTTCAAGCATGCCCCCACTACTACTTCCACCCCACTCACTCAGTATTTCCAGGCAGAGTGTTGCAGTAGCGTTCAAGCACCTCTCTGGCGTTTGCGGGTGGGCAGCAGGCCCCAGAGCTAGGAACCTGCATTACACATTTTAATTACGATCAAGTTCTGCCAGTAGTAAATCTGCTCACTTCAGAGTTCACCAGAGGGAGCTCTGCACACGTGTGCCTCAATGTATCTTTGGCCTATCCATGAGTGGCATTACTCAATCGATATTTATAATACACGTGGAGAGTGTTTTCCACTGCCTGCGTTGATTTTCTTCTCTCGATTGGGAGTTAGACTGCGCTAAACGCCGCACGTTGCAACAAAATCAATGCAACTACGCACATCAAGCACCGCATCACCACGCTGTTTTGCTATCAAGCACGTATCACCACACCCCTATAAACAGTGTTCTCGCATTTTATGAAAGCATTGATTGATTTACACTGGGAAATTTTATCGAGTTGTTGTTGTACATCACCACCTGCATAGGTAAGGTAATTAAAGGTAAAATTATGTCCCTAATATTGCATAGGTAAAGTAGGGTTACATTGCTACAACTGTTCAAAGTGTACATCACTACCTGCATAGGTAAGGATACATCGTGAAGGTTGTTCATTCATTACCATCTGAAGCCTTATATGGTGAAGCAGTCTATATGGTTCCTATATGGTGAAGCCATCTGAAGCCTTATAGAGTGAAGCAGTCTATATGGTCCATATATGGTGAAGCCACCTGAAGCCTAATATAGTGAAGCGGTCTATATGGTCCCTATATGGTGAAGCCGTCTGAAGCCTTATATAGTGAAGCAGTCTATATGGTTCCTATATGGTGAAGCCGTCTGAAGCCTTATATAGTGAAGCAGTCTATATAGTTCCTATATGGTGAAGTCACCTGAAGCCTAATATAGTGAGCGGTCTACATGGTCCCTAAATGGTGAAGCCGTCTGCATAGGGGTACCCATTCTGTATAAACTCCCCTGCTCACCTGTAGACCTAGCTCCTCGGCAACAGGAATGTTAATTCCTGGGCACATGTGGCAGTGATGCATGCTCAGTAATCGGAAAGGTAAAGACATGCAAAACAAGGAATGTGTATTCCTGGGCACGTGTGGCAGTGATGCATGCTCAGTAATTGGAAAGGTAAAGACATGCAAAACAAGGAATGTGTATTCCTGGGCACGTGTGGCAGTGATGCATGCTCAGTAATCGGAAAGGTAAAGACATGCAAAACAAGGAATGTGTATTCCTGGGCACGTGTGGCAGTGATGCATGCTCAGTAATCGGGAAGGTAAATATATGCAAAACAAGGAATGCCTTGGGCACATGTGGCAGTGATGCATGCTCAGTAATCGGAAAGCTAAAGATATGCAAAACAAGGAATGCCTGTGTGGTACGTAGCTCTATGACGTTGTGGCGTTGTGCACATGAACAGTAGTGCATGCCAGTAGTGCATGCAGCTTTTACACGCACCTGTGACCCCATAAGGACTGTCAATCTCTTTCAGGTACACGCTGTGACGTTCAAGGACCGCTGCCTCCATTTCAGCAGCGTCCCTACAGATCAAATCACACATTCGATTTCGTAGATGTGAGAGGCACGGTGTCACGATCAGCTCGAGCGCTAAAAAAAGGAGTTTTGTGTGTTGTGAATATTCACATTTTATAATCACTGATGCAAGGGAAGGCCTTTTGTATGATGCCATGATGAATTGCCTGCTGCTCCTAAACAACCAGGGCCCCGGCGAACGTTAGTCAGATTAACACGCACAAAAAAGCAGGGAGGGTATTTATCAATGAAACGTCGCACTTACACACTCAAAGCTGTGGCAGTAAACACTGCACTGCAGCTAGGGCGTGTGACACACTCACAGCTGCGGCAATAAACAGTGCGCTGCAGCTAGGGTGTGTGACACACTCACAGCTGTGGCAGTAAAAAGTGCGCTGCAGCTAGTGTGTGTGTGACACACTCACAGCTGCGGCAGTGAACACTGCGCTGCAGCTTGTGTGTGTGTGTGTGTGTGTGTGTGTGTGTGTGTGTGTGTGTGTTTGTGTGCGACAACAGTGACACTAAAAGGCCCTTTTTTGTGTCGCGCTTCTCATGCATAGCATTGCAGCAAAATAACACGTCAATGCAATTGAGAAAAATATGTGTGTGTGTGTGTGTGTGTGTTTGTGTGTGTGTGTGAGTGTGTGTGAGTGAGTGTGTGTGTGTGTGTGTGTGTTTGTGTGTGTGTGTGTGTGTGTGTGAGTGTGTGTGTGAGTGTGTGTGTGAGTGTGTGTGTGTGTTTGTGTGTGTGTGTGTGTGTGTGTGTGTGTGTGAGTGTGTGTGTGAGTGTGTGTGTGAGTGTGTGTGTGTGCGTGTGTGTGTGTGTGTGTATGTGTGTGTGTGTGTGAGTGTGTGTGTGTGTGTGTGTGTTATACCTGCGCAAACATGCACCGCGCTCTTGCTGCTTCGTCAGAGCGGGGAATCACAACAACAACAACAGCGTGGATATTTGACCAGCTTTGCGAGGCCTGAGAAGTGTGAAGGGTCCTACACTTCTTTCTCACTCACTCCTTGAGCTTGTCAAAACGCCGACGACCGTTAGAGTCTTGGTGCATGTACACGCACAGCGAGCGCGCCAACCGGCCACGCCCCCTGTTGAGATCAACACACACAAGACATATTTTAAGTTGGATTGCCGGAAGCAACAGACATGTGCCATAAGCACTTGCAAAATCCACACACGCGAGCAAATCTCGACCCAAGCCAATAAGAAGCGACTCTCCCACCTGCATTGCAAGTACTCCTGCACATGGTTGGGCAAGTCGAAGAGCACCACCAGCCCGCAGCACCCAAAGTCAAGGCCCTCAGCTCCCACACGTGTGGCAAACAGCAGGTTCAGGCTTTCCATGTTGCGAAATCTCTGCATCACACGGCGCTGGACCTGCGAGCGGTGCAGAAGCATGATATGCCAGGTGCAAAAAATATCTAGAAGTATCCAGCAACTCGCTCTAATCAAAGCCAATCAATGATATCATAATCGAATCAAATCTAATTTAATCAGATCTAATTCAATCAAATCTAATCTAATCAAATATAATCAAAGCCAATCAAAGATATCTAGAAGTATCCAGCAACTCGCTGTAATCAAAGCCATAGGTGATGACGGCTGCAATATTCACACGCACAGACAAGCGGTTCATCACCGTTGCAGACGACCTAGTCAATCAATGCATGCTCTCCAGAGTAATTAAAGCAGCTGTTTGAAGAGTGTTTGACCCGCATCAAATTCAAGAAAAGACTGCTCAGCAATTCACGGTTTATAAGTTGTACCTTCAGGCTCATTTTGCTTGCAGGGTTTGCTGAAGCGTAGCCTCCGGTGTCTCCAATGAAAGGCGAGCTGACAACATTGTTCTTCACATACGCTGACAGGCAGCACATGAGCTCATGCAGCACGAGAGCGGTTGCCTGAATTGTCACAGCATGTGTGTATGAACTGTTTTTTGTTGGTACTGATGAGATTGTTCTTCGCATACGCTGGCAGGCAGCACATGAGCTCATGCAGCACGAGAGCGGTTGCCTACATTGTTACAGCATGTGTGTATAAATGTTTTATGTTGGTACTAATGAGATCGTTCTTTGCACTGGCTTGCAGGCAGCACATGAGCTCATGCAGCACGAGAGCGGTTGCCTACATTGTTACAGCATGTGTGTATAAGTGTTTTATGTTGGTACTAATGAGATCGTTCTTTGCACTGGCTTGCAGGCAGCACATGAGCTCATGCAGCACGAGAGCGGTTGCCTGAATTGTCACAGCATGTGTGTATGAAGTGTTTTATGTTGGTACTCATGAGATTGTTCTTCGCATATGCTGGCAGGCAGCACATGATCTCATGCAGCAAGAGAGCGGTTGCCTATATTGTAAAGGCATGTGTGTATGAATTGCATAATGCAAAAATAATTGAGATTGTTTTTTGCACTAGCTTGCAGGCAGCACATGAGCTCATGCAGCACGAGAGCGGTTGCCTGAATTGTCACAGCATGTGTGTATGAAGTGTTTTATGTTGGTACTCATGAGATTGTTCTTCGCATATGCTGGCAGGCAGCACATGATCTCATGCAGCAAGAGAGCGGTTGCCTATATTGTAAAGGCATGTGTGTATGAATTGCTTAATGCAAAAATAATTGAGATTGTTTTTTGCACTAGCTTGCAGGCAGCACATGAGCTCATGCAGCACGAGAGCGGTTGCCTACATTGTTAAGGCATGTGTGTATGCATTGTTTGATGTAAATATTATTGAGGTTGTTTATTGTGCTAGCAGGCAGGCAGCACATGATTGCATGCAGCAAGAGAGCAGTTGGCGACATTGTAAAGGCATGTGTGAATGCATTGTTTGATGTAAATATTATTGAAATTGTTCTTTGCACTAGCTGGCAGGCAGCACATAAGCTCATGCAGCACGAGAGAGGTTGCCTACATTGTTAAGGCATGTGTGTATGCATTGCTTGATGTAATTATTATTGAGGTTGTTTTTTGCGCTAGCAGGCAGGCAGCACATAATTGCATGCAGCAAGAGAGCCGTTGGCGACATTGATAAGGCATGCGTGAATGCATTGTTTGATGTAAGTATTATTGAAATTGTTCTTTGCACTAGCTGGCAGGCAGCACATAATTGCATGCAGCAAGAGATCGGTTGGCGACATTGGTAAGGTATGTGTGTACAAAGTATTAAATGTAAGTACTAACAAGATCGTTCTTTGTGCTAGCTGTCAGGCAGCACATGAGCTCATGCAGCACAAAAGTGATTTTGCCTGCAATGGTAGAATATGTGTGGTAGAATATGTGTGTATGTATTATATGCTGTGACAATGAAACCGCTTTTTTTTACATAATAGCTGTCAGGCAGAACATGGACTCATGCAGCACGAGAGTGGCTTGCACTGTCTCAGAGCAGCACACACCAAAATTTGAGGTAGCTTAGGACAGGAATGGTCAATAAAGGATTCTTTTTATTCCTTGGTAATCACGATGCAAGCGAAATATAACCGTTGTTTACATAAAAGCTGTCAGGCAGGACATGGACTCATGCAGCACAAGAGTGGCTTGCATTGTCCCAGAGCAGCACACACCAAAATTGAGGTAGCTTAGGACAGGAATGGTCAATGAAGGGTTGCCTGCTTTTATACCATTACAGTAATCCAAAAATACCGTCACAGGAACCCAGAATAACCATTACAGTAATCCAGAAATGTGCCTATGATGGCTGCCACCTATAATGTAATCCCGGCAAGGTGCCATTCCTGATCAACCGAGTTGGCATGGGAAGTAGCACCGCACATGCGTTAAAGAAACAGCGCCCATACCATCCTTGCGCCAAAACTATGCTTTCCTTCACACACTTTTTCTCTTGACTAGCTCTTTAAATTCAGCGCAGTTCACCTTGCGCTCCACAAAAACCATGGCAGACCCACGCCACGCCACGCTGTCTCCAGATGTTGCGGCTGCTGCTGCTGCTGCTGTTGCTGCTGCTGCTGTTGCTGCTGCTGCTGAGGTTGACGGTTCTGAGTCATAAGGCGCTATGTTAACTTGCGCTCCACACACGAGCAGGGGTAGAAGCACTTTCAGCTTTGCGCTGAACCAACCGCTTGTGCTGTCCATCGTGGATGCATCAGCCCAAGGACAGTAGTCAGGCGATGCACACTCAGCCACATCTGAGTCAGTAGTTCCCTGAGATTAAGGGTAGCCAGGAGAAGCACACTGAGTAAGGGTAGTCAGGCGATGCACACTCAGCCACCGCTGAGTCAGTAGTACCCTGAGATTAAACAGTGGTCGTTGCTTTGAACTCATGTTCATGTCGTTGCCACACAATCATGTTGTTGCCACACTCTCATGTTGTTGCCACCTGTTTACCTATTTTACTTTGCTGCCTATAACAGGAATACATGTGTAAAGTTGAGTTGCACTGCATGTACGAGGGCATTTAAGCTTATGCTCAGAATACGCCAAACAGACTTTAAAGCTGACAGTGTTGTTGCGTAGCACATGATCTGGGCAACTTGAAATCAGATCTAGCTTAGCATACGTGCACAAGTAAGAGAAAAGCAGTCATGCTGGTTTTTCCAAGTGCATAGCAGAAGATGGGGCAAACACTGTGTCCTGGGAGGGAAAATGTGACGACATGTAAGAGGGGGGAATGCTGAGCAATAGGTACTCATGACAGATATAAGAAGCAAGTGTTGAAACTCGTTATAAAGAGGGGACTAAACAGTGCATACAGCTACTGCGCTGCAGGCATGGTACACACATACAGCAGACATGGTACACACATACATAGGGTTGGCCAGAACTGTATATATACACCGTATTTGACCGTATATTTGGTGAATACCCTGCCAAAAATACCGTATACACACCGTATATATATGGTTCTGGCCAACCCTACACATACAGCTGCAGACATGGTGTAAACATACAGCAGACATGGTACACACATAAGCTAAACTCAGCATGTGCAACGTTGGCATTCTTCACAGCGCAATATGTGTTAGCCATCCCTGATCACTCCACAAATAAATTGTACTAGTACAGCACGCATTGCACAATCGAGGACACACACCGGTATCAGCAGCTGCGCGATGTAGGCAGGGGGAATGAGCTTGAGGATACGACCAGCCACAGCGTCTGCAAGGTGCCCATCTTGGAGTGTAGACACCACACCGTAGGCATCAAACGATGTGTCAATACCTGCGTAGCAAAAAAGGCGCAATTGATAGTGCACACTGAGCTCACGTGAAATAGATCCACTTCTGGTTACATGCCAAAGATGTAGAGCGAGTTTGGCTATGCATGGCACCCTGTACCTTGCTGACTGCATTGCCAACTGCAATGACCAGCTTCATGACCAAGTACCTTGCTGGCTGCATTGCCAACTGCACCCAACTGCCTGTACCTTGTGCCTAACTGCACCCAACTGCCTGTTCCTTGCTGGCTGCATTGCTAGCTGCACCCAACTGCCTGTACCTTGTGCCTAACTGCACCCAACTGCCTGCACCTTGTGCCTAACTGTACCCAACTGCCTGTACCTTGCTGGCTGCATTGCCAACTGCACCCAACTGCCTGTACCTTGTGCCTAACTGTACCCAACTGCCTGTACCTTGCAGGCTGCATTGCCAACTGCACCCAACTGCCTGTACCTTGCTGGCTGCATTGCCAACTGCAATGACCAGCTTCATGACCAAGTACCTTGCTGGCTGCATTGCCAACTGCCTGTATCTTGCTGGCTGCATTGCCAACTGCACCCAACTGCCTGCACCTTGTGCCTAACTGTACCCAACTGCCCGTACCTTGCTGGCTGCATTGCCAACTGCAATGACCAGATTCATGACCAAGATGTGGGGCGCAGTCTGCTAGCAAGGCAGGGAGGTAGAGAAACACTGTTCAATGCAAATCACATCCGACTCTTCACTCTTGTATGCAGACTGTAACGCTCAGACCTCTTGTTGATAAGCACGCCACTGACTTACTTTGGACCAGCTCCACAACTAAGTTGGTGTCATCAGGAGCTGCAGCTCTTCAAGTGTGTTTAATATACCTCCAATCATACTGCACACGCCACTGACTTACAACCAGCTCCACAATCAAGTTGGTGTCGTCAGGAGCTGCAGCTTTTCAAGTGTAATTATATACCTCCAATCATACTGCACACACTACTGACTTACAACCAGCTCCACAATCAAGTCGGTATTGTCAGGAGCTGCAGTTTTTCAGGTGTAATTAATACACCTCCAAGCATACTGCACACGCCACTGAATTACAACCAGGTCCACAAACAAGTCAGTATTGTCAGGAGCTGCAGTTTTTCAAGTGTAATTAATACACCTCCAATCATACTGCACACGCCACTGAATTACAACCAGGTTTACAAAATCGGTATTTTAGGAGCTGCAGCTCTTCGAGGGTAATTAGCATACCTCCAATCATACTGCACACGCCACTGACTTACAACCAGCTCCACAATCAAGTCAGTATTGTCAGGAGCTGCAGCTCTTCGAGTGTAATTAATACACCTCCAATCATAGTGCACACGCCACTGACTTACAACCAGCTTAACAATGAAGTCGGTGTCGTCAGGAGCTGCAGCTTCTTTGAGCATAAGGAACAAATTTATATAACCATACTACACATGCCACTGAATGACGCTTGTTTAACTCCATGTGCAGATCAGTGTCATGGGGAGCTGCAGCTTTTTCCAGCGCTGGGATTTTAGCGCAAGGAATGCACTGAAGAGCATATACCACTAGACTTACTCTCCACCAGATCTATGTACAGGTTGGCATCAATAGAGGCTGCAGCTTCTTCCAGCGAAAGGAACGCATTGAAAAACATATACCACTAGACTTACTCTCCACCAGATCTATGTACAGGTTGGCATTAATAGAGGCTGCAGCTTCTTCCAGCGCAAGGAACGCATTGAAAAACATATACCACTAGACTTACTCTCTACCAGATCTATGTACAGGTTGGCATCAATAGAAGCTGCAGCTTCTTCCAGCGCAAGGAACGCATTGAAGAGCACATGCCACTTGACTTACTCTCTACCAGATCTATGTACAGGTTGGCATCAATTGAAGCTGCAGCTTTTTCCAGCGCAAGGAACGCATTGAAGAGCACATGCCACTGACTTATTTTCGACCAGCTCCATGTACAGGTCAGTGTCATCGGGAGCTGCAGCTTCTTCCAGCGCGAGGAACGCATTGAAGAGCACATGCCACTGACTTACTTTCGACCAGCTCCATGCACAGGTCAGTGTCATCGGGAGCTGCAGCTTTTTTCAGCGCAAGGAACGCATTGGGGAGCACATGCCACTGACTTACTTTCGACCAGCTCCATGTACAGGTCAGTGTCATCGGGAGCTGCAGCTTCTTCCAGCGCGAGGAACGCATTGAAGAGCACATGCCACTGACTTACTTTCGACCAGCTCCATGTAGAGATCAGTGTCATCGGGAGCTGCAGCTTCTTCCAGCGCGAGGAATGCATCGGATAGCACGCGGCGGACGCATGCCTGCTCAAGTTCCCACATGCTCAGCTTCTCCCTTGAGCTAATCACATTTCGAAGCTTCCGCTCTATCTTCCTGTGAGGGGCATGATTTTGAAGCTTTCGGTACATCTGTGATCTGTGAGGGGCACATTATGAAGCTTTTTCTATATCTTTCTGTGACGGGCATAAGGCAGACAGCATAATGTGTAGGCTCGGTCACAGCCGTGTATGTATACCGTATATGATCAGACGTATGGTAGTTTCCCTGCCAAACATACCGTATATACGCCGTGTATACAAATGTAAGTATAGTTTGGGCCTACCCTGATATTATGTAATATGCACAGCAAGCAGTAGATATAATTGCAATACAGTTACTAGGTCGATTGCTTGCAAGCACAGGGAGTCCAGCCTTTGCCTTTACAGTAACTGCAAAGGATAAGAAAAACAAAAAAGTACTCACAACTGCCAACACCAGATTCGAGGATGACACGGTAATCGGAATAAGTTATTGGAAACGAGTGACATACCTGCGTTTATCGTTCAGCTCACGTAGGGCGGCGTGCGTGTTGCCATCATCACGCTGCTGCTGCTGCTGCTGTTGTTGCTGCTGCTGCTGTACACCGGTGCTCCTTCTTGCAAAGGTTGCGGCATTTCCATGCCTCCTTTGGCTACAAATGCCATCTTCTTCATCGTTGTCATCCTCAAGAGCATAGCCAAAAACCTGGACAGCGCCACATCATCAAAGGGTGTGTCACGATCGGCCTCCCACCCACTCACACTCAACCATCAAGTGCTCACTTACACATCAAGCGCGCATTAGGAAATGCACAGCAGGAGCAAAATACGTCAATTGTATGCATGCTCGCACTCGGGTATTAACGCCTGCTCACCCCACGCAACGCGCGCGCGCACACACACACACACACAAACACACACACACACACACACACACACACACACACACACAAACACACACACACACATACCCACACAGATCAGGGCATGTACCCTTTTCAGATGCACTTGCACACACGCACGCACGCACGTACATATACAAAAGCACACAAGGCAAACTGGAATTAAATTTGAGTGTGTAAATGCCTGAATTTGCCTGATCTTGCTTAACCACTTGCTCTGTCCGAAAGCAGCAAATATCCTAAAGCCGTACCATCCTACGCTTTTCAATATAGTGATGCGTGCATCGTTTGCTTTTCCTTGCCCAACTTACTGCTCCATCGACCTTGGACAGCAGCCCATGCCGCAGGCACACCAAGCACCCCCAAAGGCCCAACTGATTGCAACTATCTAAGGCTGCCAGGACCTGCAAGGAAGTATAGAGCGGTGCTGTTTTTGAATTGGCTGTGCTGTGCAGTTGGTCGATATGCTCCTTTTATGCAACAAGCATGAGGTCATAGATTGGCTAAGGAGATAGCGTATTTTAAGTAAGCATTGGCTTGGTACGTAGCGATTGGCATGCAATGCCATGCTTTTGGTATATGGTAGGATCGGAAAGTAAAGCTACACATTTTTGACCTTTTTGAACCAGCCAGATGTGTATGGTGTGGCCTCTTTTGTGGCTGAGTGCCTAGCCCTTTTCCCCTGATGTTTCTAGTGCCTCTTTTGGTTTGGTTACAGGTAGGGTTGGCCAGAACCATATATATACGGTGTATATACGGTGTTTATGGCAGCGAAATCATCAAGTATACGGTCATATACGGTGCAGATATACGGTTCTGGCCAACCCTACTTAAGCCACAAGTGGTGCAGCAAGAAAGACAACCAATACCTGTGACGCCATGGTCTCGTAAACGTTTTGTGGTCTCTCATCTAAAGCTACCTTATTTTAAGCCACAAGTGGTGCAGCAAAAATGACAACCATAACCCGTGACGCCATGGTGTCGTATACGTTTTGTGGTCTCTTATCTAAAGTTACCTTAATTTAAGCCACAAGTGGTGCAGCTAGAATGACAACCATTACCTGTGACGCCATGGTGTCGTATACGTTTTGTGGTCTCTCATCTAAAGTTACCTTATTTTAAGCCACAAGTGGTGCAGCAAGAATGACAACCATTACCTGTGACGCCATGGTGTCGTAAACGTTTTGTGGTCTCTCATCTAAAGCTACCTTATTTTTAGCCACAAGTGGTGCAGCAAGAATGACAACCAATACCTGTGACGCCATGGTGTCATAAACGTTTTGTGGTTTCTCATCTAAAGCCGCCGCCAGACCAGCAGCTGCAATACAGACCAGGAGAGAAACAAAAGTTGTGTGTCAACAGATGAGTGTCTGCGTAACACAACGTAAGGATTTCCCCTTGTTGATTTGCATTTCAACTGATGATTGCTTTGCATGTCAACTGATGATTGATTTGCATTTCCCCTGTTGAATGTACATCAGTTGGGACGTTCCTTCAGAGCCAGTGCTGAATTGAGTGCTGACGTGTGCGGCATGGAATGGTGTACACGTCTCTTGCCATGATCTGGTTTCAATACCAGCTTTGACACTTGCAGTATTTCTTCAAATTGAGCAACGATCTTCAACACCGATTCAACAGTTGAGATGCAATGTTCCCTTTGTTCTTGTTGCAGAGGAGCTCCAAGGTTTGATGACGAATTCCAGAGCAGCCATGCGTGCTCACCTTGCTGCTGAGACGGCCCAGCGCCGGATGCTGCTTGTATGAGGACCTCCTGCAACAATTGAATGCATTATTCTACGATGAATGCATTATTCTACGATGAATAGAACAAATAGGAAATTTGGCAGGTAAATTTCAGTTTCAGAGGGGGCCGATTTGTTACACGCACCTTCTAGTAGCAGCACATTCCTTAATCTACGCTGCTCCTCCTATACATACAAGTCTCAATAGGAACAGATAAATTCACAGGGTCTTGATGCATTAGGTAGACCAAAAATAGGCAGGCAGACAGACAGGCCACAGAGAGGAGGAAGGTGCGCAACCTATAACGCCACCTCCCACATTGAGTACAACCGATGCTGACCAGTCTCACCTATGGTCCTGAGAAGTGAAGCCATACCTGAATGGCGCGTAGAAGTGTAGCCATACCTGGGAAGTGTACCCATACATGTAGTACCTGAGAATTCCTGTAGTACCTGTAGTACCTGAGAAGCCTAGCCATACCTGAGTAGCGTGTAGAAGTGTAGCCATACCTGAGTAGTGTGCCCATACCTGTAGTAACTGAGAATTCCTGTGGTACCTGTAGTACCTGAGAAGTGAAGCCACACCTGAGAAGCGCGTAGAAGTGTAGCCATACCTGAGTAGTGTTCCCATACCTGTAGTACCTGAGAAGCCTAGCCATACCTGAGAAGCGCGTAGAAGTGTAGCCATATCTGAGTAATGTACCTAAACCTGTAGTACCTGAGAATACCTGTAGTACCTGTAGTACCTGAGAAGCCTAGCCATACCTGAGTAGCGCGTAGAAGTGATGCCTGATAAGTGTTTATGTAGTAACTGAGAATTCCTGTAGTACCTGTAGTACCTGAGAAGCGTAGCCACACCTGAGTAGCGCGTAGAAGTGTAGCCATACCTGAGTAGTGTACCTAAACCTGCAGTACCTGAGAATACCTGTAGTACCTGTAGTACCTGAGAAGCGTAGCCACACCTGAGTAGCGCGTAGAAATTTAGCCATACCTGAGTAGTGTTCCCATACCTGTAGTACCTGAGAATACCTGTAGTACCTGTAGTACCTGAGAAGCGTAGCCACACCTGAGAAGCGCGTAGAAATTTAGCCACACCTGAGTAGTGTTACCATACCTGTAGTACCTGTAGTACCTGAGAGCCCCCCCCCGCAGGGGGGAGGCGACAATTTCTACGCAAGCGCTCCGTAATAAGCGACCTGACGCTTCGCACTATTAGCGAGTACGAGTTGTATCGAATAAAAGGTGTAGCCATACCTGAGTAGCACGCAAGTGGCGCAGCCTCTTATGGTTTGCCACATCTTGAAGGGTCGAGTGCGCAGCTTGCAGGACGTCCAGTGCCTGTTGCAGAGCTTCCGGGGATGGCGCTTGCTCGTAGGGGAGGGGCTGCTCGATGACAGTGGGAAGCAGGGAGGCGTGGTCACTGCAAACAGACAGCAAAGCATGAGACATTGGCTGCTGGACTTATATCTCAAGAAGTACAATGTGCTGCACTGAGGATCATATGAGTTGTCTCACAACCAAACATATCGCACAGGGCTACCGCACTGTAATGCAGGAATTTCAGTGCTCATGGACTTCAGTCACAGACATGACCCAGTATCTTGTTGTTCAGCACCATTTGGTGCATCTGTATGATTAGCTGTGCACGTGTGATTGATTTAGAACACGCGCCTGTCTGGTGCAGTGATGATGTTCAGCACCATTTGGGGCATCTGTATGGTTAGCTGTGCACGTGTGTTTGAATAAGAACACGCGCCTGTCTGGTGCAGAAATGATGTTCAGCACCATTTGGGGCATCTGTATGGTTAGCTGTGCACGTGTGTTTGAATTAGAACACGCGCCTGTCTGGTGCAGAGATGATGTTCAGCACCATTTGGGGCATCTGAACTGGTTAGCTGTGCACGTGTGTTTGAATTAGAACATGCGCCTGTCTGGTGCAGAGATGATGTGTCCAAAATGTCAAAATGTCAATAAGAATATGTCAAATATGTCCAATTAGAATATGTCCAATTAGAAAACGCGCCTGTCTGGTGCAGAGATGATGTGCCCTCCACAGGAACGCTCCAGTGCGCTCACTTCCTGCTTGTGTTTGCTATCTAACACCTGCGGAAATCCAATGAAAGTGGTGGGTGATTGTTTTAAGGAGCTCTCGACGCTTGTTATCGGAACACACGAGCTGCTCATTGTTGTCGATCGACAAACTTCCCACGGATCATGCTGGCTCAGATCAGCTAACCTCTTCGATTGCACTGTGACATGGAAGACGTGGCACTGTGACTTTGCACTGTAGACGTTGCACTGTAGACGTTTCACTGTGACATGGTAGACGTTGCACTGTGACTTTGCACTGTGACGTTGCACTGTAGACGTTGCATTGTGACATGGTATACGTTGCACTGCAACGTTGCACTGTAGACGTTGCACTGTGACATGGTAGACGTTGCACCAGCAGCAGGAACCACAACCACACGCTCATAAAGTAAGCACCAGCAACAGATTGGACACTACTTTGGTCTCACCTGGATGGGTGTGGCAGTAAGGCCGAGAATGCGCGGTTGCGATTGCCTCGGGATGGGCGCCACAAAATGATGCAAGAGCATCGCATAAGGATTGTCACCCCTGCACGCAATAAATAGGCAATGTATGCTGGCTGATGGCACTAGCAAATGTACGCTGTCGGATAATGGTCACAAAAGATTAGCATTGGAAGTGCTCCAGGAATGCCGCCATATCCAACCATTTTAAACGTAGAAACCCATATTAAAGCACTGGCTTATTAGCCATCACACATTTGTAAGTAAGCCAGGTGTCTTGCACTCACAGAATTCTACACCACATTTATAGGGTTGGCCAGAACCGTATATATACAACGTATATGACCGTATATATGGTTCCCTGCCAAAAATACCGTATACACACCGTATATATATGGTTCTGGCCAACCCTACACATTAAGCACAAACAACACCTCTACTGCGTGCGTTTTGGATCATGCGACGACGTGTGCTTACCTGGTGTGGTGTGCCTCGTCAAGCACCCAAACAGCCGCGTCAGAAGCCTGCAGTCGAAACAGGACCACACACAGAGTGACACAGCAGCACGCAAATAATGTCAAGGCAAAAAAAGGAGTTCGTAGGCAATGGGCACTCCACTCTCCACACTGAGGAAAGGAGCCATTTTAGAACCATTAACTGTAAAAAGCTTGCACCGCAAGAAAAGGAAAAGCCAATGGGAGGAGGAGGACGGTTCCAGGATTTTCAGAAATAGAGCCTGTCCTTTTGCCCGCTCAGCAATTTTTTTCAAACAGTTTTACACAGGCAAGGCTGGGAAAAGGTCGCCTGTGTCAAATGTTCAAAACTGCATCATCAAGTCGAGGCCATGTACGACATACACATCTAAGCAAAGCTCAAGATGTAGTTTTAAAATCTCAATGACGCGTGCCTCACTCACAAGCTCAAGATGTAGTTCTTAAATCTCAATGACGCGTGCCTCAATCACTAGCTCAAAATGACGCTCTTAAATCTCAATGACGCGTGCCTCACTCACGATCAGGTAAGCACCATGTCTTTTCATCAGCATGTTGATGAACACTTTCTTCGATACGTAACACATACCGTGCTACCTCATTAGTGCAGCTGTCAACCTTTTGAAAACTTTCTTCAATACGTAGAATATACCGTGCAACTCATTAGTGCAGCTGTCTTTCTTTTAGATTGGTTTTTTGTTGGGACCTATAGATTGAGCAGCCATGCCAGACTGGAGGCCTTTGTCATCCAAACTAAACTACACTAACTTCAATACGCAGCACATACCTTGATAAACGCATGCACCAAGCCCTGGATGAGCTCAGCAGGAGTCGCAACCAGCACGTCATAAGCACCAGAAAGCAATGCATCCCAGCACCTGCAGAACAAAGGATAGTTCACCAGCGCTGTTGCGGTACAGCAAGTCAGTGCCCAGGTGGTGTATAATTTCCTCTTGCAACACAACGGCACACTTACTTCCTTTTGTGTCCGAGCTTACGGATCTAGTTGACTGGCGAGGACCAGTCACAGACCGATCAGCCGAACAGTCCCCCCATGTAAATCTAAATCACCAGCATTATTGCAGCACCTTTTGCCCAGGGAATTTAGCGGGCTGAGGCATATATAGTGATGTAACCTTACCCTTACCCTTGGCGGGCTAAGCTGTCAGAGAGTTCAGTCTATCAACCCAGTAACTGCCACAATGTTTGGCAGGGACGCTTTCAGAAAGCTATCTAACGTGGCCTGGAGCTTAGCTTGCTCAAGCATGCAGTGAATTACATGAAGGTCACTGCTGTGCTGAACCAGGAGACGGTGACGGAGGTGATGCCACTGCTGCTGCTTCTAGAAGAGAGCCTGGTCGATGTGTGCTTGCAGGGATATGGGGGCTCTTCTATCAAACCCTCTCCGCGTCAAATCCTGGAATCAACACAACAACAAATGACACATCTTCACCTTGGACTAACGGCGGCTAGCCTGCCATCTGTCGGCAGCCGTGTGCTGTGCTGAGCGTCCCAGTGGCCTATCTCCTTCGCAATGGCTAGCGCTTCGTCCGCTGTGCAGGGGTGCTGAGGGAGGCGGTCGTGGATGCTGCTGCTCTCTGACATGTCCATATCTTCACCCAGCACATCAGCGATATCTGCTTGACTCATGCTCTCCATGCTTCCGTCGCTGCTGAGCTTCATGCCAGAGCCCTGCTGCTTGTGCTGCTGCTGCTGCTGCTGCTGTTCCTGCTGCATGCGGCGCTTGTGTTTAAGCTCCAGCGTTGAGCACAGTCCGGCACACATAAGGGCAACGCGTAATTCACCAGAATCTCTCAGCACGTCTGCTTGCTGCAAGACGAAATAAGTGAGAGCTGGACTGGTTTCAACCTTTTTAAGTCCTCGTGGATGTAGGTAAGTATGCAGTGACAAGCGGGTGTGCTTGAGCGATTTCGTACTCTGGGCGCAAAGGGAGATGTTACAATCCAACTCCCTCACCAGGCTGTACTAAAGGTGGATGGCAATTAAAGAAGATGCTGATGTACGAATCAGCAGGCATGCCTACCTGCATACACAACGCCTCGGTGGGCGCCAAGAATATGGCGGCAAGGCGGCGATTCTCTCTGATGTGTGGTGATGGATGCTCTTGTGAAACAGCAAGCTTGTGAGCAGCGTCTTGGATGGCTCGTATAGCAACACGTGTTTTGCCCGTGCCTGAAAGTAAATTTGGTAAGCCACTGTTGTACCAAATTCCCTACGTGCGTAGGGGAAATTAAAAAGCTTACGTGTGCCTGTAAGATCAATTTATCGATATTTCTTCTTCCCACCTGTGGGGAGAATAACGCAAACATTCCTCCGCACAGCTTGCGCAGTACACCATTCTTGGTATGGCCTGTCACACATGTATCCTTCTGTTCGCTACTGCTGTAGCTCTCCTACAAGGGTACGAGGGGATGTGCATCTCATACACTGTGTTTTACAGTGCGCTGATGAAGGAGGCATATTTGTGCTCCTGTGCAGCAATGGGCGCGAGTGGTTTTGCTGTCTACTTTGGGGGGGCTCCCACGCAAAGCTGATGAAGGAGGCATGCTTGCAATGAGCGTGTGTGCGTGTGTGTGTGAGTGTGCGTATATGTGTGGGAGTGGCTATATGCCACATTTCACATCGTGCTGGAGAGGAGGAGGGCACACACCGGGGGTGACGTGTAGGGAGCAGGAATCAAACGAAAATCAAGAGTGTAATAAAAAAACTGAGATTTATCACAGATCAAAAATCAAAGGTCAATTCATGCATGTGAGGTAGAATGAAGAAGACGAGGCAAAACAAGGCGGTTCCCGAAGCACAGGTCAGTTTATTGATCAAGGTTGATGGATGCCTAAAGGTGGCATGTTCTGAAAAAGGAGCAAGCCTACCCTCTCGCGCATGGACAAAGTCAAGGCACGCGTTTCACGCTGTCCATTCTCTTGCTCACAAACACACACACACACACACACACACACACACACACACACACACACACACACACACACGCACACGCAAACGCACACGCACACGCACA
>Ga0307974_1000907_pt1 | contig 19420 bp, 16 predicted proteins | sample OrgLakmetagen784_FD_201812 | JGI IMG/M metagenome (GOLD analysis project Ga0307974, IMG submission 201812) | Saline water microbial communities from Organic Lake, Antarctica - #784 | ecosystem: Environmental > Aquatic > Non-marine Saline and Alkaline > Saline | place: Antarctica: Organic Lake... | reverse complement strand
GTGTGTGTGTGTGTGTGTGTGTGTGTGTGTGTGTGTGTGTGTGTGTGTGTGTGTGTGTGTATGTTTATGTGTGTGTGTGTCTGTGTGTGCGTGCGTGCGTGCATGCGTGAGTGCCTGTGCCTGCGTGCGTCCGTGCGTGCGGCGTGCGTGCATGCGTGAGTGCCTGTGCCTGCGTGCGTGCATGCGAGCGTGCATGCGTGCGTGAGTGCCTGTGCCTGCGTGCGTGCATGCGTGCATGCGTGTGTGCGTGCGTGCATGGCTTGCATGCGTGAGTACCTGTGCCTGTGTGCGTGAGTAGGAACCCGAGACCATAGGAACCCGACAAGCATAGCAACGAATTAAATACCATTAATCGGGCTGCAGGAAGTCGGAAGAGCGGATGTTTGGGCGGTCAAAGTCGTAGCTCAGACTGGATTGATTGAAGGGCAATAAAGTGGTCAACGCCACTTTATGTCATTAATCCTTCACCGACACCCTCCCTCCCCTCCCTGACTAAGAATAATAAAATTCAAATCGCTGAGTATGTGGAAGTAGGGTTAAGGGCCATCGGTGTCAGGGAAAGAAAAAATTGAACTAATTTATTGAAGTCATGCTGCAGAGGCAGGTCAGGTGGGACTTTTGCTTACGCAAACACACACACACACACACACACACACACGCACGCACGCACGCAAGCACGCACGTACGCACGCACGCACGCACGCACGCACGCACGTACGCACGCACGCACGCACGCGCGCGCACACGCACACACACACACACACACACACACGCACACACACACACACTCACACGCAGACGCACACTCATGCACATGCACACTCACTCACATGCACGTATGTACGCACAAACACATACAACACGTCTCGGTGCAGTTTTTTTTGGCACTAATGCAAGTGCGTTTCCTTCTCACTCATGCAGCACCTCTACATTACCAAACGATAGCCATTTCTCAGCGACGCGGAAGCCCTCTTGTTTTTATGCGGGGAGGGGTCCTTTGTCTTCTACCATCATCTGCAGCAGTAGTAGCAGAAATGACATAGATAACAGGAATTCCAGGTTTGCAGGGAGGCCGAGTTCTGTTGATGTCCCTCATCAGCGACACCAATGCAACAGCAGCCAGCACAAGCGTCAGCAAAGGCGTGGGTCCTTATGGGCCCCATGTGCGGCTGGGGATGGTGCAGCAGCACCAGCAGGTTTGCATGCACGCACGCATGCTTGCTCACGCATAATTACACACATACACACACGCAAAGACACACACTCACGCACACTCACACAACGCACATACACGCACACACGCACAACACACACACGCACACACACACACACACACACACACACGCACGCACGCACAACACACACACACACACACGCACCCCCCCTCCCACAAACACAAACACCCCCCCCCTCAAAGAAGCACAAATAACACACCCACTCACACTCACACATGCTCGCACGTGGCTCTTGCACACACTGCTGGTTCTCAGGAGACTTACCTGCTGGAAATGACAACACAGAGGAAGGGCCAGGCCCTGTAATGGCGGCCTTCATCCGCTTCAGCTCCCTAATAACTTCCCTATTTCCTTGTGAGTGAGTGTTCTTAGGTGTGTGTTGGTGAGTGATTTGCCGTCTGATTTGTTGTGCGGTTTGCTGTGTGGTTTGGAATGTGATTTTGGTGCTTGGTGATTTGGAGTGTGATTTGAAGTGTGATTTTGGTGCTTGGTAATTTAATGCTGTGTGCTTTGTAGGGTCGACCAGAACCGTATATGGGATTTCTGTCACGTTTGTATACAGTGTATGAGTTTTATATGTACGTACCACGTACCTCATATAAAAGCGTACCATGGTATACTGTATACCATATAAATAGGGTTGGCCAGAACCATACATTTATAGGTATATACGGTGTATATACGGTATTTCTGGCAGGGAAATCACCATACATACGGTCATATACGGTGCAGATATACGGTTCTGGCCAACCCAACATATAAAACCTTTAACTGTTGAATTACCGGAACACTGTGATGAAGTTAAAAGGTAATATTATACTATATAACATACGACTGTGTATATACTGACATGGTTCTGGCGTTCTGGCTAATTCTGGTGACTTGCTGTGCGTGTTGTTCATTTGTCCTGTGTGTGTTTCTTCATTCCAAGGTGTGAGCATCAACTCAGTGAGTATGTCACACTGGGTGGCTGTGTTTGTGTGTTGGCGGGATAATAGACTTCTTGACAACAGGTTGAATGCCTTTGTAATCCAAACTAAACTTAAACTTGACAACAGCCGGCTTGCTCCATCTTGGACTGGAGTCTGGTTTCCTACTTCCTGGTCTTGCAGAAGCCAAAAGAGGTCTGTTGGGACGTGCGATTCGATTTTGTATTTTTCGCTTGCCCGTCCATGGACTGCGGAAACTGGAGTGGACTGCAACCATTCCGTTAGGGGGATTGTCCAATCAATACTGTTGAAGAGTAACTATCCTAAGTGGGTGGTTGATTGCTATGGAGCTGATGCAGTGCTGATGCTGTAAAAGATTGAAATTAAAACAATTACCTCAAGTGCGGGTGTGGTGGCAACAAGTCCAGTGCCGATGTGTGTGTTCATGAACACATGAAGGTGGTGCTGGGCAACACAGAGGTGGTAGCCTCCCTGTCTAGGAGGTGCTGGGCAACACAGAGGTGGTAACCTCCCTGTCTAGGAGGTGCTGGGCAACACAGAGGTGGTAACCTCCCTGTCTAGGAGGTGCTGGGCAACACAAAGGTGGTAGCCTCCCTGTCTAGGCTGTTCTGGGCAAAACAGAGGTGGTAGCCTCCCTGCCTAGGTGGTGCTGGGCAACACAGAGGTGGTAGCCTCCCTGTCTAGGCTGTGCTGGGCAACACAGAGGTGGTAGCCTCTTTGTCTAGGTGGTGCTGCAACACAGAGGTGGCAGTTTCCCTGTCTAGGTGGTGCTGCAACACAGAGGTGGCAGCCTCCCTGTCTAGGCTGTACTGGGCAACACAGAGGTGGTAGCTTCCCTGTCTACTAGCTGTGGTGAGAAAGGAGGTCACGGTTAAGGGCATGCAAGTTTCTCTACGAGACTCGCCCGCGAGGAGGCTCATCAATCCTTGCTGGCAAAATGATACTATTCGTTTACATAAGCTTAGTCACGGCACTTTCTGTTCAAAGGGCCTCTCCTAAAATTTTTGGGGGAGGGGCACACCCCTGCTTGCAGGTGAGGCCCTGAACGAATGCACGCTCCCAGCTTAGCTCTATCGCCTAGCGTGAGCACTGATTTGCAGATGGTATCCCTGTACATTGTGCTGATCCCCTGTTGTTGTCGTTGCAATGTTAAAATCCAAGGACTTGCACCATAGGAATGGAGAACCAGACTGCGCATTCCAGCGCCTCAATGGGATCATGCATTCCTAAAAACAAAAGATACAAGTGCAGGGTTGGCCGAAATCTTACACGTGTAGTTGTATTTAATACGGTGTCTGTACGGTGATTTTAGCAGGGAAGTAACCGTACATGCAGTCGTAACAAACGTGTGCGGTCGTAACCAGGGTGCAGTCGTAACGAGCGTGTGGGGTCGTAACCAGGGTGCAATCGTAACGAACTTGTGCGGTCGTAACCAGGGTACGGTCGTAACGAACGTGTGCGGTCGTAACCAGGTTGTGCGGTCGTTACGAACGTGTGCGGTCGTAACCAGGGTGCAGTCACATAGAACGTGTGCGATTGTAACCAGGGTGCGGTCGTAACCAGGGTGTGCGGTCATAACTAGGGTGCGGTCGTAACCTGGGTGTGTGGTTGTAACAAACGTGTGCGGTCGTAACCAGGGTGTGCGGTCGTAACTAGGGTGTGCGGTCGTAACCAGGGTGCGGTCGTAACCAGGGTGTGCAGTGTAACAAACGTGTGCAGTCGTAACCAGGGTGTGGTTGTAACGAACGTGTGCGGTCGTAAACAGGGTGTGCGGTCGTAACTAGGGTGTGCGGTCGTAACCAGGGTGCGGTCGTAAACAGGGTGTGCGCGTACACGAATCTGGCCAACCATATGAACGTACTACCCAGGCAGACGCTGACAATGGCATTCCACTACTCTGGACTGGTTTTCCATCTTCTTCCCCCACTATTTGTTGTCTGCGCCACACATTCATTGCCTCCTACAACAACGAATCCTTCCCAGATGCTTGCATCATCCAAGGATCCCCAAATGCTTCTTACCAAATGCTTGCATCATCGAAGGATCCTGTGTGCATTCGCCCCCCACCCTTTGCCTGCTACCACCCTCACAGCTTGAGGCTGGTCATACATGCACTCACCCCCACCCCTACTCTTCACCCACGGTGTACAATTTAGGTCATATGTGGAATTGGCCACAACCATACATATGCGGTGTATGTACGGTATTTCTTGCAGTTTTTATTTCAAATATAAGATAATGAACGGCGTATATATATATACATATATATGTATATATACGGTCGTGGCAAACCCTAGTCATATGCACCGATTTTCACCCCTGCCATTTTTCACGACCGCTGTTTTTGGCCTTGCAGTTCAGGTTCCACGTACACCTGTATCCACCTTTCCTATTCCCAACCTTGCTCTTACCTTTTCCTCAACCTAATCTACCTTATTCCCAACCTTGCTCTTACCATTTTCCTCCTAACCTATTCTACCCTATTCCCAACCTTGCTCTTACCTACTCCTCAACCTAATCACCCTATTCCCAACCTTGCTCTTACCTATTCCTCAACCTATTCTACCCTATTCCCAACCTTGCTCTTACCTATACCTCAACCTAATCTACCCTGTTCCCAACCTTGCTCTCACCTATTCCTCAACCTAATCTACCCTATTCCCAACCTTGCTCTTACCATATTCCTCAACCTAATCTACCCTATTCCCAACCTTCCTCAACTTATTGTAACCTATTTCTCTAACCTTGCTCTGACCCATTCCTGAACTTAATCTACCCTATTCCCAACCTTGCTCTTACCTATTCCTCAACCTAATCTACCCTATTCCCAACCTTGCTCTTACCATATTCCTCTTAATTCAATCTACCCTATTCCCAACCTTCCTCTCACCTATTCCTCAACCTAATCTACCCTATTCCCAACCTTGCTCTTACCTACACCTCAACCTAATCCACCCTATTCCCAACCTTGCTCCATCTGTGCAATCTCCCACCTATTCCCTACACCAATCACACGTACAGTGTACAGCAACCCAACCGTACAAGCTCCTCTGCCTACTCCTCAACCTAATCTACCCTATTTTTAACCTTTTCAATTGTTCAACCCATGCTGTCATTCATGTTTTCTTACCCCTATGCAATGTGCAGTTTGGGTATTATGTGCGGCCTTCGGTGGATTCCAGAAGCCAGAGCTCTTTAACTGGTAATTACTATGTTATCTGGTGGGGCTGCAAGTGTTTTTTCCCGTTGTGCGCATAAAATCACTGTGTTTCCCACCTGTATGATTCTGCATTACTTATTGGTGTGTGTTCAATATGGTGCTTCAAGCTATCTAGGCGTTGTGTTGTTTCAGGTGTTTGTCCAGCTTGTGAAATTGCGCTGAATTTGCTGCGGCATATGCATGATTTCACTGAAGTACATGCACGATGCATAGGACTCTGATATGTCAGGCAGACAGTTCCGCAAAGGCTGCCAGCAATCCAGATCAAAATCACGCTCACACACTTCTAGTTTGTGGTTCATATTGATTTTGTTAGCAGTAGGACACGATCTATATGCCATGCAATGCAGGTTTTGGGTGAGCCGGGTCAAGGTCACTCATGCTATCTTGCACGGCCTATTCATGCTGATTAGCAAGTGATATGACATAATCTGCATGCCGTTTATGACAGGTTCCAGACAAGCCAGATCACGAACGGCCTCATGTTTGTCCAGCTTGGTATGGGGCTGACATTGACATTCAGAGAAATTGGAAAGGTGAGCACTCAGCTAGGGAGGGAGAAGGATGGCACCGAGAGGAGTTGGCTTGAATGACAAAACACCTTGCTTAAGCTAAATCCGTCTGTAAATATTCTTTATTGAACAAAATCATATGTAATTGTATTCGAGAAAACTCAAAGATTTCCCTCACGTTTGGCTCGAGAAATGGGGCTTATTCTGCTGGCGCTCAGAGGAGCCTGAATGAGAACATGCCTTTTATTCGGTAAATGGTGCTTATGGTGCTAGCACTTTGAGCGCATAGAAAGGTGAGCACATCGCTAGGGATAAGGACGGCAGCGTCTTTGTGGGTGAGTACAAGGATCTCCCACACCTTCACACCCTCATGCCCTCCCTCCCTCCCACCCACACCTACACACAAACACACACCCACACACTCAAACCCACACCCACGACATTTTCAAGAAGAGGGCACATTAGCGCTGGGCGCTATGCACTTCACAATAGCGCATGCTGTTCCCTCTGCAAATGCAGGCACCCTAGTGGATTTTGTAAGTAAAAGGTTTTTTTAGATAATTGCTTTTTTGTTTATATAGTATTAGCGCTAAAGCTAATTGGGTAATGGTGCGCTTGCACTATATGAAAAGGGGGGAGAAAGGTCCCTAGTGGATCCTGCATCGATGTCAACTTCCTAGTGGATCCTGCATCGATGTCAACTTCCTTCCTGATTGATGATCATGAGCGTTTTTCACCAATTACGTACATACAGGCACCTGCAGTATCCAAATTCAGCATATTGATACGGCTTGGCTTGTGGTAGGGTCAACAATCGGCTGTGAACATGAACGCCGTAATATCAACCTGGACAAAAAAACTATTATAATACAGGACCGAAATGTTGGAAGACACAATCACCCATCTGTTTTGCGTTCTCAGGTGTTTACAAAGCAGCCTGGCCTCCTGGCCCTCGGCATGCTGTTGCAGTACACTGTTCTGCCCGCCATCGGTTACTGCATCTCCAGGTACAGTACTCATCCTAGCTCATAAACAAGTACAGTACTCATCCTAGCCCATATCCAGAACCAGCCACAGTACTCATCCTAGTTTATAACCAGGTACCATACTCATCCTAGCCCTTAAACAGGTACAGTACTCATCCTAGTTTATAACCAGGCACGATGCTCATCCTAGCTCATAAACAAGTACAGTACTCATCCTAGCCCATAACCAGGTACAATACTCATCTTACCTCATAACAATCAGGCCTCTTTGCCCTCAAGAAAATGTTGCACCAAGAACTCGCTCAAGGAAATTAGAACTCGCTTTAGAAAATGAAGAGCTCGCCAGGAGGCGCCAGTAAGCATAACTTTTGGACGGCACGTGTCAAATCAATTAAAAACTAAGTATTCGGAATCCTCTTGTTGGGTGCTGTCGATTGATATATGTATGGATCGAACCGGAGGTATGGGGGGGGGTCCAAGTTTTTTGGATCCCCCCTCCAAAAGTTTGCTGGGCCACTCCTACAAAATACTATAAGCGGAATCCTCAGCTCAAGCCCAGTCGATTGGCACCCTCTTTTTGAGCAAATTGGGTTAAGGAGGGGGGGGCTGTGGACATGTCCAAAAGTCAGAGGCACACACGCTCGGGTGCAGGCCGTGGGGTGAGTCAAGCCAATGGAGCAGCAATTCACCCCAAACTTGCAGGATTGTGCCAGCATGAGATAGTCAGTGGATTTCTAAAGAAATGGAAGCAATGTGGGACTGTGCAAGCCAGTTATGGGTGCCTGGTAGGTCACGTGTGCATGGGCATCCGTATCTCAGTTTTGCCCCATAACTCTGTAACACTTCAACTTCAGGTCTTGATGAGTATGCAGATGGATGCCTATTTGAAAAAGGAGCAGATTTGTACCCTTTTTGTCCTGGTGGGGGCACCGGAAGGGGAATTTAGGGGGGGGAGGGGCAGGGGGTTTCAGCCCAAAAATCATTCGTGCCTATCCAACATTTTTTCTTCTGGCGCCTCCTGAACCTGCTCAAGAAAATGTTACACCAACCTGTGTAGCCTGCTGTCCTCTACGCACTTTTGAGTGCAGCACTGCTCCTAATCCATAACAAACAAGCTTCTAAGCCCTGCCCTTGTTGTTACAGTGAGCTGTGTTACTGTGGTACCTGCCCTTGTTGTTACAGCGAGCTGTGTTACTGTGGCACCTGCCCTTGTTGTTACAGTGAGCTGTGTTACTGTGACACCTGCGCTTGTTGTTACAGTGAGCTGTGTTACTGTGACACCTGCGCTTGTTGTTACAGTGAGCTGTGTTACTGTGACACCTGCGCTTGTTGTTACAGTGAGCTGTGTTACTGTGAGCTGTGTTACTGTGAGCTGTGTTACAGAGTTTCCAGAGTTTACAGAGTAAGCCATCAGTCAAAACGTGCGACTGCTAGGCTGTGTTACTGTGGTACCTGCCCTTGTGCACTGTTGCGTCTCCAGGCAGATTCAATAACAGCCGTGCAGGCAACGTAAACCGCATGTGTGTTTGTGTGTGCGTATGTGTGTGTGAGTTTGTGTGGGTAGGTATGTGTGTGCCGGCAGTGTAAACGGCAGCCCTCACTAAAACCGCATAATTGTGCATGCAACGTTAACCACACAATCGTGCACGTAGTGTAAACCACACAATCGTGCACGCAGTGTAGACTGTACAATCACGCAGTGTAAAACCGCATTTTAAACTGCACAATCATGCACGCAGTGTAAAACCACACAATCGTGCATGCAGTGTAAAGTAAACAATCATGCACGCAGTGTAGACTGTACAATCACGCAGTGTAAAACCGCACAATTGTGCACGCAGTGTAAAGTAAACAATCATGCACGCAGTTTAAACTGCACAATCATGCACGCAGTGTAAAACCGGACAATTGTGCACGCAATGTAAAACCGCATCCCTCACTAGAACCGCAGTGTAAACCGCGTCCTCACTAGAACCCCAGTGTAAACCACACCCGTCACAAAAACAGGGCCACTTAGGCACCGAATGTGAGAACGTCCTCCGTTGCAAGACGGGAATGAAATGGAAAGCTATTGATCGTGGATAAGAAGAGTCACTGACTGGGTAGGCTTGGGAGGCCATCAATTGTGAAAGCCGAGTTTCAACAGGGTCTATTAGGTTCAAGTTCATGTTGAAGGTCCCCATGATGCTTCCACCTGAGAGCAGCTGCCTATGTCATTGCCCATATTACTACCTGATGTCGAGCTTGTATATATTGTTTTTGCAATTGCCTGTGGCTTAAGCACCTTCAGGGAATGACCAAACAAACTCTTTCGCGCAGCTGTCGCGAGCGCAGAATGGCTCCCTTATTTATGCTGCAGAATGGCTTCCTTATTTTGCTTGCCCAGTAGGTAACAAACAAAGCCCTCTGGAGAGCGGCTTGCTTAGTTTATTTCCAGAATTCGGGCAAAGGGTGAGACCAAAGGTGGATGGTTGACCGGGTACCATAAATAAATCCTCTACCTTGTTTCGGCTTCATTGAAGTGCTGAGGCAAAGGGTGAGACCAAAATTGGAGGGTCTGACTGAGAACCAGATATCAGCCCCTTGCTAATCGAAATAGGTGTGACTCCTGCATCGTGGTTGCTAGCATCTGCGTTTAAAGAGCTGCTGCTCAAAATGTGCGAACAGCAAAGTAATCACGGTTTTGGTATTGAGGGTACAGACGTTTGGACACGTAATGGAGACAGCTGAAAATTGGGGTTAGTAGTTGCCTTGAGGACATAAGCAAAGCACACGGAGGATATGGGTTCAGGGCATGGTCTTGAGCATGCTACCTAGAACCTAGGCCTTGAGCATGATACCTAGAACCCAGGCCTTGAGCGTGTTACCTAGAACCTAGACCTAGAAGAAGTCAATCATGGAATTGAGGTTAATAAGGGCATGGTCTTGAGCAGGTTACCTAGCCAATCATGGAAGTGGGGTTAAGGGTATGCCTTTGCAACTTGCAACTGATGCAGGGTGAGCATCGTATGAGCAAAAGCACAAGCATACAGTTGTCCACATGTGTACTCACACACACACACACGCACACACACACACATGTACACACCCGTGTGCACACACGCGTACAACACATGCAGAGAATGGGGCTTAGAGCGGGGACTGGCGATCGGTGTGGCCTTGGTGTCATGCATGCCAGGCGGCACTGCATCCAATATAGTGGCTTTCATAGCAAGGGTGAGCGTGCTTGCATCCTTTGGCATGAAGTATGAGCGTGTTTGCATCCTTTGGCACGACGTATGAGCGTGCATGCACCCATAATAGTGGCTCTGGGCATACACTTCCAACATTACAAATTTCATCCGCATGGATGAGCGCGTGCATGCATCCATCACAACGGTCATCCCCTCATAGATGTGCTTGGTATGCATTCAACATTGCGGATTTCATTCGCATGGATGAGCGCGTGCATGCATCCATCACAACGGTCATCCCCTCATAGATGTGCTTGGTATGCATCCCACATCTGACATTATTGCATGGTAACCGTGTTTCTACGGGTGTCCTGTGAATTGCGCATACCTGGGCACATGCTTTCAAAAGTGTATGCACCAGCAGCGCTGTTACAGCGCACATGTCCTCTCTAGTGTGTGCTCTTTTGTATATGCACGGCAGTGCCGCTGTAGTACATTAGCCTGTCGCTTTTGTAGTACAGTAGTACAGTAGCCTGCCACTTCAGTACAGAAATACTGTATTTTTTATGGTAGCACAGTAGTACAGTAGTATGCCGCTCCAGTACAGTAATACTGTAGTATGGTAGTACAGTAGTACAGTAGTCTGCCGCTTCAGTATAGTAAATACTGTAGTACAGTAATACAGTAGCCTGCCGCTTCAGTACAGTAATACTGTAGTATAGTAATACAGTAGCCTGCCGCTTCAGTACAGTAATATTGTATTTTAATGGTAGTACAGAGTCTGCCGCTCCAGTGCAGCAATACAGTAGTCTGGTAGTCCAGTAAAACAGTAGTATAGAAGTACAGTAAAACAATAGTAAAATAGTACAGTAGTACATTAAAACTATAGTACATTAGTATAGTAGTACATTAAAACAATAGTACAATAGTTTAGTAGTACAGTAATACTGTAAAATAGTAGTACAGTAGTACAGTAGCCTGTCACTTCAGTACAGAAGCCTTCATCGCAATGTCACACACATCCCTTCTTCACATTTGCTATGACACTTGATGCCACTTTGCTGTGTTATGCATGTGCACATGTGCATGCTTCACCATCTGTACCATGCAAGCTCCACCATCTGTGCCATGCATGCTTCACCATCTGTGCCATGCAAGCTTCACCATCTGTGCCATGCAAGCTTCACCATCTGTGCCATGCAAGCTTCACCATCTGTGCCATGCAAGCTTCTCCATCTGTGCCATGCAAGCTCCACCATCTGTGCCATGCAAGCTTCACCATCTGTGCCATGCATGCTTCACCATTTCCATTCATTCAACGCACCTGTATGAACGCTTGATGCCGATCTCCAGTAATGTGTGGGCTGAGCTATTTTCATGGGACTCGTTCATATTTCTGCACTACGGCAACGCTACTGCTGTGCTACACGTGCTGTATCATTTTCGTTCATATTTCTGCACACCTTTACTGATCATATTTCTGCACACCTTTACTGATGCCAATCTGCCATGCTACTACATATGCTATGCATATTTGTGTCCTTCAACTTCAAGCTGACTTGCCAGCTCTAGAGCACACCCTTCTTGCATACCACCCATACCACCTAACTCCCTTCTTGTGTAACACCCTCTCTGCCCTTCTTGCATAACACCTAACTTGCATAACACCCAACTTTCATAACACCCATTACACATAACACCAAATCCCCACTCATGGCACATGGCACATGGCACATGGCACATGGCAATGCTCGTGACGCACCGTAGCCTGGTAGTGCAAATCTTATCTGTTGCTGTGACGCACCGTAGCCTGATAGTGCGAATGTGGCCTGGTGTCATCAATTGGTGGAATTACATTATAGCCTGATGATGTCAACACCAGTGGAAATGCAGGATGGTCTGGTGGTGTGGACAGTCGGTGGAAATCAATATTAATTTAGAACCTAGCATTAACCCTTAAGTACCCCTTGTAGCCCGTTTCCAACCCCTGTCCAAAACCCAAGCAGAAGGGAACCTGAGTCCTTTGGACGATGGTTCCAATATGGCCTGGTAATATCCACCAGTGGAAAAATAATGTAGCTTGGTGGTGTAGAGAGTTGGTGGAAATACATTTAGCCTGATGACGTCGACAGATGGGTTTTAGCATTCCATAGCCTGATAGCGGCAAGTGCCAGGACAAAGACCACACGCAATCCAGAGCACACAATGCACACCACCACATTCTGAGTGTGGTGTGCCGCTCAATGTGAGCGTCAGTCATTCTTCTCAAACAGCGACTGGCTTCACAGTGCGCCCTTGGCACAGCAATGACGAGCGCCGGTGCCTCACTTAAGACTAAACAGCACACTCGTACTGTTGCAGTGTGACATGCCGCTCAGCGTAATGATGACGAGCGCCAGTACCCTCATGGCCATTGCCGCCACACCCCTGCTGTCCTCCATCCTGGTAAGGGAAATGTTTGTTTCTGCTGTGCGCGTGCATGTTTGTGCGCGCTTTGTAATACTAAGCCTTTGGGCAGGGAGATCATGGCCGTGACTGCCACACCCCTGCTGTCCTCCATCCTGGTAAGGAGATATTTTGTTTCTGCTGTGCGTGTGCATCCTAATCCTTTATTAAGGATATTTGTAATACGCTTTGTAATACTAAGCCTTTGGGCAGGGAGCTCATGGCCGTTGCCGCCACACCCCTGCTGTCCTCCATCCTGGTAAGGAGATAGTTTGTTTCTGCTGCGCGCGTGTACGTTTGTGCGCGCTTGTAAACAAGTCTGGGGTGATACAATTTATAAACAAGTTTGGCACATATACCACGTATATACGCCGTACAATATCTATCGGTTTTTCATTGTGCGCGCTTTGCAATACTAAGCCTTTGGGCAGGGAGCTCATGGCCGTGACTGCCACACCCCTGCTTTCCTCTGTCCTGGAAAAAGTAAGGCGTGTGCTTCTTTTGTATTGCTCGTGTGTGCGTGCTTCGTGGATCCTATTCCTTTATTTAGGATATAATGTTGATATAATGTTGGCTTGTTTTTATACTGCACATTTCTTTTTTGGTCTTGTTGTGTGACAATCACGCGTACTGTCTACCAGCTGAGCCTATCTCACTAGTATTTGTTGCCAGAATTGCGTGCATACACCATTCATGACCGTACATTTGATAAGTTCCCTATTTAAAGTGCTGCGTGCATACAGTCTGTACATGGTTCTGGCTAGCCACTACACACACATACGCACACCTTCACACACACATACTAGCACACAGACACAAGCACACACACACCTTCTCACACACACATACTAGCACACACACACACGCACACACACACACATCCACACACGCACACACAGGTCGGTCAACTGGTGAATTTGGACCCCAAGGCCATGTTCCTTTCAGTGCTGCAGCTGGTGCTGGCCCCTGTCCTCATCGGTGCTACCATCAACACGCTTCTCCCCAAATTTGTGAGTCGTCAATGATCGGTTGCTTGATTGGCAATTGGTGGCATGGTGTTCTTGAACGCAAACCTCGTTCTCATAGATTGAGCAGCCATTCCAGGTTGAATGCCTTTGTAATCCAAACTTAACTAAACTAAACTTGAACGCAGAAGTCTTGGACAGCGCTATCATAACCACCCTCTTACCCCAGTTTGTGAGTCTTCAATGGTCGATCTGTTTTCTTTTGGCCTTAATAGGTACCCTTACTATCACGCTCCTCCCCAAAACTTAGAAATTATCTAAACGACTAATCATCTTATTACCTGCACGCCTTGCTCAACCGTTAGCACCCCCTTATGTTGAATTTAGCGCTTTTCGTGGCTCTTGAATGGTGGCTCTTTTTCCTTATTTGCCATTTTGTTGCATGTTGTACTGCAATCCTGCACGCAGGTTTCCAATGCACACTTTGCCGTGCTTTGAATTGACGCATCGTGTGTACGTGCACCATATATGATATTTATGTACGTGCACCATCTTTTCCTAGGTGTCCAAAGTGAGGCCTTTCATGCCCATGGCTGCCACCGCAATCGTGGTTCTAATTGTGGGCTCCATGATCGCATGCAATGTGGACATCATGGCCAGCTATGGCCCTCAGGTAGGAATTCGCCTTGTCATGGTTGTTATGCATGCAATGTGGACATCATGGCCGGCTATGGCCCTCAGGCATAAAATAGCCTTGTTATGGTTGTTATTGTTACAATGGTCACAAGAGGGAGCGGCCATCAGCCAGGTTGTTTGGCCGATCAGCTGCTGACTGGTCTCGGCCAGTTACAAATAAATCCACGAGGTCAAGTACTAAGGAAGAAAAAGTGCAACTTTTGGTAACGGGTGGACGTCATGGCCAGCTTGAAGCATCATGACTCAGAATTTGAATGCCACGGCCTGCTTTCAGCCGTGAAAGCTAAAAGCTGGCCATGACCCATGCCGATCCGGCTTCCAATGTCATGACCCAGACTATAAACGTCATAGTCAGCTTTCAACATCAGGGTCCAAACCAATTCAGCTCTGCCCCTCAAGCATACATAGTACGGTTAATACTATTTTCTGCAACTGCAGCCTTGGATTATGTGGCTGTATGGGATCCTTTTGCCGTGTGGACATCATGGCCAGCTTTGGCCCTCAAGCATTTAAAAACACGGGCAATGTCAATTCCTGCAACCGCAGCCCTCAATTGCATGGCTGTGTGGAATTCATGCCCTTGTTTGTCCTACCTGCATGCAAGTGATATACAGACTTCATGAGCTGCACACACACACACACACACACACACACACACATACACACACACAAATATCCTGCAGAGCTCATCGTCAGTCAATGCAGTGCACATTGTGCACACCTCATACTCATTTGTGCGCACACGCACACACACACACACATATACACATACATACACATTCACATGTACAGGTCATACCTGCTGTGTTCACCCTCCATGGATGCGGCTTTTTCCTGGGCTACTACGTCAGCAAGCTTTTTGGGACATCCGACAAGGTGTCACGCACAAACTCTATAGAAGTAAGTAGCATGCGCACACACACACACAAACACCCACACACATACTCACAAACACACACACAAACACACACACATACACGTGCGCGCACACACACATGCACTTTCATGTGCATGCACACGCGCACATGCGTACGCATGCACAGACACACACGCACACACACATAAGCACGCACACACACATACACACACATACACACGTACACACACGCACACACACAACACACAGGTGGGCATGCAGAGCTCAGCCCTAGCAGCAGTTCTTGCCAAGCTTCATTTCCCGGATCAGCCCATGGTAAGCCTGGATGTTACGCCAAGCACATTCAGAGTTTGTGTCTAGCGCGATCCAGCCAAACACTCTCATCCCTCACACATCTCAGAGATTGTGTCTGGCGCGATCCAGCCACACACTCTCATCCCTCACACATCTCAGAGTTTGTGTCTGGCGCGATCCAGCCAAACACTCTCATCCCTCACACATCTCTTAGGATGGCAGTCAAGTGCCTCGACTGATGATTTAAACCCCCAGTCAAGTGCCTCAACTGATGATTCAAACCCCTAATGGTTACAATGGTTACAATGGGGGGTGACCTTCAGCCAGGTAGTTTGGCTGATGATTTAAACCCCTAAAGACTGTAAGCCGTTTCCCATTGTGATCTTGACCAAACGCTCTTGTCCGCCACTTTCCTCCTCCCCACTGCTCGGCTTTTCATCCACGACCATCGTGTCCTATCAAGGGTGGCAACACCTGAGCTCATGAATAGGGTTGGCCAGAACCATATATACACGGTGTATGTACGGTATTTTTGGCAGGGAAACCACCAAATAACGGTCATATACAGTGTATATATACGGTTGTGACCAACCCTACACATGAAATACGACTGCGCACAGGTAACACATTTTGTGCACACCTGCACACCTAAATACTTTTGCACCTCCACTTCCTGTGCACCTCCCAAAACAAACCTTCACCACTTTCTGTACACCGACGCACACCATGATGCGTGCTTAGGGTTGGCCAGAACTGCGTAAATGACCGTATGTTTGGTGATTTCCCTGCCGAAACTAAGTATATACAGATATACACCGAAAAACACATATATGGTTATGGCCAACCCTATGTGTGCTCCTTCTCCCATGCACCTCTTTATTCCACAGCTGTTGCACCTACTCACACCATAGCTTGTGCACCTGTACAATGTACAATCTGTGCCTCTCCTTATTACATGCACCTGCACAGTCTGTGCATCTGTGCAATCTGTGCAATATGTGCAATCTGTGCCTCTCCTTATTGCATGCAACCTCAAAGTCTGTGCACCTGTACAATATGTGCAATCTGTGAAATCTGTGCCTCTCCTTATTGCATGCAACTTCAAAGTCTGTGCACCTGTACAATATGTGCTATCTGTGAAATTTGTGCCTCTCCTTATTGCATGCAACCTCAAAGTCTGTGCACCTGTACAATATGTGAAATCTGTGAAATCTGTGCCTCTCCTCATTGCATGCAACTTCAAAGTCTGCGCACCTGTACAATCTGTGAAATCTGTGAAATCTGTGCCTCTCCTTATTGCATGCAACCTCAAAGTCTGTGCACCTGTACAATATGTGCAATCTGTGAAGTCTGTGCCTCTCCTTATTGCATGCACCTGCACAGTCTGTGCATCTGTGCACCTGTACAACCTGTGAAATCTGTGCCTCTCCTCATTGCATGCAACTTCAAAGTCTGTGCACCTGTGCAATCTGTGAAAGCTGTGCCTCTCCTTATTACATGCACCTGCACAGTCTGTGCATCTGTGCAATCTGTGAAATCTGTGAAATCTGTGCCTCTCCTTATTGTATGCAACTTCAAAGTCTGTGCACCTATACAACCTGTAAAATCTGTGCCTCTCCTCATTGCATGCAACCTCAAAGTCTGTGCACCTGTGCAATATGTGCCTCTCCTTATTGCATCACGCTTGCACCCCTTAATAGGAGGGAGCGTTTCAAATGACACAGTACACGGCACTTGTGTCAAAAGAGAGAAAAAGCCACGCTGGTAGTGTGAACACATTCAGCTTGATTAAAAAGGGAAAGAACCTGAGGAACTCTCACTCCTGAAAATAGCGCATAGGCCGTCTGATGAGGATCAGGGGAGTTGTGTGCAGAGACAACCACACCCTTGTCTTCAAAGGCCACTTAATGAGGATCATCAGGGGGGCCGTGTGCTGAAGCAAGCCTGTTATTAGCTAGGGATTTGACCTATTATATGCAAGGGAGTGAGTTCATCTCCCTATGCTAAAAGGATAAAAAGGTTAAAATAGGCACCAGGATCACGGCAGTAGTCCTCCCTCTCTGTTGTTGCTCATGCCGCTCTTTTAACCCCAGAAATACTAGTTATGGGGTCGCTCTTTTAACCCCAGAAATACTAGTTATGGGGTCGCTCTTTGAAACCCAGAAATGCTAGTTGTGGGGCCGCTGTTTCAATCCCAGAAATGCTAGTTGTGAGGCCGCTCTTTTAATCCCAGAAATGCTAGTTGTGGGGCCGCTGTTTTAATCTCAGAAATTCTAGTTGTGGGGCCGCTCTTTTGACCCCAGAAATGCTAGTGGTGGGTAACCCCAACGTGGGTTTTATGCAACCTTCACGACTTGAATACTGGTGGTGACTTCTGCATACTTTAAGCCGCTTTGGTTCAAGGTACCGTAAAACTCCTTGCCAGAGGAACAAGAAAGGATTGTCATGGGTCATAGGCAGGACTGCCGGTTTGTGCGCCTCTGTAAGGGCTTTTTACAACATCTATGACTCTCAATTTAATATCGGTTAGCCAATTGGGCCGATGGGAGGGCTGTGGGTTTGGCCTGATGCCCTAATGACTGTGGGTAGAAATACAGGTGGTGGAACTTGCACTGAACTTAGCACCCTGGTGTGTGTGTGTGTGTGTTTGTGTGTGTGTGTGTGTGTGTGTGTGTGTGTGTGTGTGTGTGTGTGTGTGTGTGTGGTTGTGTGCGTGTATATGTGTGTGTGCGTGCACGTGTGTGTGTGTGTGTGTGGTTGTGTGTGTGTGTGTGTTTGTGGTTGTGTGTTTCATTTGCTTGCAGCCCTCAATGGGAACTTCCTAGTTTGCTCATCCGTGACGTTGTGCATTCATTATGAACTTGGAACTTCACAGGCGGTTGTCACCCGCAAACATTGCGTGCACATGAATCATGTTTGCGTGTAATGACCACACAGGATCACTGATGGCAACGCAAACCCCTAACGTTCCAACCCAAATGGCAACTCAAGATTTAAAGCTCCAATCATCATCCCAAACTTTTTGCGTGCTCGCTGACCACACATTGCACGCTGCAGGAAGTCGCGTTGTGCGTCATGCCTGCGTGCACCCACAACACTAAAACATGTCCGCGGTAGCAACTCAAAAATATATGACCTTGTGCGTGCTCGCTTAGTGCGCATTGCATGCTTCAGGTAGTGACTGTGTGCATCATGCCTGCGTGCACCCACAACACTGAAACATGTCCGCGGTAGCAACTCAAAAATATCTGACCTTGTGCGTGCTCGCTGAGTGCGCATTGCATGCTTCAGGTGGTGGCTGTGTGCAGCATGCCTGCGTGCGCTCACAGCATTTAGGCATGCCTGGGGTAGCAACTCAAAACTTTCTTGCTGTCAAATGGCATCATCCCTAACCTTATGCGTGCTCCTACTCATGCTATTACACAGTCACAGCACTTGTCGTGCTACGTTTTGCTCTGAGACTTGCTGCTGCCAACACACAAAAACACACAACGCATTACATTGGTGGTGGCCGCATGCATTATGTCTTGCATTATATCTTGCATCATGTCCACATGCTCATCACGTGTAGGTGGTGGCCGCATGCACCATGTCTTGCATCATATCTTGCATCATGTCCACGTGCTCATCACGTGTAGGTGGTGGCCGCATGCACCATGTCATCTTGCATTATATCTTGCATCATGTCCACGTGCTCATCACGTGTAGGTGGTGTCCGCATGCATCATGTCTTGCATTATATCTTGCATCATGTCCACGTGCTCATCACGTGTAGGTGGTGGCCGCATGCATCATGTCATATTGCATCATGTCCACGTGCTCATCGCGTGTAGGTGGTGGCCGCTTGCATCATGTCATCTTGCATCATGTCATCTTGCACCATGTCCACGTGCTCATCACGTGTAGGTGGTGGCCGCATGCATCATGTCATCTTGCATTAAATCTTGCATCATGTCCACGTGCTCATCACGTGTAGGTGGTGGCCGCATGCATCATGTCATCTTGCATCATATCTTGCATCATGTCCACGTGCTCATCACGTGTAGGTGGTGGCCGCATGCATCATG
>Ga0307974_1000906_pt1 | contig 19458 bp, 22 predicted proteins | sample OrgLakmetagen784_FD_201812 | JGI IMG/M metagenome (GOLD analysis project Ga0307974, IMG submission 201812) | Saline water microbial communities from Organic Lake, Antarctica - #784 | ecosystem: Environmental > Aquatic > Non-marine Saline and Alkaline > Saline | place: Antarctica: Organic Lake... | reverse complement strand
TGCAGCAGGCCCCATTCAGCTTTACAGCGACAGCACCAGTGCCCTCAGCCTGCTCAACAACAACGTGATTTCAGCAAGGAGCAAGCACATCGACGTGTGCTACCACGTAGCCAGGGAGCAAGTGGAGCTGGGCACCGTAGTCTTCACCTACTGCCCCACTGATAAGATGAAAGCAGACATGCTGACCAAGCCGATTTCCACAGCTAAATTCTCTCTATTTCGTGCAGGCATCGGAATGATATAAACAAACGTTTTCCTCTTCTCGGCTACTATAAACTGACCTGCAGGTCCTTTGGCTTCTGAGTCTTTTTGGTATCAGTGCTTTTCGAGTTTTTTGTTTGAGTTCTCTCAGGTAGAAGGTTTGTTGGTGTCCTGTACAGGGCCAACTGCCTAATAGGGGGAGTGTTGTAGTATCAGGCAGTTAGTTAATCAGGTGCCTTTTAGTTTCCCTTCGTCGGTTGTTTTCTCTCTCTGTAAATAATCCTGATATCACAACACTGCAATATATTTTGTCGTACCGTGCAGATGGCAGCACAAACGTCACATTCGTGCTCATCTGTTGCTGCCTCTGCTGTGATGCTAGCCCCTTCGTACTTTTCTTCTCCGTATGTGTTGGCTGCACCTGCTGCCGTGTTGTGCATTTGCAGCTGCACCTCCTGCCATGCCTCCGTGGCTTGTGCAGCGTCTGTGAGGCAGAGGCATTAAATTGAAGTGTGCACTTGTTGTGGTTGTAGGCAACATGTAATGTTTGGGCATTACTAGCACTTGCAATTTCATTTTTACTTTAAACTCTGTTGGCTGCAATTGCTGCCTATTATATTTTCACCTTCTCCAGTAAAACTGGCCGCTTGGAAGATGCATCCCGTCGGGCTAGCTTCTAGCACCGCCTTGTCAGTGTCTAGCGAGTCCTCTGCAAGATAGTAGTCGTAACTGGTTTATATATTAAATGAAGCAGGAAAAGGAAAAAGAAAAAGGCAGTTTCTGTTTTATTTTAATTCTTTTAATCGACCTGCCTGAATAATTCGAGCACATTTCGTACCTAAGTACTTGGAATCAACCATATACACTGGTGCACGTCTTGTGTGAGCTTCGCTCAGCTGCACACGTAGATCTTCATGGTCGCCTTGTCGCTCCAAGCTTTTATCTGAATTGTGGAAGAAAAAGAATTGGAGGTGGTGAAATAATTTTACAGTTTGTTCACAGTCTAGTGGCACTTTATATACTGATCAATTCAGTGGCACATTTACAAATAAGATAATTTAGTCGCACATTTACAAACTAGGTATTATACCTGCAATGCGGCTACCTTGAACCAGTTTCACGTCGTTCACTACCTACCGTAACACTAGCCCCATTTGGCATTTTGCCAGGTGCAATGGTTAAGCTGCTAAAGCTTTGCGGTGCGCCTGTTATGCCCACAATGTACGACGACATCACAAGCTCCTTCGCCGGTCCCCTGGGTGGCTTGCCTGTATTGTGTTTAAAGCATCAACATTATAAGCCATTCAATGATTGCTGGGCTACATGTAAAAGGTGTAATCACAGATTATTTTATTGACATTGCAAGCAAGGGTTTTCTAGGCATACTTTGAAAGTTGAAAGCCATGCCCACCTGGATACCCATAGCCATAGCTAGCATCAGGGAGGTTGACTGTTGGTGGTGGTACACCAGGTGCAGCTGCCATGTGCATTGTGTTGTGGTAGCAAGTGTGTAAAGGGTGTAAAGTAAAACTCTAGTGTTGTGGTAGCAAGTCATGATATCTAGTGATAGTGACAGTTTTGTTGTCTTAGCAAGCAAGAAGTCACTTACCACATCAATGGTTGCCGAGTCCGGCAGGCTAAAAGCCAGCGCCGTACTAGAGTACGGGTTAAGGCCTCGTGGGTCTTGATTGAAGTGATGCCGCGAATCTGTACGGGCCTCCCAACAACCATATCTTCACTCCATGTTGCCTTGCGTGCATTGGCACTAAAGTTTGTGCTCATACTCACAATCTCCCCTTTGGCAGTGGTCAACTGCCCCACTCCCTGCAAGTGAGGGAATGCTTGTGCACGAAATTATGATTCAGAGTTCGCAAGCACTGTCAACTTACTGCATTACTGCCTTGGCCAGATAGCGGGCTTTGGTTCACGCTTAAAGGAACGAAGGCCACCGTCAGTTCCTTTAGGCCTTTTAGAAAACCTTGTTCAGGTCGTTTTGTCGGTGTCTCCGCAAGGAACACCGACAAAACGACCTGAACAAGGTTTTCTAAGTCTTGCAGGCTGGTCGGAATCAGCCCTACACCAACCGCGCCTCTGCCATCTCTGAGTTTGCTGTGTGTCCACACAGCAAACTCAGAGATGGAGGACATGGACAGAAGATTATCATTCACCCACTCCTTTACCTGCTCTCCATAACAGCTGCCCGCCTCCTCTTTCCCAGCCCCACTCTTACATCCCACCTTTGCAACAATCACACTTGCAGCCACACCCTCACGCGATTATCCCTGCACCTCCACCTCCACCTCCACCTCGTGACGGCAAAAAGGGAGGTCCGCTTCAGAACGGCACTTCCAGGCGAAGTAGGCAACGTGCAAGGAGGGCTGAGCTCAAGGCCCAAGGGGTAAAGGAGATGCACCTGCAACAACGGCGGGAGGACGTGGAGGATGGACGCAAGCGGCTCCACAAAGCTAATGTAACGGAGCCAACTTCCTCTATTGGAAAGGGCCAAACCATAATCAACATCAACTTGAATCATTGAGTTGTACTATTTTTGAGCACAAGGAAATTTTCTATTTCAAGTTGTAACAAAGAAAGCCTCCTTTGGAGCTGCCATTAGGTTGCCTTGGTCTGGTGACCATTTCCTCCTTGGAGGTGTAGTGGTTCTAATCCATTGGAAGGCTGTGTTTGTTGGATCATGGCTATAGCAGTTGTTGACAACATATTTGTTGGTTGCATTAAATAACTGGTACACAGCCTTGTAATCCGAAAAATTGGCAGCAAATCAGGTCTACAACTGTTTGGCAAAATTATGCTTTAAACAATAACAATAGCAAGGAACATCCCAAGATTTGGCATGTAAAGGTGGTTAGAAGTGTGTCAGCGCACAGGAAACAGAGATTCAATTTGTGATGAAGACCGCCTTCCAACCATGCTCTGGATTGATCACCCAAGTAACGTTGTTAGTGTGTAGTATAGGCTAGCATCTCAGCTGTGCAGCCATATCGTCTTGCATCCACGCACATGACACAAGGTCTGTGTGTAACTGCGTACAAAGGACCATCAGCCACTCGCATATTGGCTGGTTTCTGGTTGAATGAGAGAGGAAAAGCTTCAAGGAAACGCTTACGCAAACGTCGTGTTGTGTATGTTGTGTATGTTTTGTGCATGTGAAATGTGAAATGTGAGGGGAAGGACAGCTTACATCTGTGTTTCTCGATTGGTATTTCTCTGGGGCCACTTGGTTTTGCTGCATTGCACTCAACAAGCGTATGTCTCTAGTCTGTAAACATGGCCGGTGCAGACCCACGGTCCTTAGCGAGCCAAACATGACGCTATGCATTGCACATGTCTTTGTCTCACGCTGCCCTCAAGAGGAGGGGCAGCAGTGATTCCCGCGCGCTTATAGTGATATGTAGCTTTTCTTGTGTGTTTTCTGGCAGTTTATGCTATCGTTGAGACAGAGTATGGCACAGGGTGTGATAGGGTTTGGTTATCTGGTTGAAAGAGGGCGTTCTTGCAGTGGCTCTTATAGCAGCTGGTGATTTAAGTTGAGGCTCCTTGAGGCGTACAAATTTGAGGACTTTATAAATAGTGTTTGGAGTTGGGATTGGGTACTTCATTTTAGCAGAGGTTGCTATCCTTGAGGCTATGTTATGAGCTCCCTACATCACTGGAGTAAATGGGTTGACACACCTGATTTCATGATATCATACTGCACAACATCATCCTCTGCACATTTTCCACGTAATCTTCTAGGCTTGTTCCACAAACCTCTTAGATTAGGGGGGTATCAGTAGATGTGCTGAGTCTTATACTTTGCAGTGACCGTAATTTGATCTGACAGCTGTCACGCCCAATCGTTGGCAGCGACGAATCGTGTGACGGAGCAGTTAAAATGGTTGACAGTTGAGAGTTTCTTTATGTCTTGTTCAATAAGCTGGATGGCCAGTCTTATTGATAACCTTTATCTTCTGATTTGATAGTTTTGGTAATCAATTGACAACATGTGAACTCTAAGAGGTGCCATAAAAGGGGATCCTCAAGAGACCCTGTGCCGTGTAAGGTCTCCAATTCTGTTTGTTCGTTCGTTTATAATATCAAGGTGTAACAACAATGAGGCCGAGATGTCTATCTGAGTCATGGGTCCCAGCTCCGGGAAGGAGCAGCAGTGTGGCGGCGACCCAAAGCTGAGTAGACACAGAGTAGTAGACACACATACATGTGTGCAGAGAGCGCACAAGGGCACGAGCCAGAGAACTGGTAGAAGCATTAGGGACCAGCGATGCAAAGAACTCACTCCTCTGCTGGATGGTTTTTCCACCTTGGAGGCCTTTGTTGGTCCAAAGGCGCAACTAATAAGTGTACCCATAAAGGTGTGTTGAACGTCTCCTCCCTCTCCACGCGAGAAGGAATCGACGGCTCAAGCAACGCCCAAGAGGAGATGGCTCAGACAAGTCTGAGAAAAGAGCGAGTTTGTTACAAGAGGACCATCTAAACTGGCCAAACAACCAAATAACCATAAAACCGTTGCTCACATTATAAATCCAGGGAAATTCACACGATTCGTCCATGCCATTGATTTAGCATGACATACAGCTGTCACGACGGCTATATATAGCTCATACTTGCAATCCATGCTTAAGCTGGTACCGTGATTCGTCGTGACATAGGCAGGGAAAACCACATCCCATATTGGTTGGGGAAAGTAGCCACTTTGCTACCAAGAACCAAAAACTCCTCCACCGAGATGAATAGGAAAAAGATCAATGGGGGTATCCTTATTAGAAAAGAAAAGAAAAGAGGACTTTGCTAAGAAAAAAAAGAAACGAAAAGACTCCGCTGGTAGTGATGACACAGCCAGCATGATTAAGGTAGGGATTTACTTAGGTGCCCGCACCAGGCAACCCCCCCACCGCGCAAACAGTTGAAAAGAAATCAATGTGGGTCAGGGTGGTTGTGTGCCGTAGCACCCGGACCCAATCCTTGACTGTTGTTGCTTGTGTTATATTGCAGTGTATACCTTGTTTTTATGAGTGCAGATGCATGTCTGATGGAGTGTTCGTTCAGTTTGTGTGTCAATTTTTTAATCTTATGGTAATCCAGATTAATGTCTGCCAGAGGTTTGTCTGTATAGTCTTTTCAGCCAGCCACCTGATCCTTAGGATAATAGTAAAACAGTACACAGGCAGCAAAAACCACTCCCCGCATTAGTTAAGGAAAAGGAGCCACTTCTGTACCGGGAACCATAAACTCCTCCACCGAAAAGAATAGGAAAAAGATCAATGGAGGGATCCTCATTAGAAAAGAGAAGAAGAGAGGACTCTGCTAGTAGTGATGACACATTATCCAGAATGATTAAGGGAGGGGTTTACCCATTCGCAGTCAACAAAAAAGGAATAAAACGATGGAAATTACCAGAGGTGGTTAACTGGGGAAATGTCCAAATATGTGCCTTTTATGCACTCAGAAGCCGGTCATCTACTGCCCTTTAATCCGATTGGGACCATTTTTGCTTCAAATCGAAGCTGACATTCTTGTGAGTTACACGAGGATGTGCTTGGATTCATGTAGGTCAATCTGTATTCAAATTTGCTGGCCTGAAAGCCCACAGTGACCACCAAAAACCTAATAGGGTGGTTTTGCATGGGCTAACAGCCTGTGTTGGCCTACATCCCCAAGTACTTGATCGTTTCACTCCATTTTTCGCAATGCTATTTATTTGTTACAAGGATTCCATAACACCAATAAACATCATGTGATTTGGTGCAGGGGGTGGTCAGATCTGGCACACGGGTGGCTGAAAAGTACTGAGTTTGACAGTTGCCAATGAAGGGGCCCACTGGGAACATTTGAAAAACACCCCCATTTTGTGTTTTGTGGCGTGCGCCACAGCCGATTAAGCATGGGCCCCCTCATTGGCAACAGTCAAACTCAACTGCTATGGAGCCTACCATTCGGAACTGAGTTTGACAGTTGCCAATGAAGGGGCCCACTGGGAACATTTGAAAAACACCCCCATTTGGTGGGTCAGTCGCCCCCCTCTGGGAAATTACGGTCAAATTGGCCAAACATGAAATCACGGTAGGTAACGGGTTCCACCTGGCTTTGTATTCTCCACGTGGGACATTGCGCTCTTCCCTTTTGCTAGACCCACCCAACAGACTACAATAAACCCAGACTCCAGACTCTTCAAGGCAGAAGGTTTCTGGCGTTATTGGCAATGTTTCTTAGTCAGGTCAAGACCTTGTTCTAATAGTTGCGCAATCAATACAGGAGTAGACACTAAAAGCGCAGAAGCTGGCAAGGCCGATAGGGCGGTTTGCATTGGAGGGAAAGCTATGCCAAAGGACAATGCTACTAGTCCGTTAGTTGCATCCTGTATTTCCCATAACTTGTTAAATTAAAACAACGTTGATCAATAAAACGAAGATGAATAAAAGTATAATCTGGGCAGGTCAGGGGATAGAGGACATCTGTGTTAACATCGGCATGGTCTTGAGCAGAACGCAGAGGCCATCAATTTCTACTCGTGCCTCTACAACAGGCAGGGTTTCTTCTACTTCTACTTCTTCCTCTTCTTCTTTTTCTTCTTCTCATCATCTGCCAGCTCACGTAACACACTGCAACAAAGAGCAATCAGAATATCTTTGCATGGCCTTGGCTGAAATAAATTATCTGATCCTGCGGTAAATCATAGGAGCACGACGCTGTGCATGCTGTGTACTTTCAACCCAAATCTCGGCAGCGCAGGCCCTAGCCTTGTGCTCTTGCGTTGTCACTCGACCTGTTTTTTGGCTGTCCCTCCGTGTGACCTGCAGCGATGAGTGGCAGAGACTAAATAGTGGGTTTTGGCCTATCATGCCAGTTGCAGAAGTGAGGCTGGACAGCTGTGTGTGTATACCACTGACTTTTCACCACAATCTACCTGCAGCAGCTTATGTTGTAGGGTGTGTTGTGCAAAGGCGCATCCAGTGCGCTTCTGTCTCTGTAATAAGAATTTATGCAAGCGCTTGAAAGCTAAAAATTTACACTTCACACCATCCTTCTTGGTGTGGGAGGATGAACCTATACCTCTAACACTTTGCATCATCTAAAAGAGCTCAGCCTCAATTCACAGAGGGCCCACAAGACTGCCCTTAAATTGCATGCTCACTCTGTGCATTATGCGCACAAACTGACTACCAGACGCGCACTTGAAAAAACTAACTGCTCTCAAGGTCTCGGTCTGGAGCAGGGGGCTGCCAGCCACCCTCCAGATCCCCACCAGTTTTCTTTTTTCCTTTGGTGGGGGAGACTCACGGCACTTCGGGCCAATGTGTCTCCCTCCTTTTCCTTAATTGATGCAGGGAGTGTTTTGCTGCCTGCGTAGTTGTTCTTTTTCTCTGTTTTTTTTTCGTGGTGATGAGGGAAAGGTGCGAATTGAAAGCCACATTACCCCTGGAACAACATGGAAGAAAACACATTTCGGTATTGTGCACCTGGTCTTTCTTTCTTACAAATTAATGTAAACCTTTGCTCTAAGACTATATAATATTGAGTCCTGTTTCCCATACTCAGTTTACTTGCATTCCATGCTTTACAGAAAAAACACACACATTCTGACACAACACACACACAGACAGAATCCTGAATTGTGTACAATCATTTAAACGCTGGTCTGCTGATGCAAGCTGATGCAAGGTGAGTGCTGAGATAGCACAAAATGTGCAAAAGGGTGCCATTTGAGACATGGCAGCGCAAAGTAAGCTACATCTGATAGCAGGGGCAAAGCCCCCTATGCCTCATCTGAATGCAGGATGCTTAAGGTTAGATCTAAATCATTCTGGGGGGTTCTGTGGGGCCCTTTGCGAATTTTGCGCCCACTTTGGCAGGGAAAACGTTAAATACTGAACTTACACCGATCAACCTTTGCTTCAGGATATAAGCATTATAAATGTCATAAAACAATGCTGCAATGTCGAATTTGGGGCAGGGGTACTGGGAATGCCAGTGAGTGGGAGGCACTCGCACGAGGGACACAGGGGCAAAAGACAGAAAATCTGTCGCTCCACACCTGCTGCGAATTTCAGTCCAGTTTTGGTTACCAGAGTTGCAGACAAAATAATCAAGCATACTAATTAAAATTTAGCTATCCAATGCAACTTTTAAGTCCCAAAATGGTGAAGGGAAAGGGAAGATAGAGCCAAAATTGGCTTATTGGGATTGTTTTGGCTTGCAAAGGGGTGGACCGTTCATGGGGGCAGCCTACAACAAAACATGGGGTAAGGCCTGCACTATGCGGCCATCGCTACTATGCGGGCCAATCTCGATTCCTTTTTGAACCTAGCTAACGTTTAAAGGTAATGTTCACCCCCATGCCACCAGTAGAGCCACCAACCCCAGACAGCACCGATCTAAAGACCTCAGCAAAACTCGGCGTGACATCCACCTCGTCGAGATCAAGTATTGTGAAGACACCAGACCTCAGAACCAGCTGAATGCCGCAAAGGAACAGCACAAAGATCTCTGCAACATTCTCCAAGGAGCCTCCGTTACACTTCACATCATCCTTTTGGGTGTGGACGGCACCATCTACAACACTCACACTCTGAAGCCTTTCAAGGAACTGGGTCTTGATTCTCAAAGAGTTAAAATGCTTGCCTCCAAGCTCCATGTGCACTCTGTGAACTTCGCTGCTAAACTTGTCCATACCAGACGTGCCCTTTCCAGTACTGCTATCAACTCTCATCAGGAGCCAATTTCAGGCCAAGCCTGCAACCCTCTTGATCCCCATTGATTTGTCCTATCCTTTTCGCGGTGGAGGAGCTTTACGGTACTCGGTACCAAAGTGGCTCCTTTTCCTTAATTAATGTGGGGAGTGGCTTTCACTGCCTGCGTAGTTTTTTCTTTTCTTTTCTTTTCACCCCCATAATTACATGCATGGTGTACACTTGATGCGAAGCCCATTCACGGGAGAAATAAACGGCAGTTGCTATATCATCAACAGCTGCACTTACCATTGCTACTTTGCTGCCGTTCAATGACCTCTGCCAAACTTGCATTGAGGCCTTCTTTGCAGGTATGATTTGAATCCCCATTCGTCGAAAGCTTTCTACTTGCAGCTGGGACATCCTTTTGGCAAGGAGCGTGTGGCCTGTTTCAAGAAGGAAGAACAAAAGCAGGTGGATCTTCCAAACAGGCTAAAATACACCTCATTCCCTTTTAGTGTGATTTATAGTTTAAAGTATAGTATGACAGAAGAAATGAGACATCTAAAAAACAAGGCCGAAGCGGTAAGTTTTGATCACTTACCCTAAAAATACCCTACAACCTGCAACTGACATTTTCTTTGTTACGACCCACCTCCCAACACCAAAGTCAAGTGCACGCCCTCGCCTAGTGCAGGAACCGGGTACTCTGAACAGCAAACATGTGTGTTGAGTTTTTAGTAAGGGTGAAGGAATTAGCGGGCGGGTACTCCAAAGTAATGGTGGTGGTGGATTACTTTTCAGTGATCTGTTGCTTATTTTGGAAGAGGCATGTTGTCACCTTTTATCAGACGCTTCCTCTCGTATTCTTCATGTGCCTCCAACCAATAATTCTGAGCAACTTGTTTGAGCAGACGTAAGTCAGGGAACGTCAGTAGAAAATTGTTGGCATCTTTGAGAGAAGTGATGCTGCCTGTTTGACCTCCAAGGTCCTCGATCGCTCTGAGTTTGATAGGAAGATAGCGAAGGACTTGTTGGATGTTCTTCCTTTCCCAGTCATCTCCAGCTTCACGCGCACCAGACCCCACAAGCACTGTGCGCATTGTAGTGAGTTTGCGTTATGTGCCTGTTGAAAAAGTGGTGTACTACGGGAGTGCGAGCGGACATTTGCGAAAGTTTTGGAGTCCGTCCACCCCTGACTTTACAATGCACACTGTACAAGACATTAAAACCTACTCCAAGGACATCCTGTGGCTCCTGAATTTGTGCAGATTCAGGCTGATCTCCTGGGGTGCAAGCTGAGTGCAGAACTTGCAAAATGAAGGCAAAACCATCCAAAACAGGCCACACACGCACACACACGCTCCTTGGGGGCGAAAACATGGGGTGACATCCGTGCTACACGTCCATTGCGTCTGTGCAGGAGTTCTGAACATCGTGCTGTGCGTGCTGTAAATGCTGCTTGGTGCTCGATACACACACACAGGACACAGGACACCACCAATTGGTACGAAACCGACGCTGTGTGTGTGTGTGTTCCTGGTAACCAACACACATAACATAGGACGAGTGGGAGGTGCTGGAATGGGCAATTTAGGGGTCCCCATCATGCAAGCATGTCCGGACGTCGGATCCGACAATGCGAAAGTGAGTGCCGATAGGTAAATCGACCAGGTGCTCGTCGCGCACACACACACACACACACACACACACACACACACAGCACACACACACACAGCCTGCACAGCACACACACACACAGCCAGCACAGCACACACACGCACACAGACAAACAGCACACACAGCACACACACAGCACACACACACACACAGCCAGCACAGCACACACACACACAGCCAGCACAGCACACACTCACACACACACAGCACACGCAAACACACACACAGCACACACATATACACACACAGCCAGCACAGCACACACACACAAACACAGCACACAAACATACAGCACAGTAGCAGCGCATATACACACAGCGCTACATGTATATGCTGCACACACAAACGCATGCACGCACGCACGCGATTTGCTCCGGTGCAGTAATGGTAAGGACTGACGTGTGGGTGAGCACCTCGCCCTCCCAGAAAAATATGGCGAGGTCTGCCGGAGATGGGAAATAGGCCTGGGAGGACAGAGATTCAACGAATGAAGCAGCGTATCGGCACAATAACGTCCCATCTTCATTTCTGCGCACGTGTGTGCCTGCGCGCACCTGACGGGTGACCTGTTCAATACTGATGGTGTTGAGAGCATTCTAGTCGGTTTGGTGCACTCCTGTGTTATTGACAAAGCGAGGAGCAGCCAATGAAGAAACAGGGCAGCTGGACAGGATGTGCACGCCCCAGGGGCAATGCTGGAAGATCTTGCAGACGAATTTATGCGTGTGCTAGGCATGACGAAGGCTGGCCATAATAAAGTTTCCCTGATGAAACACACATGCAAGTCCAATGCATGATGGACAGCTCACATTTGATGCAAGCGTGCTGCAAGCGTGCTCGTGACCGGTCATGCATGTCAAAGGAGCGGAACACGTAGCGTTGGGACACAAGAAAAAGCAGATGCGGACACTCACACGTGCAGAAACCTTTTGTGCTGTGCTGGAAGAGTGAACCCTAGTGTTATAATATTAAGTCACCCTTGAATTAGCAGATTTGCTCTGTTATGGCTCCAAGGAGAGAAAAGAGAGAGTTTATTACCCCAACAAACTTTTTTGTTTCAGCTGTCACTCAGTTGTGTGCTCCCAGTGACTATAGGCAATAACATTTTAAGATGCAATTAAGTGGGTCAGCACACTCTGCTTGCCTTCCGGGGAGCAGGCGAGCCCAAAATGATGTGCAGGGCAACAAGTGTTTCAAGGCTGTCTCTGGCTTTTGCCGCCCTGTGCCCTCTCAACTAGCTCAATCAGTATCTGTCCCGGCCAGAAAACGTTGCACACGTGAGGGGGCGCGCTGTCGTGCCCTTTCCAAGGTACGTTCAACTTCTTTCGACACGCGCACGCGCACGCGCGCGCACATACACACACACTCACACACACTCACACATGCACACACGCATGCACGCATGCACACTTACACACACGCACACACAATATTTACACACACAAAACATACATGCCACATAACACACAGTCACACACACACACAAACACACACACACACATACACACACAAACACACACACACACAGTACATACACACACACACGTCACACATACACACACACATGTCACACATACACACATTTCACAGATGCAAATGCGCACACGCACACTCACATACACGCTCACACACACATACACGCATACACACATACACGCACATAAACATACGCGCATCCACACATATTCACTTACACATACACACACAAACACACACATACACGCACACACGCACGAGCATACACATATACACACTCACAGCCGGTCGTGGCTGCTGCCTTGGCGATCGAGCAAACAGAGTCCGCCTTTGATGAGCTGTCCAAGGGCACGGACCGCAAGTACATAATGATTTCAGGGAAGGGGGGAGTGGGCAAGACCAGCTTGTCTGCCTCCCTGGCCATAAAGCTAGCAGCTGCAGGCCACACCACACTCGTGGTTTCTACGGACCCTGCACACTCGCTGAGCGACTCCTTGTCCCAGGTAAGCACGTGAAAAGTCGCGGTCATAAGTGCTCATGTCAAATGTGCCCGTGTCACGCCTGACAAGTAAATCCCCTTTTGTTCATGCTGTGGGCTCCAGCACATGCTAGGAACTTGCGCTCGCAAAAGGATTCTACTTATAGACGCGTTGCTCGTGAACACAAAGGTATACACACGCGCACACACACACACACACACACACACGCACACACGCGCACACACACACACACACACACGTGCATGTGACATGACACAGGACGTCAGTGGAGGAAAGCCGGTGCCTTTGGAGGGCACAGACCTGCCCCTCTGGGGCTTGGAGGTTGACCCCGACGAAGCAACCAAGGAGTTCCGAACCTACAGCCAGCAATCAAACACAGGTGCAGGCCACTCACTGTTTTGGCACAAAAGAGGCAGGATCCTGAACATCATGGTGCGTGTATTTGTATGTGTGTGTGCGCTCTCTCTCTCGCTCTCTCTCTCTCTCTCTCTCTCTCTCTCTCTCTCTCTCTCTCTCACACACACACACACACACATACACACACATACACACATACACACCCTTCTATGTAGCTTAATCGGTTGCGTGCCACACACATTTGCAGGGGAGCAGGTGCAGGATTTCATGAGGGGCATAGGCATGGGTATGATAGCCAATCAGCTGGCAGACCTCAAGCTGGGTGAGCTCCTGGACACACCTCCCCCGGGCCTAGACGAAGCAGTGGCCACCGCCAAGGTGGGTGTGCGTGTTTTTGTTTGTGGTGTAATGCTTATGTGTGTATATGTATGCCTGTGTATGAGTGCTGATGTGTGTGTGAGTGTGTGTGTGTGCTTCAAAGCACATGTCACGCCTAGCACGCCCTATTCAGCCCTCAGCATTATGCTGCATTGTAAACCACCTTCATCTACCTTCCCCCCCCGCTCCTCCCCCCCTCCAGGTGGTCCAGTTTGCAGAGTCAGCTGAGTACGCACGCTTCTCTCGTATTGTGTTTGACACAGCCCCCACCGGCCACACGCTCCGCCTGCTGAGCCTGCCGGACTTTGTGGAGTCCTCACTGGGCAAGATCATTAGGTGTGTTTGGTTGAGAGCGTGTGAACTTGTGTGTGTTCATGTTTGCATCCTTTTGGGTTCTAAGCGCAATTGCCTTGTGCTCTCGCTGGTCAGCATTCATCTCGCTGAGCTTGCCAGAATCTGTGGAGTCTTCACTGACCAAGGCCTATGACTCACACGCAAGACCACCTGATTTGTGCGTGTGCATGTGCATGTGTGTGAGTACATGTGTGTGTGCGCATGTGTGTGAGTACATGTGTGTGTGCGCATGTGTGTGCATGAGTATTTGTGTGCTCTGTGTGTTGCACGTTCCACGCCATCACATGCACTGTCCACAGTAAACCAAGTATGTAACACGAAGGAGGAGGAAATTAGGAAAGTACTGGCTGTAGCTCATATTATGAAATGAATACCTCTTTATTCTGTAAAGCAGCATCAAAGATGTGAGCATCAACCCTGTCTTGACACAGGCTTGCACGTAAGCAGGATGCGTGCACCTTTACGTGCAGGTTACGCAAAAAGCTGGCTGGCGCGACCTCTGTGGTGCGCTCCCTTTTTGGTACATCAGAGAAGCAGGTGAAAAGAGGGAAAGCCGCCTGACAAGGATGCTCACGTGCTTTTATTGTTTGCTTCCAATAGTGCCAAGGAGGCTCACGTGCTTACCCCAAGCTTTTGTTCCAATTGTGACAAGGAGGCCCACGTGCTTATTGTTTGCTTCCAAAAGTGGGGCTGTTTCCTTCCAAAGGTGGGGTCGGCTAGGATTCGATGCATGCAACATGCGCATACAGGGGTACAGGGATACATGAACATACAGGGATCTGTGCAGCGCTTGCAAATAAGGTGGTGGTGAATGAACCTTTGGCCTCATAAAAGTTTGTGCGGCATGAAAGTGCATGCTCGCATACTCGCACACACACACACACACTCACTCACTCACATACTCACATGTTCAGACGTGTGAAAAGATATGCACGCAAACACACCTGTAGACATGCACATACATGTACATTTGTGCACCATTCATATGCGCACACAAACACACTCGCACACACACACACGCTCCCATACGTACTCTCTCTCACACATACACACACACACATATACACATACGCTTACGCACACACAAATGCGCACACATACACACACACATACACCATTCGGCAAAATTGCAACATAGGACGAGACAGTGGCCAAGCTGGAGGTGCTGCAGCAGCGAATTCGAATTGTCAAGGACTTGTTCAGGAATAAAGAGGTGGGTGCACAAATCACAGGGCTTGGGCATCATGCTCTACATACCGTTCGCAAAGTTCAAATTGTTATCAGGCCTACACATGACAATGAATTGTCTCTGCAGGTGAAAAGAGCTTTACTGTGCATGTGAAAATGTAGCCTCGTGTACGGCATAATATTCGAACTAACCACACAAGAAGAAGAAGCTTGATGTCTATGAACAGAGCAGCTGGCAATTTGGTTGTCCAAAGGCCCAGTCAAAGCCTTGCACATTGATTTTTCATAATACAATTTGATAGAGGGAGTGACCAACACACACATACACACACAAGCACAAACACGGGCAGGCACAATAAAAGTTGATGCACATGCACAAAACACACACTCAAACACACACACACACTTCTTGTCCACGTCTTTGTTTCAGATGACGGAGTTTATCATTGCCACCATCCCCACATATATGGCGGTGGATGAAAGTGCTCGGCTCCTGAAGGCGCTGCGCAAGGACAACATCCCCTGCAAGCGCATTGTGGTGAACCAGGTAATCTTGTATTTTCAGCTCTTCTACATTTATGAATGAAGTCAGGATGAAAGCCCTTACCTGAAAGCCCTGTGCAAAAAGCGATATGCCCTGTGAGCGCGTGATGAACTAAGTGACCTATTTTTCCTATTTTTCCTGGAGATGCCTTCTGCAGAATATTTAATGTCAACGAGCTTTTAAGGCACTGCGTGCGGACATCATTCCTTGCAAAGACATCGTGGTGAACTATTTTTGCTATCTCTCAGCCTGTGAGGTTTGGTACATGACGAGAGCACTCTCTGAAAGCATGTGCAAGTTCAAATGAGTTGCCGCGTACCCGTCATCCAGTCCTAATCAAAATACCGTGAAAGTGTGACGAGGGTGCTTAGTTTTTAAGGCATCACGCAAGGACATATATCCGCGCAATGTTCATTCACGAAAGCCCGACCAGCTTGACCTCCCTTTTTCTTTTGCTTTGCTGCCCAAACTACGTCCTCTGTCGGCTCCCTATCGCCCTTCTGCTGCTTTACTCTTCTACGCATAGCATAGCCTTCTTCTCGTACGTGTCTCAGAGCGTGTGTATGGCTTGCGGATGAGGTCGTGTACCTGAGATGCTGTTGCACATCCTCCGTGCCTCTCCGCTACCTCCTGCAAACAAGTGAGGAGAATTGGCACACACAGCAGGGCAGGTAAAAATATGGCAGGTGCTGGTGCCTTTGTGCTCTTTAGAGCAGCCAGGCACAGAGGTCTAGCGTGGTGAAGTGTGTTAGAGAATAATTCAATTGGGGTTCATAGTGGAAATATTCTAGTTTCAGCTTAACCGTAGTGGCAATATATCACGCCGCAAAAATATTATTTTTGGGGGTGCGGCCAACTCACCCCCCCTGAAATAATTATATATTTGAGGGGGTGCGGATTACTGCAGACTGGGTTATAGTTATTATTTTCGAGTTTTTGACGGGTCATAAGTGGAAAAGAGCCCCCGAGAGCCTTAGTGGGGCGTGTCCAGACAGGGATGGCCAGCTTCTGCAAGGCCCCCCCATCCACTGAGCAGCTTGAGCAGCAAAAGCGAGAAAGCCAGAAGGAGGGATGGGAAAGATGATGATGAGGGCTTGAGTTAGGAACTTAGGAAAGACTGGCATTTTTTTTTTGTAAACCAGTTGCCAGCTGACATGGATGACTGAGCAGAACCACACTCATTTTGATTTCTCAGTGCTTTTCTGTTATGGAATGCACCTTTGAGTCTCTTGGTGCCTTTCTAGTCGCTTGGTGCAGTTCTGAGGGCATTTTGCCCCTGCGAATTGGTGCGGCAAGCACTAAATGTATATTGAGAGGGGTTCGGTTTGGTGCGGACAGGGTAGCATATCTTTTTTAGGCGTGCGTATTGAGTACATGTCACTACGGTTTTGTGTTTTAGATCTTTCATTGTGCGTGCGTAACACGTGTGATCTGTGGTTTTCTGACGCTGACATTCCTGAGGATCGTGTGATTTACCTAATATTGGCGTACGCAAGGCTGACCAAGCCAAATGCTCAAAGACATACACCCGATCCTGTGGCTCCTCTCTTTTTCTTCAGCTTTGCCGTCTGGGTTCCCTGTTTCCCACTCAGAGACTTTCACTTTTTGAGGGTTTCCTCTCAGCTTTGCCGTCTGCGTCTTACTCAGGTGGTCGGTGAGAATGCTGGGGACACGTATGTACGCATGAAGCTTAAGGACCAGCAGCAGTCCATGCAATTCCTGCAAGATGACCCTTCGCTAAGCCAGCTCAAAAAGGTGTGGCTGTGTGTGTGCACCTGTATGTATATGCTTTATGTGCTTTCACGGTTGTGTGTGCTCCGGTATGTATGTGTGTGCACCTGTATGTTTGTGTTTTGTGTGCTTACACGGTTATGTGCATACATGTTTCTACATGCTTGTGTACCACAGCATGCTTTGCATCTCAGTCGATACTGCTTGTACATCAGTTTACCACCGCAGAGAAGCCTAACCATTGCATGATGAGCAGCTTGCAGGGTTGCCTGATGCTGTAGGGATTTGTACCAAAACAATATATTTGGACAACTTCCTGCCATAACTTGTATCAGTGTATGTTTCTTTGTGCCCAACCCTAAGTGTTAGGTAGCCTGAGCCTAGCGTTGCAATGTAGGGTTTACTCTCAACTATTGCTTTTGGGTATTTGGCCTGTAAGGGCGTTGCTTCTGGAAGGACTGCAACCTAAAACCTAAAGCCTTGCCTGCCCGCAGTTCTCACACACACACGTGTGCTTTCAGCTGCTCACACAGCCTTTACTGACTCATCGCCTTCCATCTCATAGCTCCCTACACCTTGCCTAAGATCAAGGGTGTGACATGCAAATGCGAGGTCTCTGTTCAAGAAACGTACATTCTTATATCAGCGCAGTGTGGACAGTAAAAGAATAAGGAGAAAAACAACACTTGCAGTTACACCCATCCCCACAGTTATTAAGGGTGACAGTCGAACAGCGAGGTCATTTGAAACAGTTAGGGTTGGCCAGAACCGTGTATATACACCGTATGTGATCGTATATCTGGCGATTTTCCTGCCAAAATACCGTATATGCACCGTATATATATGGTTTTGGTCAACCCTAGAAATAGTACAATTGCCCACCCTCAGATTGAAGCCCCTGTCATCGACTTGGAGGTCAGAAGCGTGCCTGCGCTGTCCTACTTTGGCAACATCGTTTGGCCAGAGGTGTACGACAGCATGAATGCAGGTGTGAGTGAGCAAATGAGTGAAGGCGTGCATACGTGCATGCGTGTTTGTGCGTGTGATGGCTATCCCCCTCAAGGTAGTGGATGCGTGCAAACCTGCAAGTGTGTGTGTGTGTTGGCTATCCTCCCAAGGTCAGACCCGTTGTAAATTGCGCTCTTGCTCCCTAGTGTGCCCCTGATCTACAACAGGTGCTTGCTACCAAATGACTTATGCTTCACCCAACCGTATGATCCTATGATGCTGCCATGGACTTGCAAATTTGTTCATCTTGTACAGTGCCTTCAATGTTCATATCGTGTGTGTGTGTGTTTGTGTGTGTGTGCGCGTGTGTGTGTGCCACGCTCCAGGTGCTGACCGGAAATTCTTCTTGCTAGGGGGCAAGGGGGGCGTGGGCAAGACCAGCTGTGCGGCCTCTCTGGCCGTCAAATTTGCCAACGATGGCTACCCCACGCTCATTGTGTCAACTGACCCAGCGCATTCATTGGGTGATTCCTTGGCCCAGGTGTGGGTTTGTGTTATCGCTTTAATCATTGGGTGCCCCTGTGGCCTAGGTGTGGGTTGGTGTGTATGCTCTTGTGAAAAATAACGAGAGGGCAGGGAATGCGACACAAGCAGGAGCTTCAAAAGAGATGCGCTGTTACATGTGCAGGAGAAAGTGGCTGCTTGTGTGTTCTTGAGCCACATCTGTTACATGTGCAGGAGAAAGTGGCTGCTTGAGTTTGTTTTAGCCACATCTGTTGCACATGCAGGAAAAATTGACTGCTACAGTGTTTTTGAGCCCCAGCAACAGGAAGCAGAAATGTGCACCAGAGTTGCTTGTACACATATACAAAATCAACGCACACTCATACATGCACACGCACACGCACACACATGCACGCACACACCCAACACGCACAGACATAGAAACACACGCATACACACACACAGAACATAAGCGGGGGCATGCCGGTCCCTGTCATCTCTGCCCTGGGCGACCTCCCCCTCTCTGCCATGGAGACAGACCCTGAACAGGTTTGTGTGTGCCTGTGTGTGCCTGTGTGTGCGTCAAGACAGGTCTTAAGCCTTGCATGGTTTTGTGTGTCTCCAATTTTGTATCAGCCTTAAAGGTATGTCGTCCAAGGAACTGGTCACCAGAGAACACTGGCCACACCAGAGGATGCTGTCTGATTAGAGCGCTTGATATGTAGGCACAATGTAGGCACGTTTTTTTCTGGCAATGAAGTCAGATGCTGTGGTGCACTACGGCAATTCAGCCCTGCACACGTTTAGCGAAAAAACACACCACCTCAGTTCTGTAAAAGACGCAGCTTAGACATTCATGGGTGCCTGGTTTTGATCGCGTGCGTGTGCGTGTGTGTGTGTGTGTATGTATGTA